>Ga0210038_1001718_pt1 | contig 10382 bp, 6 predicted proteins | sample CryGeyCG2114_020_FD_183970 | JGI IMG/M metagenome (GOLD analysis project Ga0210038, IMG submission 183970) | Groundwater microbial communities from aquifer - Crystal Geyser CG15_big_fil_post_rev_8/21/14_0.20 (SPAdes) (version 2) | ecosystem: Environmental > Aquatic > Deep subsurface > Groundwater... | reverse complement strand
CCACGAGGTCGCCTCCGGTCTCGATACCCAGCCGCGCCATCTTTTCCGCGCCCTTCGGGCCGACCCCGTGAAAGCGCCGGATCGGCAGCGCGGCGACGAATTGCGCACCTTCGCCCGGGCGGATGACGCACATCCCGTCGGGCTTGTTCTGATCGCTGGCGATCTTGGCTAGGAACTTGTTGTAGCTGACTCCGGCACTGGCGGTCAGCTGGGTCTTGGCGCGGATCTCCTGTCGGATCAGCTCGGCGATGCGCGTCGCGCTGCCGATGCCGAGCTTGTCTTCGGTGACATCGAGATAGGCTTCGTCGAGGCTCAGCGGTTCGACGAGGTCGGTGTGATGGCGGAAGATTGCGCGGATCTGCTGGCTGACCTCGCGGTAGACGTCGAAACGGCTCTTGCAGAAGACGAGGTCGGGGCAAAGCCGCTTGGCGGTGACCGAGGGCATGGCGCTGCGCACGCCGAACCTGCGCGCCTCGTAGCTGGCCGCTGCCACGACGCCGCGCCCGCTTGATCCGCCGACCGCGACCGGCTTGCCCCGCAGTTCGGGATTGTCGCGCTGTTCGACGCTGGCGAAGAAGGCGTCCATGTCGACATGGATGATCTTGCGCAGGCCATCGGCCTCGCCATCCTCATCCGTGTCTTTCGCGTCACTCATTGCTGCTCAAGATAGACGGACGGGTTGCAAAGCGGAACCTTGTCCGTCACCTGCTATTTGTGCAGATGCGAAGGGAATCCCTGGCCGGCGGCGAACGCCCGATAGCCGAAGCCGCCCATGGCCAGCGGATCGGCGAGCGCGAGCTGATCTGGATGATGGCGCTTCTGATGGCCTGCAATGCCTTCGGAATCGACTCGATCCTGCCCGCGCTCGACCACCTGGCGACAACCCTCGGGGCGGAAGGCAATTCGCGCCAATTCGTGGTCGGTGTCTACTTGCTCGCGGCCGGTTTCGGGACGCTGGTCCCGGGCGCTTTCGCCGATCGCTACGGTAGGCGGCCCGTGCTGTTCACCGCGCTTGCCTTCTACATCGTACTCTCGCTTGCCTGCGCTGCGGTCACCAGCTTCCCGCAGATGATCGCCCTGCGCGCGCTGCAGGGCTTCTTCGCCGCCGGGATCATCGCGCTCCCGCCCGCGATCATCCGCGACCGGGTGGGCGGGGACAAGATGGCGCGGATGATGAGCCTCATCTTCGTCATCTTCCTGCTCGTACCCGCGGTCGCGCCGAGCATCGGGCAGGGCGTGCTCCTGCTGCTGGGGAATTGGCGGTGGATTTTCGTGGCAATGGCACTGCTTGGCTGCGTGATGGGCGCCTGGGTCTATTTCCGCTTGCCCGAAACGCTGCACGAGGAAGACCGGCAGGAGATCAATGTCGCGGTCATTGCGCGTAACATGCGCAGCGCGGTCACGCTGCGCTCGACCATCGGTTATACATTGGCCAGCGCACTGGTCTTCGGCGGGCTGTTCGGTTTCATCAATTCCTCGCAGCAGTTGATCGGCGAGGCCTTCGGCGCGGGCGAGATGTTCCCGCTGCTGTTCGCCATATGCGCCGGTTGCATGGCGATCGCCAATTGGTCGAACAGCCGCATCGTCGAGCGCGTGGGCGCACGGCGGGTCAGCCATACCGCGCTGTTCCTGTTCATTCTGGTGGCGGGGATGCAGCTGTGGTTCGCCAGCCGCCCCGACGAAACGCTGTGGACCTTCGTGCCGCTGATGGCCGCCAATATGAGCCTGCTCGGCTTCATCGGGGCGAACTTCGGCTCGATCGCGATGCAGCCGTTTCGGCATATCGCCGGTGCGGCCTCCTCCGCACAGAGTTTCCTGAGGATGACCACGGGCGCACTGCTCGGCGCGGGGATCGGCTATGCCTATGACGGCACTGCCCGGCCGCTGGCGTTGGCGCTGCTGGTGACGGCCACGACCAGCCTGCTTTTCGTGCTCTATTCGGAACGCGGCTCGCTCTTCGGTCCGCCCGAGCCCGACGGGGAAGACTAGCTTGGGTCCGCGCGCCTGTGATAGACCGAGCGCCTGAATGTCTCGGGCAGGAACAGCAGCCCGACTACCAGGCTCAGCACCGCGATCCCCACGGGATACCACAGCCCCGCATAGATATCGCCCGTCGCAGCGACCATGGCGAAGGCGATCGTCGGCAGGAAGCCGCCGAACCATCCGTTGCCGATATGATAGGGCAGGCTCATCGCGGTGTAGCGGATGCGGGCACTGAACAGCTCGACCAGCAAAGCGGCGATCGGGCCGTAGACCATGGTGACGAGCAGCACGAGCGCGGTGAGGATGGCGACGACCATGGGCTTGTCGATCTGCGCCGGGTCGGCCTTGGCGGGATAGCCTGCGGCCTCGACCGCTTCGATTAGCGAACCCGAGGACGCGCCGGGTGTGATCTCATAGCTTTCGTCGCCAACCGTCACCACGGCGTTGCGGTCGTATGTGCCGTCCTCGTTTGTATAAGGCACGCCGGCCTTGGCCAGCGCCGATTTGGCGATATCGCAGCCGGTGGTATCGAATTTGGTCTTGCCGATGGGATCGAACTGGACCGAACAGCTTTCCGGATTGGCGTGTACCACCACCGGCGCGCGCGCCTGCGCTTCGGCCAGCGCCGGATTTGCTGCCCCGGTGAGTGCGCCGAACAGCGGAAAATAGGTCAGCGCGGCGAGCGCCAGCCCGCCCATGATGATCGGCTTGCGCCCCACGCGGTCGGACAGCCAGCCGAAGAACAGAAAGAAGGGCGTGCCGATGGCGAGCGCGATGGCGATCAGCACATTGGCCGTGCCGCCATCGACCTTGAGCACTTTCTCGAGATAGAACAGCGCGTAGAACTGGCCCGTGTACCAGACCACCGCCTGCCCCGCGACCGCGCCAAGCAACGCGACGAGCACCCATTTGAGGTTGCCCCAGCGGCCGAAGGCCTCGGACAGCGGCGCCTTCGAGGTTTCGCCTTCCTCCCTCATCGCCTGGTAGACGGGGCTTTCGGCCAGCTGCAGGCGGATCCACAGCGATACGCCGAGCAGGATCGCCGACAGCAGGAAGGGCACGCGCCAGCCCCAGTCGGCGAAGGCGTCCTCGCCCATCCAAGTCCTGAGGCCGATGACCACCAGCAGCGCCGCGAAGAGGCCGAGCGTGGCGGTGGTCTGGATGAAGCTGGTGTAGAAGCCGCGCTTCCCCTCAGGGGCATGCTCGGCGACATAGATCGCCGCGCCGCCATATTCGCCGCCCAGCGCTAGCCCCTGCAATAGGCGCAGGCCGACGAGCAGCAGCGGAGCGGCCACGCCGATACTGGCATAGCTCGGCAAGAGCCCCACCGCGAAGGTCGAGAGGCCCATCAGCCCCATGGTGACGAGGAAGGTATATTTGCGTCCGACGAGGTCGCCCACGCGGCCGAAGACCAGCGCGCCGAAGGGCCGCACGGCGAAGCCCGCGGCGAAGGCCCCTAATGCGAGGATGAAGGCGGTGGTGTCGTTGACGCCCGAGAAGAACTGCGCCGAGATGATCGTCGCAAGGAGGCCGTAGAGGTAGAAATCATACCATTCGAACACCGTCCCCAAGGACGATGCGATGATGACCTTGCGATGCGACTGCGCAGGTATGGCGGTGTCTGGCATGAATTCCCCCCGCCGCCTTACTCGCTCGCCAGCTTCCTCCATGCAAGCCCTGCAAATTCGCACAGCAGCGGACGAGTGTCGCGCGGGTCGATGATGTCCTCGACATTGAAGCGCTCGGCGCTGCGGAATGGCGAGGTGACCTTGTCGAGCCGCGTGCGGATTGCCGCGAGCTCCGCCGCCGGGTCCTCTGCCGCTTCGAGTTCGGACTTGTAGGCGACCTCGAGCCCACCCGCGATCGGCAGGCTGCCCCAGTCGCCCGAAGGCCAGCAATAGCGGTACTGGTATTTCTCGGCATTGCTCATCGCGCTGCCGGCAATGCCATAGGCGCGGCGCAGCACCACGCTGGCGAGCGGGACGCTGGCCTTGTAGACCGCGTTCATCGCCTGCACACCATAGCGGATCGTGCCCGCCATTTCGGCCTCGCGCCCGATCATGAACCCCGGATTGTCGACCAGGTGGACTACGGGCAAACGGAACTGGTCGGCCAGCTTGACGAAGCGCTCGACCTTCTCGCTCGTCTTCGCGTCCCAGCTTCCGCCGAGGTAGGAGGGGTCGGAGGCGAGCACCATGACCGGCCAGCCGTCGAGCCTAGCCAGCGCGGTGATGCAGGCGCGGCCCCACATGCGGCCGATCTCGAACACCGTGCCCTGATCGAACACCATCTCCATGCAGCGGCGCATCGAATAGACCTGCTTCTCCTCGCGCGGGACGAGGTCCAGCAGCGCGTCCTCGCGGCGATGGACCGGATCGGTGCAGTGCGAGCGCCGGGCGAGCTGGCCGACATGCTCGGGCATGAAGGAGAGGAAATGTCGGGCGCGGGCAAAGGCCTCGGCTTCGCTCGAAACCTCGTCGTCGACCACGCCATTGCGCGTGTGGATGCCGCTGCCGCCCAGATCTTCCTTGGCTTGGCTGTGGTCGCTCGAGCCCTTGTAGCTATCGCCAAGCCCGTCGACCACGGCTGGGCCGGCGGCGAAGATCTGGCTGAGGCCCTTGACCATGATCGAATAGTGGCTGGCGGCGACCCTTGCTGCGCCGAGCCCGGCGGTCGGGCCGAGCGCGAGGGCGACAACCGGCACCGTATCGAGATTGGTCACCACATCCGACCAGCCGGGTACCGCAGGGATATAGGTCGCGCCGATCATTTCGAGCGTCTTGACGCTGCCTCCGCCGCCGGTGCCGTCGATCATGCGGATGATGGGCAGCTTGAGTTCGTGCGCCATTTTCTCGGCCTGCACCATCTTGCGGGAAATCCCCGCATCGGCCGCGCCGCCGCGTATGGTGAAATCGTCTGCCGTCGCGACGACCGGGCGCCCATTGACCAGCGCCTTGCCGAACAGGAACGGGGCGGGAAGGACACCCGTGAGATTGCCATCCTCGTCATAGGAGCCCTTGCCGGCGATCTTGCCGATTTCGCGGAAACTGCCATCGTCGCACAGCGCCGCGAGCCGCGCGCGGGCATCCATCTTGCCGCGCGAATGCTGGCGTGAGACCTTCTCGGGCCCGCCCATCTGCTCGGCGAGCGCCTCGCGCTGGCGCAGTTCCTCGAGTTCCTTTTCCCAGCCCAAACGCCCCTCCCGTCATTGCGAGGCGCCGCAGGCGCCGCGGCAATCCAGAACGCTCCGGGACTGGATTGCTTCGCTACGCTCGCAATGACAGGGAAGTTTGTGAAGCCTTATTCTTGTTTGGGCTCGACAACCGCCAGCACCGCCTCGACCTGCACTTGCGCGCCTTCGGAAGCGGAAAGCTCGGTCACCGTCCCGTCGAACGGCGCGGTGAGCGCGTGTTCCATCTTCATCGCCTCGAGCACCATCAGCCGTTGGCCGACGGTGACCGCTTGGCCCTCGGCCACGTCAACCGCGATGACCTTGCCCGGCATCGGCGCAAGGATCGCACCATCGGCGGCGGCTCCGGCGCCCGTTCCGCGCGACTGGCGTTCGAAGACGAAGCTTTGTCCGTCGGCAAAGATCACCGCGCGGTCGGAGTCGACGAAGCCGGTTGCATGGCCTTCGGTGTACGTACGCGCAGCCGGAATGCTGCGCGTTTCGCCCTTGTGGGTGAGCACCGCATTGAGAACGCCAGGCGCATTGAGGCGCAGGCCGATCGGCAGATCGTCGTGATCTTCCGTCTCGGCCAGTGCGACGAAGTCGGCAGCGGTCTGCCAGATCTCGGCATCCGCCTCATCGGACGAAACGAGACCGTCGAGTTTGGTTTCGATGAAGCCGGTGTCGAGATTGGCTTCCTCGAAGTCCTCGTCGCGCAGGCAATTGGCAATGAATGCCGCGTTGGTCCTCACCGGCCATATCTCGACGCTTTCAGCAATATCGGCGAGCTGGTCGATCGCCTCGGCGCGGGTCTCGCCCCAGACGACGAGTTTGGCGACCATCGGGTCATAGAAGGGCGAGATCATGTCGCCTTCTTCGACGCCGGTCTCGATTCGGCCTTCGACGCCGAGGTCGAAATGCTCGAGCCGCCCGGTCGAAGGCAGGAATCCGCCGGCCGGGTCTTCGGCATAGAGGCGTGCCTCGATCGAATGGCCGTCGATGAAGAGTTCGTCCTGCGTGGCCGGGATCGGCTCGCCGCTCGCAACGCGCAGCTGCCATTCGACGAGGTCCACCCCGGTGATCTCCTCGGTCACCGGGTGTTCGACCTGCAGCCGCGTGTTCATTTCCATGAAGAAGATGCGGTCGGCGCGCAGGCCTTCGCTGGCGTCGGCAATGAATTCGATCGTGCCCGCGCCCTCGTAATCGACCGCCTTGGCTGCGCGCACGGCGGCGGCGCAGATTTCCTCGCGCGTTGCCTCGTCCATGCCGGGGGCGGGGGCTTCCTCGATCACCTTCTGGTGGCGGCGCTGCAAGGAACAGTCGCGTTCGAACAGATGGACGACATTGCCGTGGCTGTCGCCGAAGACCTGCACCTCGATATGGCGGGGCGAGGTGATCCACTTTTCGAGCAGGACCTCGTCGTTGGAGAAGCTGGCCTTGGCCTCGCGCCGGCAGCTTTCAAGGCTCGCTTCGAAGTCCGCTGCCGCATCGACCTTGCGCATGCCCTTGCCGCCGCCGCCCGCGACCGCCTTGATCAGCACAGGATAGCCGATGGCGTCGGCCTCTTTCTTGAGGCGCTCGACCGACTGGTCCTCGCCCTCGTAACCGGGGGTGACGGGCACGCCCGCCTCGCGCATCAGCTTCTTGGCCGCATCCTTCAGGCCCATCGCCTCGATGCTGGAGGGCTTGGGACCGACCCAGATCAGTCCGGCATCGATCACCGCCTGCGCGAAGCCCGCGTTCTCGGACAGGAAACCGTAACCCGGATGGATCGCCTCCGCGCCGCTGTCCTTGGCTGCTGCAATGATCTTTTCGCCGACAAGGTAGCTCTCGGCAGCGGGCGAGGGGCCGATATGAACCGCCTCGTCGGCAGAGCGTACATGCAGCGCCTTGGCATCGGCATCCGAATAGACCGCGACGGTCGCGATCCCCATTTCGCGCGCGGTGCGGATGATGCGGCAGGCGATTTCGCCGCGATTGGCAATCAGGAGTTTCGAGATCATGCGGGTGCCGCTAACCCATTTTTCAAGTCATTGCGAGCGGTAGGCGAAGCAATCCCGCACCAGCCTTCTCGGCTCTCGGCACGCTTGGATGCTGGATTGCCGCGTCGGCCCTGCGTGCTTTCTCGCACTGACTATACGAAGAGCGTTACCAGCCCGCCACCGGCTTGAAATCGTGGCGGCTCCAGAGGATCGGTTCGCGCGGCCCCTTCGGACGATTCCAGATCGCTTCGAAGAAGGCGGCGGTCATGTGCCACAGCTTTTCCAGCCCGCTCACGCGGATCCGCCGGTCCCAGGCGAGTTGTCCGCGGCTGAGTACCTTGCGCCCGATGGCGCCATAGATGCGCGCGGCGGCGAGCACAGCCCAGCGCTGGCGGAAGCGCAGCCGCTTCGTGCCGAGCCTGGCCGCAGCCTCATGCTTTTCCATCAGCGCGATCAGCCGCGGCATCAGCCAGGCGAGCCGGAAGCGGTTTTCGGGCAGGGCATGCTCGCCCTGCTGCCAGCCCATCTCATCCAGCCAGCTCTTGGGCAGATAACAGCGCCCGGCGGCATCGTCCTCGACGATGTCGCGCGCGATATTGGCGAGCTGAAAGGCGAGGCCGAGGTCGCAAGCCCGGTCGAGCGTTTCGCCATCGTCGGGATGCACGCCCATGATTCGCGCCATCATGATGCCGACCGCTCCCGCGACGTGGTAGCAATAGCGCAGCATGTCCTTTTCGGTCTTCGGGCTCCAACGCGTGGCATCGAGCGCGAAGCCGGCGATCACGTCGTTCGCTTCGTCGAGCGTCAGCCCGCATTCGTCGGCGACGAGGCCAAACGCGTCGAAGGCGGCATCGGCTGTCGGCTGTTCCTCGAAGGCGCGCCGGGTCAGGACACGCAAGGCCTGCACCCGGTCCTCGGCATCCTTCGGCGTGCCCTGGTCGCCCAGCGGCCCGCCCTTGTCCTGGTTGTCGGCGATGTCGTCGCAGCGGCGGCACCAGGCATAGAGCAACCAGCTGCGTTCGCGCGTCGCCTTGTCGAACAGCTTTGAGGCTGCCGCGAAGCTGTGCGAGCCCTGTTCGATCGATTCGAGCGATTTCTCGACCAGGATGGCGCGGTCGCGTCCGCCCCCGGCCCGCGCCGGCGTGGGCCGCAGGTAGCGTGAGGGGACGAGGGGGCGCGGCTTGTTCAGAGGTCTGCCGCCTTCATCTGGAAAATCGGCGTATGTGGCTCGTAGCGCATCATCTTGTCGAGCAGCGCGGCGAGCGTCTCGGCATCGAGGATGATGCCCTGGTGCGCCGACCGCACGAAGCCGACATTGGCCATGTGGCGGTTGAAGGCGATCAGGTGGTCGTAGAAGCCGAAGGCGTTCAGCAGGCCGACGGGCTTGGTGTGATAGCCCAGCTGCGCCCAGCTGACGGCTTCCCAAAGCTCGTCCATCGTTCCGACACCGCCGGGGATGGTCACGAAGCCATCCGACAGATCGGTGAAGCGCTGCTTGCGCTCGTGCATGCCCGATACGGTGTAGAGTTCGGTGCAGTCATGGTTGGCGACTTCGGAATTGGCCAGCGCATCGGGGATCACCCCGATCACCTCGCCCCCCGCCTCCAGCGCACCGCGCGCAGTTGCCCCCATCAGGCCCAGGCGGCCACCGCCGTAGACGACGCCGATGCCTCGCTCGGCAAGGCCCTTGCCGACTTCGTAAGCGAGTTGGATATAACGCGGGTCTTCGGGCGAAGCCGAACCGCAATAGACAGCAAGACGTTTCATTGCGCCGCTCATACGGCCAGATCTTCCAGCATCAAGCCCGCAGTCGCCTTCGCGCTGCCGACAACGCCCGGTATGCCGGCGCCCGGATGCGTCCCCGCACCGACGAGGTAGAAATTGTCGAGCACGTCGTCGCGATTGTGTCCGCGGAACCAGGCGCTCTGCGTGAGCAAGGGTTCGAGGCTGAAGGCGCTGCCCATATGCGCGTTGAGGTCCATTGCGAAATCGCGCGGTGCATAGTGGAATTTTGTCACGATGCGCTCTTGCAGGCCGGGTATCAGCCGGTGCTCGAGCTCGTCGAGGATACGTTTCTCCAGCAGCGGCCCCATCTCTTCCCAGTCGAGCGCCAGCTTGCCCATGTGCGCCACGGGGATCAGCGCGTAGAAAGTGCTCATGCCCACTGGCGCCATCGACGGGTCGGTAACCGTCGGGTGGTGCAGGTAGATCGAGAAATCCTGCGGCAGGACGCCGTGGTCGTAGATATCTTCGAGCAGGCCTTTGTAGCGCGGTCCGAACAGGATCATGTGGTGCGGAATGCCCGGCCAGCTGCCCTCGATCCCGAAATGGACCACAAACAGGCTCGGGCTGAAGCTCTTGCGCGCGAGGCTGCGGGAATAGTCTGCACCGCGCTTCGAGCCGGCGAGCAGGTCCTTGTAGCTGTGCATGATATCGGCATTGCTGGCGATGGCGTCGAAGCGTTCGCGCCAGCCCGAATGCGTTTCCACCTCGGTCACCTGCTTGCCCAGCGTGTGGATGCGCACCACCGGATCGTGCAGGCGGAGGGTCCCGCCGAGCCGCTCGAAATGGCGGACCATTCCGGCGATCAACCGGTTGGTGCCGCCCTTGGCCCACCACACGCCGCCGTCGACCTCGAGCTTGTGGATCAGCGCATAGATGCTGCTGGTCTTCATCGGGTTGCCGCCGACCAGCAGCGTGTGGAAACTCAGCGCCTCGCGCAGCTTCTCGTTTTCGACATAGCTCGAGACCATCGAGTAGACGCTGCGCCACGCCTGCTGCTTCGCGAGCGCGGGCGCGGCCTTGAGCATCGACTTGAAGTCGAGGAAGGGTACGTGGCCCAGCTTGACGTAGCCTTCCTGATAGACGGCTTCGGAATATTCGAGGAAGCGCTGGTAGCCCGCGACATCGGCCGGATTGAGCTGCGCGATCTCGCGGAACAGCTGCTCTTCGTCGTTCGAATAGTCGAATTGCGTGCCGTCGGGCCAGGCGAGACGGTAGAATGGCATCACCGGCATCAGTTCGACATCCTCGGCGATGTCGTGGCCCGAGAGCGCCCACAATTCCTTCAGGCAGTCGGGATCGGTAATGACGGTCGGTCCAGCATCGAAGGTGAAGCCGTCCCTTTCCCAGAAATAGGCGCGACCGCCGGGCTTGTCGCGCGCCTCGACCACAGTGGTGCGGATGCCCGCCGACTGCAACCGAATGGCGAGCGCCAAGCCGCCGAAGCCTGCCCCGATCACGCAGGC
>Ga0210038_1001710_pt1 | contig 10402 bp, 8 predicted proteins | sample CryGeyCG2114_020_FD_183970 | JGI IMG/M metagenome (GOLD analysis project Ga0210038, IMG submission 183970) | Groundwater microbial communities from aquifer - Crystal Geyser CG15_big_fil_post_rev_8/21/14_0.20 (SPAdes) (version 2) | ecosystem: Environmental > Aquatic > Deep subsurface > Groundwater... | reverse complement strand
TTTGTGCCTGACTCACAATGAGCAACCATCCAAACAACTCAAACCCAATCACCCCGGAAATGGTAATCACCCTTCGGGGTGGGTTGACCCAGACCGCCGCCGCTAGATTGTGGCGGTGTAGCTTAAGAACAGTCCAGCGATGGGAGGCAGGCGAAATCAGGCCATCCTATGCAGCATGGGTAGGAATGCAGGAAATTATCAGGATGGGAAAATGAGTGAACTATCACTTTTCACCAATGACTGTGCGGTAGCGCTGCATAACCCTCTTGATTCTTTGGTTGGCCAATACAAACAGGATCGTGCCGGAATTGAGCATATTGCCAGTTTTGCAACGGATGCCACGCAGATGCATTATTTTTTCGATGCTGCTTTGGCTGGTAGCAGGTCAGTGGCTAGTGTCGATGATGTGTTTAAGCTCGACCCAGCAATTAAAGCATTGGATGCTGATTATTGGCAGCGCGCCATGCTCCTGACAGATGTTCTTGAATACATGCCTGCCGACAAACGTAATGACTGGTATAACCAAATCAAAGAGCATAAAACCCCGCCGTTTGAGTATGACAGCGTTAAATTGACGCTGGTGCAGATGCTCAACAACCGGGCGCAGTTCATGGCAGAGCGTGTCGATGGGTTATTTCGCGCACTTTCAAACGAACACTTAACAAATCGTCCTAATGCATTCGGCAAGCGGTTTATTATGAGCTACATGCTATCGTACTTTAGTATTGATAGCCGACGGGCGAACTATATTCACGACCTGCGGTGTGTGATCGGAAAGATTCTTGGGCGCGAAATACCGAAGTCTCACCATACCTACCATGACCTCAATAATATCGAATTGGATGGACAATGGAATGAATTTGACGGTGGTGCGTTCAAGATTCGTTTGTACAAAAAGGGCACTGCCCACATGGAGGTTCACCCAGACATTGCGTGGCAATTGAACAAAATCCTCGCGCACCTTCATCCCATGGCGATACCGGCAGAATTTCGCACCAAACAGCCGCGCAAAGCCAAGGAGCATAAACTACATCACGACCTGGTGAGCTTTGAGGTGCTGAAAGACCTTGATCGTGGCATCCCGTATCATTCACGGGACGCGAAGAGGCTGGAATACACTCACAAAGAACCGCCACTGGCGCCGACCATCGCAATCATGGAGCGATTGGGCGGGGCAGAGACAAGCAAAAACTGTTGGGAATTCGATTATCTAATCGAGCCTGTACTGAAAGAGCTTTCACGGTCGGGCAGGATACCGGAGCAGAAATCTCACCAGTTCTATCCAACACCGCCGGAACTAGCCGAGATCGCAGTAGAAATGGCCGAGATCGAGCCGCATCATACTTGTCTTGAGCCGAGCGCTGGGCAGGGTGGTTTGGCTGACTTTATGCCGAAATCAACGACATGTATCGAGGTATCCACACTGCACTGCGCGGTGCTTAAGGCTAAAGGCTATTCTGTCGAGCAGGCCGACTTTATACAATATACAGGACGAACGGTTGACCGCATTGTGATGAATCCGCCATTTAGTGACGGGAGGGGAGTAGAACATGTCAGGCACGCCGCCACGATGCTGGCGATAGGTGGTAGGTTGGTTGCCATACTGCCAGCATCAAACAAGGGCAAAACACTGGTTGACGGAATGAGCCACCAATGGTCTGACGTGTATCGCAACAAATTCGACGACGCTTCGGTGGATGTTGTAATTCTAAAGATTGGGAATTGAAATGAGCGACGAAGCCGATATTGCATCAGATGCCGAGGAACTATTCAGGAGCGCCCAGTTGTCCCATATACGGGCGCTGGCAGGCATCGAAATCAAACCGTCGAGGGTATGCCTTAACTGTGGGGAAAAAACCCGCAAAGGGGCTAGATTCTGCGACACGGATTGCCAGTCTGACCATGAGCGGCGAAATAAGGCTGGATTCTCGCAAAACATTGTATAATGCAAATGCTGGCAGGTAATCTATACCCGCCTAACCAAGTTAGCGGAGGCTTCCACTCTTTAAAGGATCCGTTAGTCGGGATCCAAACAGGCACAGCTCGTAAATGCAGGGGGCCGCTCAATCATTACCCTGCGCTAACGCAACATGGGGGGAGCCACAAAATGAATCCCATGAAGCTGTGTAATAGACTACATATAGGCAATCACTAATATGGCAAGACCATCAAAGCTATCGGATAACCAATGGAACGAAGTCCTTAGACTGCATCTGGATGGCGAATCCATTAGATCAATAGCAAGGAAGTTCGATGTTGCTGAATCGGCAATCCGCGCACGTATCAGCGCACAGTCTAAAACCATAAAATCCCTAGCACATCAAGTAGTTGAAACGGAAAAAGAAATTAAGGCTCTACCAATTAACGCGCAGTGCGCTGTAATGGATATGGCATCAGTCCTGCGAAGCATATCGACCCATCTAGGACAGGCTGCAAATTATGGCGCAATGACCGCACATAGGCTTCAAGCCTTAGCACATTCAGAAGTGCAGAAGGTTGATGATGCAGACCCATTGCAATCAATCGAGGCATTGAAGGGTGTATCAGCACTAACCCGCCTAGCTAATGAGAGCGCAGACATTGGCATAAACCTCATGCGAGCCAATAAAGAGGCGGTTGACAGGATGAATGAGCCAGCCAGTGACGATAACGAGTTATTGCGCAAGATAGCCGAACGCCTGCCTGACTAATGACCCCGCAGACAGGTAGAGAGTTGCGACGCTGGTACAAGCTGAAAGACCACACAATCCAGCTTGACCTAGTGCGCGCAGTATCAAATGGCGTGAGGTTTCCCGTAGTGCCTGCTGGGCGGCGCAGCGGCAAGACAGAACGGGCAAAGAGATTCATTGCCAAAGAAGCCATGCGCAACGCTGGCGAGCGGTACTTCATAGCAGCGCCTACACGTGACCAAGTGAAGAAGATTTACTGGCAGGACATGAAGCTACTGTGCCTTACAAGCCTGCAAAAGAAAGCTCCGTCCGAGACAGACTTGATTATCCACATGAACAACGGGACGGAAATCCACCTAATCGGGCTGGATAAGCCGGAACGTATCGAAGGTGTGTTATGGACAGGCGGTTTAATAGATGAGCTTGATGATGTAAAGGATGGCGCATGGGAGACGAACATAAGGCCAGCCCTGGATACATACAACCCATCCCGCCCTGACTATCTGGCATGGTGCTGGCTGATCGGTGTGCCTGATGGGTTACGACACCTTTATGAGTTCAGCCAATACGCTGAGTCTGGCAAAGACCCTGATTTTAAGGTGTACCACTGGAAAAGCTCGGACATTCTCCCCACAAAAACAATCGAATCCGCTAAACGCCAGATGTCGGCAAAGCAATTCCGGCAAGAGTACGAGGCGACGTTTGAAAACAGCACCGGGCGCATCTACGAAGACTATGACAAGAACAATTACACCGATGCGCGGCTTGAAAAGCACGAACGGTTAATGCTAACATGCGACTTCAATTACTCCCCCATGTCGAGCGCCATAGCTGTTCGGCGCGGGGATGATATATATATCTTGGAAGAGATCATCCTAACATCAGCAGTGGCACAACAGACAGCTATGGAGTTTGTTGAGCGTTACAAATACCACGACAATAAGTGCATGGAGTTATATGGTGATCCTGCGGGCAAGGCCGGAGAGAAGCACCATCAAGAATCAGACTTCACCAGCATGGAGCGTGTGTTGCGCGATGCGGGGTGGAGCGTTGCGCGCCGGGTCGCCAACAGCACACTTTCAATTAAAGCCGGGCAGAATTCCGTCCGTGCTAAAATAGCGAACGCTTACGGAGAACGCAGTTTGTTTGTGAACCCAAATACTGCGCCGTATGTTCACAAGGCATTAGCCACCGGCACGCTGAAGAAAGGCTCTGCCTTCTTGGAAGAAGAAAATGAGTATCAACATGTAGGCACTGCTGTAAGGTATATGGTTGACATTTTATTCCCCGTTGTTGAAAATCGCGTTGGTACAGCGCGGACACCAGGTGCGCCGCGATGAACACTCCCCGGCAGGTTGAAATTCCTGCCATACTGCAACCGGCAGCGCGCAAGCGTAGTCAGATGTCGGCTTTTTTTGAGAGGCAGCAATGAACATTACCACCAAGCATAAGTCGGTTCTTGATATGTCCGAGCGTTGGGAAATGGCACGCGCCGCCGCCGAAGGTGAGCACGCTGTTCACGAAAAGGGCGAAGTTTTCCTGCCCCGGTTGCAGGACGAGGATGACCAAGCGTACCGGGCGCGCCTCATCGCCACCCCTTTCTTCAATGCTTCATGGAGGACAATCAGCGGACTGCGCGGCATGATGTTCCGCAAGTCACCCATCATTGAAGTGCCGCTCGCGATGGATGAGCTACTCACCAACATTGACTTGGCGGGCACGTCATTCAGCACCATTTTGCAGCGGATTGCGGAAGAGACGCTCACCGTTGGCCGTATTGGATTGCTCGTGGACTATCCACCAGTGCCAGAAGGCACCACCCGCGCCGACTTCGCCGCAGTCAACGCAAGGCCGTTTATCAAACTGTACAAAGCAGAGAGTGTTTATAACTGGCGCGAAGAAACAATCAATGGGGTCAAGCGGCTCACCCGCGTTCAGCTCGAAGAGGAAGCCGAAGTCCAAGATCCTGCGAAGGAATTCAAGACCACCGAGGAAAAGCGCTATCGGGTGCTTGACCTTGCTAATGGCAAGTACCGCCAGCGCCTGTTCAAAACGGAGGGCGAGAAAGAGATTCAGATTGGGGGCGACATTTACCCAAAGATGAACGGCGCACTGATGGACTTCATTCCGTTCTTCGTCGCCGGAACAGACGACATTGGCATGGATATGGACGCGCCGCCCCTGATTGACCTCATCACGACCAACTTCCACCACTATCAGCAGGCGACCGCGTATGAGCGCGGGTGTTTCTTCAGCGGCCTACCAACAATGTTCATCAGCGGCATCGACACGCTGGATCAAGAAGGCAATCCGGTGGAGATTAGCATCGGAGGTGCGCTGGCTAACATCCTGCCCCGACCGGAAGCCCGTGCCTATTTCGTTGAGGTGGCGGGTGAGTTCAACGCCCTACGCACGAACCTGGAGGACAAGAAGCGCGAAATGGCAGTACTGGGCGCCCGGATGCTGGAGCAACAAAAGGCATCGGTTGAGTCCGCTGATACCATTGCGCGCAGGCAGTACGGCGAAGAATCGACGCTGGCCGCGATTGCGCTGACGCTAGGCATGGCGGCGAAAAAGGCGCTGCAATGGGTCGCAGACTGGGCGGGTATCAAAGGCGAGATCAAAGTTGCCCTGAACACTGACTTCCTGCCCGCTGGCATGACCGCACAGGATATTACCTCGCTGATCGGCGCATGGCAGCAAGGCGCTATTTCGGGCGAAGTTTTATTCAGCAACTTACAGGCGGGCGAGATTATTCCGGCAGGCATAACATACGAAGAAGAGCAGGAGCGCATCAGCAGTGCAGGGGTGAACTTGATGCAAGGGCAGGAACCGCAAGAGGGCGAACCATTGCCGCCGGAGCCAACAACGCCGGAGATTGACCTGCAACCGCTATATGACGCAATGGCTGCCATTGCCGACAATCAAGCGATGTTATCCGACGCAATGGCGATGGCGGTGCAACGTACCACCGTGTAACGTGCAGTCCATGGGCCAATCAACAGAGATACAGGTCAACCGCTGGATTTGGGAAGCGTACCCGGCGGCATTAAGCCAGTCGGAGATGTTGCAGTTCGCATTCCACGACATGAGCGACCAGTCGCAGGAAGCGTACCCGCAGCACCTGGAGCCCGCCTTGCAGCGAGCGATGCTGTATCACTTGAGCTTGCCGCTGCAATAACTGCCGCGAAGGACGATGAGGAAGTGGCGCTAATTATCGCAATGCTGGAGATGTAATGCCCGGAATAAGCCCAACCGAATTGGAAAAAATAGACAAGGCTATCAATGTATCTCTCGATCTATTGAGGCACAGTTCGCACGTCGAAGCGAGTGTGCTGGAACTCATCGAAGCGATGCGAAAAGAACTGATCGCCAAACTAGCGACCGGCGACCTGACCAACTGGGGCAAGGCGCGAATCAATACGATGCTGCGCGAGACAAACCTCGTGATCGCCGATTATTACTCCCGCGCCCAGGCAATCCTCGCTCCAACCTATTCGACCGTGGTGGGAATATCAGCCGCACAGACCGCTACCACACTGGCAGCATCCATGCCGAGCAAGACCGTGCTGGATGCGCTTGTCACCAATCTACTGATCGAAGGCTCCCCGGCAAGGGCATGGTGGAGCAAGATCGCGGGCGATACGTCCTTCCGCTTCGCTGCCGCCGTCCGGCAAGGGATAGCGCAGGGCGAAACCATGAACCAGATATTCAGCCGGGTGAATGACATTGCGGATATGGCAGGGCGCAATTCGACCGCATTGGTACATACCAGCGTGATGCAAACAATGAATTCCGCACGGATGGCGGTGCAGGAAGCGAACGCTGACAACGACTCCGAAACAGTTTGGTTAAGCGCACTAGATTCGCACGTTTGCAGAATCTGCGCGCCCCGGGATGGTTTACGATGGAAAACATTATCGAAGCGCCCTGTAGGTCACTCATTGGCTTGGATGCAACCCGCAGCGCATTTCTCATGCCGCTGCACGACTTATGCCATGACCCCGCTTACTGAGGCAGTTATGAAGGCTGGAGGCAGGGCATCCAGTTCCGGGGTAGTCAAAGGATCAACGACCTTCGCGCAGTATCTGGCGCGCCAGACGCCTGCTTTCCAAGACGAAGTTCTTGGCAAAGGGCGTGCAGACCTTTATCGCGCGGGCAAAATCACCCTGCGCGACCTCGTATCCGGTCGGGGCGCGCCGATTTCATTAAAAGAACTCCAACGAAAATACGCTTGACACGCAATAAAATATCACTATAATTGCGGACATCAGCGATTTGCCGTCGCTAGGTAAAGTGATAGCCCAGTGGTTATTAGGTTTGGAGGGGACTTCATTGTTCCGGCGACTTTACCCGCTACGGCAAACTCCAAAACCTAATGCCTCTGGGCTTTTGTTTTGGTGCTGATCGAACTTGAGTTTATCGGCCTTGAATTCGTAAATCCTTGGCGCGTAAGGAAACCAGAATAGCGGTGTAGTGGCGTTAGGGGCGAAGAAGAAAACGTTTTGGCAAGTTTGGAAGTGGCGAAAAAAGATAACAGCGCCAAAGGTGGAGAATGTCAGGTTCAGCACGGTGTTACGGCAACGTGGAAGTAAGGACTTGATTCGTGCGACCTAGTTAGACTCTCTGTGTTCGAGGGGAAAGCGCACGAGGTGCAGGGATGACACGATTACCTGCATGGTACGATGAGACGAGCAACTTGACGGTTCAGACCACCTAATTCTGCCGGATGCCATATTCTGTATGGCTGATGGCGGAGTTTTGGGTAACTTCTTCAACTCACTCTTTCGGGTTCAGTATGAACAAGCGATGCAACCACTGCAAACAATTCAAGCCACTTGGTGATTACTTCACCCCTCCGAAAGGCGCGTCCAGTAGCTGGCAAGGCACAAGCGAGTTTTGTAAGCAATGCCACAGCGAAGGAAAAATACTAAACGGATATGGCGACCAGAAATTCGGCGACAAATGGAATTCGCCGGATGATTCCCTGTTCCAAAAAAATACGCTTGACATATCAAAAACATCCAGCGCATAATTGCGCGAAGCATAAAGGTTTCAACCACGCGAAAGGTATCAAACATGGCTCTAGCACTCACGCTTGACGCAGCACCCGATGAAGCACTCAAAGGTTTTTACGTTGAAAAGGATGGTAAGTACCATCTGGACGTGACCGGAATTGAAGACACCAACCAGATGCGCATTGAACTAGCGACAGTCAAGCGCGAAGCTGCTGAAAGACGCAAGGCGGCGAAGGAACTGGAAGAGCGGTTCGCCGGTATTGACCCTGAAAAGGTCAGGGAAATGATGGCGAAGCTCGACCAAGACGGTGAAGCGAAGCTCCTGGCCGAAGGCAAGATTGAAGAGGTCGTGAACAACCGCACTGAAAAGTTGCGCGCTGACCTGCAAAAGCAGTTGGACGAGGCGCACGGCAAGACGACATCCGCTGAAGCGCGAGTCAAGCAATACAGCCAACGCGTGCTGGATGATCGTATCCGGGATGCGGTGATGGGCAAGGTTCACACCAGCGCTATCAAGTCCGGCGATGTATTGCGGGCGGCGCGTGAACTGTTTGTGCTGGACGAACATGGCGATGCAGTGCAGCTTGACGCTGCTGGCAAGCCGGTGCTGGGTAAGGATGGAAAAACCCCGTTCAGCCCGGCAGAGTGGATTGAAAGCATGACCGAAATCGCACCGCATTGGTTCCCAGCCTCGTCAAGCGGCGGTGGTGCGGCTGGTAGTGGTAATGGTTCAGGCGGTGGAAAGACAATGAAGCGGTCGCAGTTTGATGCTTTGCCTCCGCGTGACAGGTCGGCAGCCGCAAAGCAATATCAGATTGTGGAGTAAAGGTTTTAGCGGTAAAGTTTCACCCGTAGTAAACTGGTAATGCTCCCACGGCGGGGCGATGGTATCCAGACCGAGATGGTCAATTAAGCGATTTTTTGACTAACTTTGAAAGGAAATATCATGGCCTCTCCCAACACGTTGAACTCCTTGATTCCCACACTTTATGCCGCAGCCGACGTTGTCAGTCGCGAGCTGGTGGGTTTCATTCCCGCTGTAACCCGCGACAGCCGCATCGACCGCGTAGCCCTCAACCAGACCGTCAATGTCCCGGTTGTCGGTGCAATTACCCCTGTTTCCATCACCCCGGGCGCGTATTCCCCCGACACGGGCGGTGCGACTCCCGGAAACGTACCCGTGACCATCAGCAACCAGTACCAAGCCCCTATCGCTTGGAACGGCGATGAGCAGATCGCGGTCGGCGAGACCGGCATCTACGACAACGTGGTGACGCAGCGTTTCGCACAAGGTATGCGCGCTATCGTCAACATGGTCGAAGCAGACCTCGCCGCATTGCACGTCAACACCTCCCGCGCTTATGGCACTTACAACACGCAGCCTTTTGGTACTGCGGGTGATCTGTCGGACATGGCGCAAGTCGTCAAAATTCTGGAAGACAACGGCGCACCACAAACAGACTTGCGCGCTGTGCTGTCCAGCTCGGCGATTGCCAATATCCGGGGTAAGCAGTCCGCCCTGTTCAAGGTGAACGAGGCTGGAACCGACCAGATGCTGCGTCGCGGTATCATCGGCGACATCTTCGGCGTTGGCCTCGGTCAATCGGCGCAGGTCAAAACTGCGGTAACTGTCGGGACAGGTGCATCCTATACCACCAATACGGCGGGCTACGCTGTCGGGGCAACTGCAATCACTTTGATTACCGGCACGGGCACCATCCTCGCAGGCGACATCGTGACCTTTGCTGGCGACACCAACAAGTATGTGGTGGGCACGGCACTGACCGGCGGCGTGGTTACGCTGCAAGAGCCGGGCCTTCGTCAAGCAATTCCCGCTTCCGCAACTGCGCTTTCGATCACCGCTGCCACCGATCGCAACATGGTGTTCAGCAAATCGTCCATTGTATTGGCTACCCGTAGCCCGTACATGCCCGAAGGCGGCGACCAAGCCGACGATGTTATGGACATCGTTGACCCGGTGTCCGGCTTGAGCTTCCAAGTGGCGATGTATCGACAGTATCGTCAAGTCCACTTCGAGGTGGCATTGGCGTGGGGCATGAAGATGATCGCCCCTCGGCACTCGGCTTTGTTGATCGGCTGACCGTAAGCCCTTGCCCATTCTTCAGAGTGGGCAACAACTTACAGTGAGACAAGGAGACCGCAATGCAATGCCCTACCGTGAAAATTAAGTCCGACAATCCAGACATCCCGTTTATCATCATCAACGAGGAAGATTTCGATCCGGCGAAGCACGAGCTGTTCAGCGAAGCCCCTGCCGAAGCCCCTGTCACGGACAAGCGCGGGCGTAAAGGATAAAAAGCATGGCGCTGATCGTCGAAGATGGAACTGGTCTGGCAACCGCAGAAGCGTATTGCACGGTTGCGGAGGCCAGTACATTTCACTCGAACATTGGAAATGTCGCTTGGGCTGCTTTGGCGAGCGACACCATCCGCGAACAGTGCCTTCGCAAGGCCACCCAGTATATGCTCCAGCGCTATCGCCCAAAGTGGGCAGGCTGGCGCAAGACCACGACGCAATCCCTCGACTGGCCGCGCTACAACGTGCCAATCAAGGACGCGCCGGTGCTATATGGCGGCTCAACCAGCTACTACGACGATGCAAGCGTGCCGCAGGCAGTGAAGGACGCATGTGCATCATTGGCATTGCGCGCGGCAACCGCGACATTGTTCGCCGACGAAAGCCGCACAGCGAGCA
>Ga0210038_1001692_pt1 | contig 10507 bp, 9 predicted proteins | sample CryGeyCG2114_020_FD_183970 | JGI IMG/M metagenome (GOLD analysis project Ga0210038, IMG submission 183970) | Groundwater microbial communities from aquifer - Crystal Geyser CG15_big_fil_post_rev_8/21/14_0.20 (SPAdes) (version 2) | ecosystem: Environmental > Aquatic > Deep subsurface > Groundwater... | reverse complement strand
GGGGCTTTATTAAATAAGCGCCAAAAAGTGAGGGTGGCGTTTAGGATTTTTGGTTGTTTTATCATGACTTTAGGGCTTATTCTTACATTGATCTTACTTTTCCTATGTTACAAAAACAAGCAGCAACGAAAATTGAAGCAATTTTAAAAAACGTGCCTACTAAGCCGGGTATTTATAAGATGTTGGATGAGGCGGCCACAATAATTTATGTAGGAAAGGCGAAAGATTTGCGTAAGCGGCTGCAAAGTTATTTTCGACCCAAGGCGAATTTGCCAATCCGTAAAGAAAAAATGATTGAAAAGGTGGTCGATATTGATTACACGGTTGTAAATAGTGAGTTGGAAGCATTGGTTTTAGAAACTAATCTAATTAAGGAGTTGCGACCTCGCTATAATGTTTTAATGAAAGATGATAAAAGTTACGTTTATATTCGCGTATCGACTAATGAGGATTTTCCACGGATTTCGGTGGTTCGTAAAATGGTTAAAGATGGGGCCAAATATTTTGGACCGAAAACGGCAGGGTGGAAAGTACAAAAAACGTTGAAGTTGTTAAAAAAGTTGTTTCCGTTTCGTCATTGTCAGTTAAATATTAGTTGGAATCCGGAGGCAAAAAATGGCGTGGATATTAGCCATAAGGTGATTAAGTATCCATGTTTGGATTATCATATTAAAAGATGTATAGGGCCTTGCGTGGGTGTTATTGCACCGTCCGAGTACAAGCAATTGATTGAGAGAGTGGTGCGCTTTTTAGAAGGAGATTATGCTGATTTAAAGGCCGATTTAGTTGTAGAGATGCAGGAGTTGGCAAAGGCGAAAAAATTTGAACAGGCTGCTTTATTGCGAGATAAGCTAGTGGTTTTGGATTCGATTCAGGAAAAACAAGACATTTCGGATGTGATGCATGAAAATTTGGATGTGCTGAATTTGGTGGAGGAGCAAGGTACGTATTTTATTAATTTGTTTCAGGTTCGAGAAGGTAAATTAATTAGTCAGGAAAATTTTGTGTTAAAGGCAGAGTTGCTGGACGAAGAAGATAGTATAAGTGAGGTGCTGCAAGGGTTTATTACTCAGTATTACCAGGAGGCAGCCGATATTGCCGCTAAAATTTTGATTCCGGTGCCAATTGTGGAGCGAGAAATTTTGGAAGAATGGTTAACAGTTGTAAAAGGAACTAAGGTGGAATTTGTAATTCCGCAACGTGGTCGTAAAAATTCGTTGTTGGATTTAGCGCTTAAAAATGCCAAAAGTTATGCCTCACAAATGCGAGTTAAATGGCTAAGTGAAGAAAAACATGATCCACAAACATCAATTGAAGATTTAAAAACGGTTTTGGCCCTACCACGTTTGCCAAAGCGGATTGAGTGTTACGATGTTTCACATTTGGGTGGGACGGAAACGGTGGGATCGATGGTGGTGTTTGAAAATGGTTTGGGTAAAAGTGATCATTATCGCCATTTTCGGATTCGTAATTTGCCGGAAGCGGGTAAAGATGCAAAGCCGGACGATTTTGCCAGTATGGAAGAGATGTTAACACGCCGATTAAAGTATTTAGCAGCATTGCCTAACGATTATCAATTGCGTCAGCCTACACAAAAGCAGGTGGTCGCATTGAACTTGGATGAAAAATTGGAAATTGATCCGGCATTATTGGCTGTTTTAACTAAAAAAGATCGTAATTCGCCATTGGCAATTTTGTGGTTAAAGGAAGAGGATAAAAAAGCAGCTGTGATTAATTGGTTGTCTTTGGATAAAAAAGTGGAATTAAAACCTTATATACTCCCCTTTTTACAGTATGTTATCCGTAAATTTGATTATCTGAAATATTATTTGCCATATTCTTTGGAAAAAACGGCGCCGTTAAGTTTTTTGGAAATTGGGGCGCAGTCGGATCGATTAAGTAAAGAATGTCGTTATGTTTTGGAGAAGTATCGATTTGCGTTTAAAGATGTATCGTTAAATAAAAAGCCTGATTTAATTGTGATTGATGGTGGAAAAGGCCAGTTAAGTTCCGCTCGTAAGGCGTTTCTTAAGTTTGGATTGCAGGATTTACAGATGGTTTCATTGGCCAAAAAAGAAGAGGAAGTTTTTAAGATTGGTCAGTCTACGTCAATTATTTTGCCTGATAATACGGCTGCAAAATTTTTGATGCAGCGAATTAGGGATGAGGCACACCGCTTTGCCATAACCTTAAATAGAGATCGGCGCGTTAAAAAAATGACTCAGTCTCAACTGGATGATATTCCCGGAATTGGTGAAAAAACTAAAATGAGTTTGTTGAAAAAGTTTGGCTCTTTGGACCAAATTGCAGCAGCATCGGAAGATGAATTGGCGGAAATGACAAATCGAACAGTGGCAAAACTAATTAAGGCTTCGCTTAGTTAGCTACGGATAAATTGCATTTGTTATCGTCAACTTTAGTAATTGTCCAGCCAATACCGTTTGGTTTGGTGCCATCCCACGCTTGGCCAATTGGAGCAACCATAACGTCACTAAGACTTGGTCGATTAATGGCGCGCATTAGCATAAGTTTGTTCATAAGACCGTCAAAATCGTAAATGTCGCCAGTTGTTGGTATTGCGGAAGCAGATAGTTTAGCCATATCTCGAGTTAGGTTAATGTTGTAAAGGAGAAGTTGTAGTGAATTTAGCATAAAAATCCTGTTTTGGCAAATTTCGTTTTTGATTATTCCTTTTGATTGCAATTTGACGGGGGTCTTGTTATAAGAAGAATGCACTTTTTGGTATGCCGCTGTGGCGGAATTGGTAGACGCGTGCGACTCAAAATCGCATTCTCGCAAGGGAGTGAGAGTTCGATTCTCTCCGGCGGCACCAGAGTGTAGTATTGCAAAGATGCTTTTAATCAGTTTAAACAAATGAAGATCGCAAAATGGATTGGGATTGTTTTAGTTGGTTTGATTTTAGTGGCGGTGATTCTTTTAAAGGGATTTAGTTTCATAATTACAAAACTTCCCTCTTTTACAGGTTTTCCTTTTAGTTCACATAATTATTTGGTGTTGTTTCAAAATAACTATGAATTACGACCAACCGGTGGTTTTATTTCGACTTATGGCGTTTTAAAATTTAGGCATGGTATTTTTTGGGGAATCGATTTTGGTGATGTGTATGGCGATGTGGCCGATCATCCTTATGTTGAACCTCCTAAAGCGATGGGACAGTTGTTGGCGGATAAAGATTACAAAGGTTATACGTTTAGGGATACCAACTTTGATCCGGATTTTACGGTTGCCAAGGATGAAATTATAAAGTTTTACAATATCAATCATCCGGAGATAAAAATTGATGGTGTGATTGCCGCCGATTTTACGGCCTTAGAAAATTTGGTGGCTTTATATGAGCCTTTAAAAATAGATGACTACGAATTTACTAAACAAAATTTATTTGAATCGTTGTCGTCAATTGTTTCGGATATTGATCGGCATGACGAGGAAACATTGGCAGGGCGGAAAAATATTGCCTCTAGCATTGTTAAAAAGGTTATTACAAGGACAGTTTTATTGCCTTGGCGAGTTCGAGCCGCCAGCGATGTGATGCTGCAAGCGTTTGATGAAAAACATATGTTGGCCTCTTTTAATCAGTCCGGTTTACAAAAAGCATTTGCTAAACGAGGCTGGGACGGTTCTTTGCCTAATGGCGATGCTGGTGATTATTTGGCAGTTAATAATGCTAATTATGGAGGCATGAAGTCTAATCGGTATTTGGAACAAGATGTGATTTATGAGTTAAATGTTATGCCTAATCATAGTGTGGAGGCAAAGGTTACGGTGAATTTGGCACACTACGGTAATTGGAATGTGCCACTAAGCGGAAAATATAAGGGGTATTTGCGGATTTTTTACCCGGGAGGGATGCAGGAGCAAATTTTAGGAATTGAGCCTGGTGATACGGTTTCTTATACATATAGTTATGTTTTGCCGGAATCTGTTTGGGCGGATGGTGTTTATAATTTACGTTTGGTAAAGCAGCCGGGTACATTGGCAAATCGTTATCGTGTGGTTGTTAGAGTTCCGTCCGGTGAGTCGGTTAAGGGTGAAGATTTTGTGATTAAGGAAAATGTGGCTTTATATGACACTAATTTGCTTTCAGACCAAAATTTAAGTTTTGAGTTGGTTCCGGATACAAATCCCCCACGTGTAATTGCTCATGATCTGATTTCATTAAATCAAATCGAAATTGAATTTAATGAATCGTTATCAGCAGCATTAACTAGCAATTTATTTAATTATGAAGTTATCGATTTAGACAAAAAAAATAGCAATAAAACAGATAGTCTTAAAGTGAGTGAAGTGCGAGTAGAAGGCTCAAAAGTAATTATTACAACAACCGGGATGACGGTTCAGCCAACTGAGCGTTATCAGGTGTTATTAAAGAATGTTCAAGATTTGAAGGGTAATACGATTGTGCCTAATCTACGGAAGTTGACGGTGGTGCAATAGCGTAAATTTTTAAGGGTTGGCCGTTATTTTTATCTATTTCAATAATATATTGTTGGGGTGGGAGGTCATTTGTGTTCACTCTGTACATTTTGTTGCCCCAGTTTTCGATAACTTCGGGATGTTTTTTAGGGTCCCCTTTGTTGGATTGGTATAATTCTTTGAGGATTATACTTTGTGCATGTGTCAATTTTATGATTTTTTTAGGATTTATTTCGTAAGCCAAATTTATGTTTGGTGGTGGGGTTTTATATTGTCGTTTCAATTCTGTCAGTAGAAGTTTTGTTGCTTTTTCAGGGTCAATTTCAGCTAATTCTTTTTTAAGATATGGAATCCATGCTTCCACTTTTTCTAGAAATTCATGACATTCTTGTTTTGTATTGTCATCAACTTTATGTGACTTTAATAATGCTATGGCAATATTTATTGCTTTTGTATTTTCTGTGTTTTGGTTGTCTATGGTGTTTGCTTCTTTTGATGCAGGTGATATTTGAAATATCCAATCTGGCCAAGCATTAATGTCTTTTAGGAAACCGTGACAAATTTTTTTTGTTTCGGGGTCTGTATAAGGTGACTCAACTAGTTTTGATGCTATTATTGCGGCTGTTTGAGCGAGGGTTGAGTTTGGTGGGATTTCTGAATTTATAGGCGTGTTGTGAAGTTTCATATGTGTTTAATGTATTACTTTGCTTGTCGGCGACGCATTAATCTTGCCCCAAACAATGAGCCCAATGCTAGTGTTAACAGCCCGCCGGGGCCTGTTTGGGTTGTTTGGTTTACTTGGACTTGGCCGTCGCCGGAGCCGTGGAGAGTTGTTGTGCCGGTTAAGGAAGGACTGGCGGCAATTACTTGGCTGCCTTGGTCGCTGCGGTTTTCGTTGTTATCGATTCCGTAAATTTGGAAATAATAGGTTTGGCCGTTTGTGAGATTGGGAATGTACCAACTGGTGCTATCCCCTTGAGTTTCGACTTTGAGGCTGAGGTTTGCGGGGTCGGTGCCGTAGTAGATGGCGTAGTTTTTGATGCCGGATTGGGCGGTGGCCGGTTGCCAAGTGAGTGTGATTTTTTGGTCGGAACCGGAGGCTTGTACACCGGTAACTTGAGATGGAATCACAAAGGTTGTGGGGTCGGTGGTGCTGCCGTCGCTTAGGACAATTAGGCTATTGTTGGTGGCAACATTGTTGGCGATATTCCCTAAATCATCTTCAATTAATAAGGTGAGTTCGTAGGTACCAGGTGTTGCTGGAGCAGGAACTTGGCCTTCAAATAAAAGTGGGTTTGTTAAATCTTGAGTTAGACGAGTTTGAATGCCGTTGATAATGATTTTTACATCACGGGCCGGTGAAATTAAAGTTGTGGTTATTAGGACTGTCCCCCCAGGTACTGTGCTTTGTGGAGTTGTCTCAAAATAACTAATGCTTGGCGCCTGTGTTGTAATAATGACGTTTACGGTATCGGTTTCGGAGGTATCGGTTACGGCTTTAATTGCGTAGGTTCCATCGGATAGGGCGCCGGTTTGAAATTGGAAATTGCCTTCGGCATCGGCGTCGATTGTGCCAAGGGGCTCTTCACCATCTAATATGGTTACGCTAACACCGGGTGTTGTGGTTCCTGTAACTGTAATTGTTGAGTTGGTTGTACTACCGGCAGTTGGTGACGTTAGGGTGATTGTGCCAGTTTGGCCGGCTTGGTTTTCGGTAACGTTAACAATCGCTGTGTCGGTTAAGGTAGGGTCGTTCACGTCTTCTATGGTAATTTCTTGGGCGCCGGCTGCTGCAAAATAGTAAGATTCGGTAAATGCTTTTTCGCCGTTGTCATCGGTTGTAAATGTGTATTCGGTTGGGAGGGCGGCGTTGGCATCGGTATTGGAAAAGAATTTAACGGTGCCGGTGTAATTTGTAACAGGGTCGCCATTTGTGTCTTGTGCCTGGATTGTAAAACTAAAATCGCCATATGCTTCTATGGTTTCGGGGAAGCTGGTTACTTTAAGTTGGGTGGCTGTAACTTGCGCAAAAGCTGCTTGGCTAAACATAATTGCAGCAGCCATACCAACAATAATTGCGAGGTAAAAAGTTTTAAAACGTGACACAGTTGCATAATTAAATCTTTATATTATAACCCAATTTGCTTTTGATTGCAAAACATTAGGCAAGTCGATTTAGCTAATTGCCGTTTTTAAGGGTGAGGCTTTTTGATATACTTGTTTAAGTTAGTGATTTGAGGTATAATTTTTAGATATTTATAAGTTTATAATAAATATGTTATGATTGAAGTTGGTTTAAACATAGTGCCGAACGTGCAAGTGGCAAAGGAAGTTCCTGCCCCTACTAAACCTACGGAAATTAAAATTGTGTTACCGACCAATGCTTATTTTATGTCGGGCATTCGAGATTTTACGTTATCGATGATTCGTAATATGACTGATTTTTCGGAACAATGGGCTTATAGATTTCAGTCAGTTGTTGATGAACTTTGTAATAATGCGATTGAACATGGCTCTTCTAATGACGATACGATCGAGATTCGTTTTGTAAATTATAAAGATGACGCGATTGAAATTATTGTGTCGGATCATGGTACCGGGCCTAACCAATTAACTGCTGATCAAGTGCGTGCTCGCCTTGCTCAAAATGCCGCTTTAGATATTACGCAATTAGGAATTAGAGGGCGTGGTTTAACAAAAATTGTAAAAGAGTGGACAGATGAATTAGATATAACAGATAATAAGTTTGGAGGAATTACCGTAAGAGTTAAAAAATATCTGCATGATGAAAGATTTGCCCAAGTAGGTCCGGGCACTGATCCTACGCATATTGTTCTGGACGTTTAAACTTACTTTTTAATTTTACTATATGGCTGATGTTCAACTAAATATTTCCGATTTAATTAGTACAAAAACTGGTAAATCTGTGAAGGTTATTAAATTAAGTGGCCAAATGGATGAATCCAATGTAGATGACTTGGCACCAAAAATTTATCAATTGATTGAAGAAACGGAAGCAGGTACGTCTTATGTTTTTGATTTGGAAAACTTGGTTTATATGAACAGTAAATCGGTTGGTTATATTACGGATTGGTATAGTAAAATTAAGGCAAAGGGTGGTTCTGTTGTGTTGGCTAAATTGCCGCCAAATATTAGTGACATTTTAGCGGTTGTTGGCATTACTAAAATTGTTCCGGTGGCGCAAACAATGGAAGAAGCACAAAATATGCTTTAAACGGCAACTTATAAATTAGGTTATGTTAAATTGGCACATTCTTCTAGCGGTGGTAATGGCATCAATCCCGGCGCTGGTCTGGGCTACTATTTTGTTAGCGCGTACAAAGAAACATAAGCGATTATTGGTGACGGTATTTTTGGGTGGTACATTAACTGTTTTTCCTGTTTTGGGGGCGCAGTGGTTGTATCATTTCATTATTAATGCGTATCCAAATGTCGATTTTGTGCAATCTATAGAGGCGGCGTTAAGTACGGTGCCGTTTGCGTGGACGTTACTCTTTTTTGTTTATGTGGGAATTACAGAGGAAATTGCTAAGTTTTTGATAGTGCGTTATGCAGATTATACAAGACCGGATTTAATTCAGACGATTAATGATAGTGTTGCTTTTGCTATTTTGGGTGGTCTTGGTTTTGCTTTTTCGGAAAATATTGTTTATTTTTATCGGGTGATGATGTCGCAGTCATTGGGAACAACGATTATTACTTTTGTGTTTAGATCGGTGTTTACGGTTTGTGCTCATGCCATGTTCTCGGGGATTTTTGGGTATTTTTATGGTACGAGCAAATTTAGTCATGAGTTTATTAAAATGAAGGAATGGCAAGGTAAATCAATGAATTATTTAAAGTATTTCCGTAAGTTGTTTGGGGAAGATGTTATTACAACTTTTAGGTATTATCATATTTTGATTGGTTTGGTGATGGCAATGGGACTGCATGCCACCTTTAATATTTATTTGGAATTGGGTAAGGTGTTGCCGGTAGTGATTCTTGTTGGCTTAATGGTAATGTTTTTGACCTATTTAATGCGCAGTCGTGCCGGTCGTTTGGAGTTTATTTTGGCCGATGAACATCACTCAACCATGAAAAAGGAAGATGAAGATGTGATTATGGAACTAATTGGAATGTGGTTTAAGGAAGAGCGTTATCAAGATGTAATTAATATTTGTAAACGTTTATTACGTCGTGATCCGGATAATGATGTTGCAAAGCTTTTTTTGGCTAAATCGATTGATAAAAAGAAAGGCCGCCAATTTTTTAGAGCCTTTGCCGGTTTGTTTAAGGAGGACGAAGGGATTACGGAGAAAACGATTTTGGATTAAAGGAGAAGCCTCGGCATGCCGGGGGTTGATGGGTTGTGTTTATGAGCAAATACTACTATGCTTTTAGCAGAGTCTTTAGCCTATTAAGTGTGAAAAAACAGCCAAAAATTGCGATTGTTTGTGACTGGCTTACTAATTTGGGTGGTGCGGAACGGGTTGTGGAACAAATCCATAAAACGTATCTTGAAGCGCCAATTTATACGAGTGTTTATAATGCGGAGGCGTTGCCAATGTTTCGACATGCGGATGTGCGCACTTCGTGGTTGCAAAAGTTGCCGTTTTTAAATAAGCGGCATCAAGTTTTGTTGCCTTTAATGCCAATGGCGTTCGAGAGTTTTGATTTGTCGGAATACGATGTGGTGATTTCTTCAAGCTTTGCTTGTGCTAAGGGGGTAATTACAAATCCGGAGACGGTGCATATTTGTTATTGTCATAATCCTACTCGCTATTTTTGGGATGAGTCGCATGAGTTTTTGGATCGTTATCAGTTTCCCGGTTTGGTGAAATTTTTGGCGAGACCATTTTTACATAAATTGCGGATGTGGGATCGAGTTGCGGCGGAGCGGCCGGACTATTATTTGGCGAATTCTTCGTTTGTGGCGAAGCGGATTAAAAAATATTATAATCGTGAGGCAAAAGTTTTGTATCCGGGGATCGAATTGCCCGAAATGCTTAATTTTGAGCGTAAGGATTTTTATTTGATGGTGGGGCGAATTACGGCACATAAATATTTTGATTTGGTGATTAAGGCTTTTAATAAACTTAAGTTGCCGCTTAAAGTTGTTGGTACTGGTAGTCAACTTGAGCAATTACAAAAATTAAACACTTCGGATAAGACGCAGTTTTTGGGGTTTGTAAGTGAAAATGAGTTGCAGCGTTTGTATGCTTCGGCACGGGCAATTATTTTTCCACAGTGTGAAGATTTTGGGATTGTGCCAATTGAGGCGCAGGCGCAGGGCTGTCCGGTAATTGCTTATGCGGCTGGTGGTGCTTTAGAAACAGTTGGTTCTAAGGGGATTTTGTTTGACGAACAGTCGGTGGAGGCAATTAGTGATGCGTTGGATCGCTTTAATAATGTAGATTTTGACCAGGCAAAGATTAGAAAACAGGCGGAATATTTTGAGGCGGATAATTTTAGGGATGAGTTGCGAAAATTTGTAGACTCAAAATTATAAGATTTTAAATTAATCATTGTTGATGAAGTCACTTCTTAAAAAGGTTTTTCGCGCCATAGCATTGCTGATCGTTAAAAGCTTAATTATTTGGCAGTTATTGTTTAAGGATCAACGCTTTTTGCTGATCGATATTTTGGTTTTTATAGGTGTTGGTTTTAGCGGGTATTTTTGGTTAGCGTTTGGTTTTGATGATCGTTATTCATTGGGATTGGTGGCTTGTACTTTAATTTTAATCGTTTTTAGATGGCTGCTTGTTTTAAGTATTCCATTGCGCACGGCCCCCTTGCCCTTTAAAAATCAAAATAAATTGACGGAGCTGGTTGAGCCAAAATTTGCTGAATTACTGAATAAGCTTAAAGAGATTGATTTAAAAGTGGATTGGTTTTTGAACATGCCAATTTGGCAGACTAAGGATTATCAGGATGTGAAACAGGTGCAAGTGCAGGATATTAAGCAGCAATGGGTGGATATTTTGGTGAACTTGTCGGAGCTTGATGGTTTGAGGAAGCGATTTTCTCGATTTGGTGAAATTGATTATTTAAAGGCGCCGGATTTGTTTAT
>Ga0210038_1001679_pt1 | contig 10545 bp, 11 predicted proteins | sample CryGeyCG2114_020_FD_183970 | JGI IMG/M metagenome (GOLD analysis project Ga0210038, IMG submission 183970) | Groundwater microbial communities from aquifer - Crystal Geyser CG15_big_fil_post_rev_8/21/14_0.20 (SPAdes) (version 2) | ecosystem: Environmental > Aquatic > Deep subsurface >... | reverse complement strand
GCGTTTTCGCGGCGGGCGAATGGTCGCGATGGGTATGCGTGCACATGATGGCGCAGACATGCTCCTCGCCGATCGCCGCATCGAGTGCCAGCAGGTGCGCCGGATCGTCGGGGCCGGGATCGATTACCGCACAGCCATCGCCGAGGCCGACGATATAGCTCTGCGTGCCGGTATAGGTGTAGGGCGAGGGGTTGGGAGCGAGCACGCGGCGTACCAGCGGCTCGAGCTGCATCGCCTTGCCGGTCGGCCACGGTTTGGGAGGAGGTCCTGCCATGCCCTTGCATATGGGGACAAGGCTGCGCCATGTCACGTCCCGCCATCTGCAAGGGAGAAAGCATGGCCGATCGTATCCTCGTCCTCGATGCCGGGACCACGTCGACCCGGGCGATGATCCTTGCGCCCGACGGCGCGATGGAAGCGGTCGCGCAGGCCGAACTGACGCAGCATTACCCCAGGCCCGGCTGGGTCGAGCACGATGCGGGCGAGATCTGGGACAAGACGCTATACTGCACGCGCGAAGTCATCGCTGGAGCGCCCGAGCGGATTGCTGCGATCGGCATTACCAACCAGCGCGAAACCGTTGTCGCTTGGGACCGCACTACGGGTGAACCGCTGGCGCCCGCGATCGTTTGGCAGGACCGCCGCACGGCCGGATTCTGCGCGGGCCTGAAGGATTACGGGCACGAGCCGGAGGTCCAGCGGCGCACCGGCTTGCTGCTCGATCCCTATTTCTCGGGCACCAAGATGCGTTGGATGCTCGACCATGACGAGGCGGTGCGGGGGGCGGCAGAGAAGGGCACGCTGGCCTTCGGGACGGTCGAGAGCTGGCTGGTCTACAAGCTTTCGGGCGGGGCGCATCTCACCGATGCATGCAATGCCAGCCGGACTCTTCTGCTGGCGCTCGACGGGGCGCAGTTCGACGAGGGGTTGTGCGAATTGTTCGGCGTGCCGCATGCGGCCCTGCCCGAGGTGGTCGATACGCATGGCCAGCTGGCACGCTGCAACGCCGCAATCCTCGGCGCGGGCATCCCGATCTGCGGCATGGCAGGCGACCAGCAGTCTGCAACCATCGGACAAGGGTGCACCGCTTTCGGCGAAACCAAGGCGACCTATGGCACCGGTGCCTTCGTACTGACCAACAAGGGGCAAGACATTCCGCGGTCGGACAACCGCCTGCTCGGCACCGTACTCTATCAGGAAGCGGGACAGCGGACCTATGCGATCGAGGGGGCCTGTTTCGTCGCCGGCAGCCTGGTTCAGTATCTGCGCGACCAGCTCAGCCTGATAGGCAGCGCCGACGAGACAGAGGCACTCGCCCGCTCGATCGAAGACAGCGGCGAAGTGGTGATCGTCCCCGCGCTGGCCGGGCTCGGTGCACCGCATTGGGCGCCCGATGCACGCGGGGTCATTTCCGGTCTCAGCTTCGCCAGCGGTCGGGCACAGATCGCGCGCGCCGCACTCGAGGCGATGGCGCACCAGACGCACGATCTTGCCAGAGCTTTCGCTGCCGATGGGGCACCCTGGTCGCGGCTGCGAATCGACGGGGGCATGAGCGCCAACGACTGGATGGCGCAGGACCTTGCCGACATTCTCGATCTGGAGGTCGAACGCCCCGACTTCGTCGAAACCACCGCGCTCGGGGCAGCCATCCTTGCGGCTGTGGGCAGCGGCATTCACGAAAACCTGGAAGTCGCCGCGCGGGCCATGCGCGGCGGAACGCAATGCTTTGCGCCGCAGATGGAAGACGCGGTACGCACGGCGCGGCTGGCGCGTTACGCGAAGGCGCTCGCCGCGGCCTGATCAGCCGATCGCGAAAGCTTGGGCCAAGCGCCCGTGGAGCGCGGCCACGGGCGGAGCCGCTGCCCGCTCCATCCGCCAGTCGCGATCGAGCCGGGCGACGCGGGCATGGAGCCGCTCGCTCTCCTCGATCAGGGCGCAGGTCGCGGGCTCGAGCCGCGCGAGATTGTCCGCATCGCTTGCGCGCTCTTCGGGAAGGGCGCCACACCGCGCGAGCTGCTGCTCGGATAGTTCGCCAGCAAGATAAGCGCGCTGGTTGAGCAGCCAGGCCAGGACATGCATCAGCCGCGTCGTCGTTCGCAGCCCTTCGATCGAAAGGGCGACGCGCGTCAGGTCATCGGGGTTTTCGCTCCGCTCGGTGAACCGCAGGTCGAAGGCGGCGCGTGCATCGTCGGCGAGGACGAGCGCTTCGGTGTAGAGATCCTCGATGACTTCTTCGTTGAGATCGCGGGCAGGCATGGAGAAATCCTACCTGTCGCCGCCGCCTGCGGCCAGCGGATTAACCACGCCCGTCCCGCCGTGAAACGCCGGGCACCGAAACGGTAACTATTCAGGCGATGATATCGGGAAGCAGCAGGTCCTCGATCGCCGCGATGCGATCCTTCAGCGCCAGCTTGCGCTTCTTCAGCCGGGCCATCTGCAATTGGTCGACGAAACCGCGCTCCGCGCCGGCCTCGCCCAGCGCCGCGATCGCCACGTCGAGATCGCGGTGCTCGCTGCGTAGCAGCGCCAGTCTCTTGCGCAATTCCTGTTCGTTCACGCCGCCCATTCCCGCCTATCGCCTGTCGCGACCGACCTGCCGCATGCCTTCAACTCGGTGCTTTGTAAATTATCAATCCTGTGGTTTGATACCAGATCTGCGGCTCGTGCCGCGCCTGCGCACGAGTCGCTCCTGAGGTCGTACAACCGTAAAGGAGACTACTCCGATGCAATCATCCCATGTCGATGCGCTCAAAGCCAAGCATGCCGGTCTCGAAGCCCGCCTGCACGAGGAACAGACGAGGCCGGCGCCCGACATCGCGATGATCCAGCAGATCAAGAAGCAGAAGCTCCGGATCAAGGAAGAGCTCGCCTCCTGCTGATTGCGGAAATCGCGGAGCGGGGCCCCGCGTCCCGCTTCCGCATTTCGACTTATTTGCTATAGGCTGCGGCCATGTCAGCCGCAGCTTCCGCCCGCCAGATCCTCACTCGCCTGCACGAGGTCATGGCCGGGCGCACCCACGCCCAGCACAAACTCGACCGGGTGGTCGAGATCATCGCCGAAAGCCTGACGAGCGAGGTCTGCTCGATCTACCTCCTGCGCGAAGGCGCGCTCGAGCTTTATGCCACGCGGGGGCTCAATCCCGAAGCCGTGCACGTCACCAGGCTGGCTGTGGGCGAGGGCCTCACGGGGACCATCGCCGAGAATATCGAGACGCTGAACCTCGCCGAGGCCAAGGCACATCCCGATTTCGCCTATCGTCCGGAAACCGGCGAGGAGAAGTTCCACTCCTTTGCCGGCGTGCCGATCGTCTATCGCGAGCGGGCGGTGGGCGTCCTGTGCGTCCAGCATGTCGAGCCGCGCCGCTATGAGGATGTCGAGATCGAGGCGCTGCAGACCACCGCGATGGTCCTGTCCGAGCTGATCGCACACAAGGAACTGGTCGACGACGAGGAGGCGATCGATCTCGATATCGCGCATATCGAGAACGACGTGCTCGAAGGGCTGACTCTCGTAAAAGGCCTCGCGGCCGGACAGGCGGTGTTCCACCAGCCGAGGATCGAGATCGACCAGGTCGTGGCCGAGGACATCGAGGCCGAACGCCAGCGCGTCTACCGCGCCTTCGACAAGATGCGCGACCAGATCGACGCGATGGCCAAGGAGCCCGAATTCGGCAAGGGCGGCGAACATGTCGAGGTTCTCGAGACCTACAAGATGTTCGCCTATGACGAAGGCTGGAGCCGCCGGATCAACGAGGCGATCGACAGCGGACTGACCGCGGAGGCGGCAATCGAGCGGGTCCAGCAGCGCACGCGCATGCGCATGCGCGAGATCGACGATCCTTTGCTGGCCGACCGGATGCACGATCTCGAGGATCTGTCGAACCGCCTCTTGCGCATCGTCTCGGGGCAACTCGGCACCGCGGCAACGCAGGGCCTCAGGCGCGACACGATCCTCTTCGCACGCAATTTGGGTCCCGCCGAACTGCTCGAATACGATCGCCGACGCCTGAAAGGAGTGGTACTCGAAGAAGGCTCGCTCACCGCCCATGTCGTGATCGTCGCCCGGGCGATGGGCATACCCGTGCTCGGCCGGGTCACAGGAATCAGGACGCGCGTGGCCGAAGGCGACGAGGTGATCCTTGATGCCGACAAGGGCACGGTCACGCTGCGCCCCAACCAGCAGGTACTCGACGCCTTCGAAACGCGTTTCGCCCGTACGCGCGAAAGGCAGGCGACCTATGCCGAGCTGCGCGACGTCGAGCCGTTCACGCGCGATGGCACGCGCATCACCGTGATGATGAATGCGGGCCTGCGCGACGACATGAGCGCGTTGGCCATGAGCGGGGCCGACGGGGTCGGACTGTTTCGCACCGAATTCCAGTTCCTGGTTTCGTCCACCCTGCCGCAGCGCGACCGGCAGATGCGGCTCTATCGCGACGTCCTCGATGCCGCGGGCGACAAGCCGGTGGTGTTCCGGACGGTCGATATCGGCGGCGACAAGGCCGTGCCCTATCTCGACAATGCCGTGGCCGAGCGTGACGAAAATCCCGCGATGGGATGGCGCGCATTGCGACTCTCGCTCGAACGCGAAGGGCTGCTCAAGGCGCAGGCGCGGGCGCTGCTCGAAGCGGCGGCGGGCCGCAACCTCTCGGTCATGTTCCCGATGGTCAGCGAACCGTGGGAATTCGATGCTGGCAAGCAAGTGTTCGAGGACCAGCTCGCGTTCCTGCGCGAACGCCGCAGGCTGCTGCCCGAAAGCATCGAATACGGCTGCATGCTGGAAGTGCCCGCACTTGCCGAAGCGCTCGACCTGTTGGCCCCGAAACTGTCCTTCATTTCGGTTGGAACCAACGATCTGACGCAGTTTCTGTTCGCGGCCGACCGCGCCAATCCCAAGCTGGCCGAGCGCTACGACTGGCTGAGCCCGGCGATTCTGCGCTTTCTGGCGCGCGTTTCGCAAAACCTGGTCGGCCACAACGTCAGGCTTGGTGTCTGCGGCGAGATGGGCGGTCGACGGCTCGAGGCGCTCGCGCTGCTCGGTATCGGTTATCGCCGCCTGTCGATAACGCCGGCAGCGGTCGGGCCGATCAAGGAACTGGTCCGCAAGGTCGACCTTGTCGAATTGACCGAACAGATGTCGCGCTGGCTTACCGCGCCGCCGCCGGACATGCGCGGCGCCTTGCAGACCTGGGCGAGCGAGCACGATATCGACCTCGACTGATTTCGTCGCGAAACCGCCTCTTTTCGTCGGCAGCGTGCAGCTGTGCTATGATGCGTGCTTGACAGGCGTGCCGTAGGTTCGCTTTTCCTGCGTCAAGACCAGAGGCGGGAAAACCGCGGGATCGCATTATCGGGGACCGCATGAGCGACGAAGAATCCATTGAAGACAGCCCAGCGGCAGACACGGGCGGTGTCGGTGCGCGGCTGAAGCGCGCGCGCGAAGCGGCAGGGCTGGAACTGGCGCAGGTCGCTGCCGAAACGCGTATCCCTCAGCGGCACCTTCTGACGATCGAAAACGGCGAGCTTACCGAACTTCCGGCACGAACCTATGCGGTCGGCTTCTCGCGGACCTATGCCCGGCTGGTCGGGCTCGATGAACGCGAGATCGTCGATCAGGTTCGCATCGAACTGGCCGAAGGCGAAGATCGCGGCGCGGCTCCCACGCGTTTCGAACCAGGCGATCCGGCGCGAGTCCCGGGCCGCGGCCTTGCTTGGTTTGCGCTGTTCGCGGCGGTGCTGCTCATCGGCGGAATCTATGCTTTCTACAGCAGCTATTTTGCACCAGGGCTCGGGCCGGCCCCGTTGCAGGATCCTGCACAGCAGACCGAAGCACAGCCGCAGCAAGCGCGCGCCGCGACCGGGAAAGACGCGGAGCCTGCGGCCTCGGGGCCGGTAGTCTTCACCAGCGAAATGGACGGCACCTGGGTCAAGTTCTACGATGCTGCGGGCGAACGGCTCTACGAAGCGCAGATGAACAAGGGCGATAGCTATACCGTTCCTGCCGATGCCGAAGGACCGCTGGTGTGGACCGGCCGACCCTATGCCCTGGCGATAACCGTGGGCGGACGCCCGGTGCCCAAGCTTTCGGAAGATGACGAAGTGATCAAGGACGTGCCCATCACCGCGGCCGCCTTGCTCGCCCGGGCCGAGAGGCCTTCCACTTCCGAAGAGTCCGTCGCCAACGGGGGCTGACACCTCTCTGTCCTCCCCGGAAAGGGGATAAGCCCGCTTCATGACCTCGACAGATTCGCGGGGCTAGGGCACTTTCACAACCTACGGATATCCCACGAGGAGCCTACCGATGACGTTCGGATCGTTCGCCCGCAACCTGTCCTTCATGGGGGCCGGGTTTGCCCTCTTGGCCAGCGCGACGCCCGCCTTGCCGCAGGACGGCAATGACGAAGCGCGCCTGCGCCGGCTCGAGGCCGAGGTGCGCGCCCTGCAGCGCAAGGTCTTCCCCGGCGGCGACGGGCGCTTCTTCGAACCGGAAATCAGCGCCCAGCCGACGGTGCGCTCGACCGTGACCAATCCGTCGACGAGTGCAGTGACCGATATTCTCGCGCGCCTCGACGCGCTCGAGGCGCAGTTGCAGCGCCAGACCGCGCTTAACGAGGAAAACGGCAACACCATTCGCTTGCTGACCCAGCGGATCGATGCGCTCGAGGGCGCGAAAAGCGCGAACGCAGTGGTGGAGGCGACGCCTAAGGCGACGGCTCCTGCAAGTTCGGGTACCTCGCGCTCGGTCGCGACGGCGAAGCCTGCCGGCCCAAGTGCCGAACGCCTTGCCGCGGTGCAGGCAATCGCCAAACCGCAAACCGACGATCCGGGCGACGATGAATATTCCTATGGTTTCCGCCTGTGGGATGCGGGGTTCTATCCCGAAGCGCAGCAACAGCTTACGCTGTTCGTCGAGAATAACCCCAAGCACTGGCGTACGACCTATGGTCGTAACCTGCTGGGGCGCGCCTATCTCGACGATGGCAAGGCCAAGGAGGCTGCACCGTGGTTCCTGAAGAATTATCAGGAGGACAAGACCGGAGCTCGTGCGGGCGACAGCTTGCTCTATCTCGCGGAGTCGATGATCGCGCTCAAAGACACGCGCCGCGCATGCATCGCGCTTGCCGAATTCTCCGAAACCTACCCGGCGCTGGCCGCGGGACGCCTGCAGAGCCAGTACGAAGCCACGCGCGGTAAGGTGAAGTGCAATTGACGCAGCTATCGATCCCGCGCTGTTAGCGCGTTTCGAGGCCGATCTCCGGCGCATCCGGCCCGAGGGCAAACTCGGTCTTGCCGTCTCCGGCGGTCCCGACAGCATGGCGCTGCTGGCCTTGGCCCATGCGCTGCTGGGTGGCGGGGTCGCGGTGGCGACAGTCGATCACGGACTGCGCCCCGAAGCGGCGGCGGAGTGTGCGCTGGTGGCCGAGGTGTGCGAACAGCGTGCCATTCCCTGCCGGATCCTGAGCGTCGAGGTCGAAAAGGGCAATGTCCTCGATCGGGCCCGCACCGCTCGCTATGCCGCGCTTGGCGCTTGGGCGGAGAGCCAGGGGCTGGCGGCGATCGCAACCGCGCATCATGCCGACGACCAGACAGAGACGCTCATCATGCGGCTCAACCGTGGAAGCGGATTGGCGGGGCTTGCCGGCATCCGTTCCTCGACCATGATGGAAGGCTGCCCCGTTCCCATCGTTCGTCCCTTGCTCGGCTTTCGCAAAAGCGAGCTGCGCAATCTGCTCGAGCGTGCGGGTGTGCCCTTCGCCGAGGACCCGAGCAATCGCGACGCGAGCTACGAACGCGTACGCATCCGGCGCCATCTCGAGCGGGCCGACTGGATCGATTCTTTAGCGGTATCCCGATCTGCAGCCCATCTGGAACAGGCGGAATGCGCGCTCGACGCGGTCACTCTCGAATTATGGGAAAGCCGGGCTTCGGTCGGCGCGGCGCGGGTCGCTGTTCCCGCATCGGACTCTCCCGAAATTACGCGGCGGCTGCTTGGAATGGCTGTCGCTTCGCTGGGCGGCATGGCGACGCAAGGGCAGATCGCGGCGTTTCTCGACAGCGGGGATCGACGTGCGAATGTTGCGGGCGTGCTGATCGAGCGGCAGGCTGAAGGCTATGTCTGTACGCCCGAACCGCCGCGGCGGGGCGAAGCGCGCCAGATCAGATGATGCTGTCGCCAAGGCCAATCCGCTGGCCATTGGTGATCACTACCTTGTCGCCCTGCTTGGCAATGGCGAAAAGGCGCTTTGCAATATCGTCGGGAACGCCGATGCAGCCGTGGCTGGCATAGCCGTTCTGCACTTCGCTGCCGCCGTGGATGGCAACCCCGTCGTTGGTCAGGAACATGCTCCAAGGCATGGGCGCATCGCCGTACTTCTCGGAAACGTTGTGCCGTTGCTTCCACAGGATCGGGAATACGCCTGTGGGTGTGGGATGCTCGTCGGTGCCCAGCATGACCGCCGCCGCGCCGATTTCATAGCCGCCGCGGAAGATCGAGATGACACGCGCTTCAAGGTCGACGGTGACGAGCAGAGGGCCGTCGGGAACATCTTCGTCGTTCCAGTGCCACTCGCCATATTTGATCGGGCCATCGATCGGCAGGATCCGGCGCACCGTGTACAGGCGATCGGCATCGGCCGCCGCCTTCGCGGCGATTGCACCATGGGCGAACACTGGCTTGGCGGCAGGCTGGGTCGAAACGACGGACGCTTTTGCCCGTTCGTCATCGGCCGTTGCACGTCCACCAAGAGCGACCCCTGCGAGCACCAGCCCGACAGCAACCGTTCCGCCGCCGATCCACTTCAGTATATGATCCATGCAGGGACTATGCCCGTATAACGATGAATTTTCCAGCAACGCGAATTTGCCGTCCCGCGCGGGCACATTTCGCCTGCAGCAAACTTACCGCGCCAATGCGGCAGCCTCGCGCGCGAGTCGCTCAACCTCGATCTCGTCGATTGCACCGCGCGGTGCAACCCAGCTGCCTCCCACACACAGAACGGGATCGAAAGCGAGCCATTCGGCGGCATTGCCCGGCGAAATCCCACCGGTCGGGCAGAAGCGGCACTGGCCGAATGGCGCGGCGAGCGCCTTGAGTGCGGGAAGTCCGCCAGCCGCCATGGCCGGGAAGAACTTGAAATGGGTCAGGCCGAGGTCGAGCCCGCGCATGATGTCGCCTGCATTGGCAATTCCGGGCAGGAAGGGAATTGCGGCAGCGTTCGCGGCCTTGCCGAGCGGTTCGGTAAGCCCGGGCGAAACGATAAACTGGCTTCCCGCATCGATCGCTTCGGCAAGCTCCTGCGCATTGGTCACCGTGCCGGCTCCGACGATCGCGCCGTCGACTGTGCTCATCGCGCGGATCGCATCGAGTGCGACGGGCGTCCGAAGCGTGACTTCGAGTACCCGAAGGCCGCCTGCGACCAGCGCGCGCGCGAGCGGTTCGGCTTGTTCCAGCTCGTCGACCACGATCACCGGGATGACCGGCGCAGTCTGCATGATGTCGGCAATGGTCATGCGTGTTCCCTGACAAAGGCTGCAGCGGCCCCGAACAGGCCCGGCTGCGGATGGGTGATGAGTTTGACCGGGATCGACGCCATCAGTTCCTGGAAACGGCCCTTTGCCTTGAACCTTTCGGCAAATCCCGATTTGAGCAAGGTTTCGCGGATGCGATAGCCGAGGCCGCCGGCGATCACCACACCGCCGAACCCGCCTTGCGCCAGCGCGATGTCGCCGGCCACGCTGCCCAGCGACATGCAGAAGCGATCGACCGCGGCGGCGGCGAGACTGTCGCTGCCATCCTGGCCGCGAGTCCAGATCGCGATGTCGTCTTCCTCCGCGACCGGTCGGCCCTCCATGGCGGCGAGCGTCTGGTAGATGTCGGAAATGGCCGGACCGGCCACGACGCGTTCGACCGACACGCGAGTATGGCGCTTGCGGAGGCGTGCGAGAATCGCATCGTCGATCATGTCGAGCGGGGCGAAATCGATGTGCCCCCCTTCCGTGGCCGAGACACGATAGGTCCCATCGGCCTCGCGATAGAGATGGGCGACGCCAAGGCCCGTCCCGGGGCCGAGGACGCTCAGGCGACCAGTCGGGGCAAGCGGCTTTTCAGGGCCGGTGAGATGGATGAACTGGTCGTCGCCAACCCGCGCGACGGCGTGGGCGACCGCTTCGAAGTCATTGACGATACAATAATCTTCAACCGCCAGTTTCTCGCGCACAAGCGCGGGTCGGATGATCCACGGATTGTTGGTGAAGCGGATAACCTCGCCGCCGACCGGACCGGCAATGGCCATCGCAACCCGTGGGGGCAGCGTCCCGCCCATCCGCTCGCGGAAATCCTCCCATGCGGTCTGGAAGCTGGCGTGGTCTTCCGTGTGGAGCGTTTCTGGCTCGCCCAGCGTGATTGTGCCGTCGTCGGCCACGCTTGCTATGGCAAAGCGTGCATGGGTGCCACCGATATCGACGCTGACGAGATCCATGCTCACAACCCCGCCATCGCGAGCATGGGCGATGCGCCCTGCTCGGCGCCATCCGCACCGGCACGGA
>Ga0210038_1001651_pt1 | contig 10672 bp, 9 predicted proteins | sample CryGeyCG2114_020_FD_183970 | JGI IMG/M metagenome (GOLD analysis project Ga0210038, IMG submission 183970) | Groundwater microbial communities from aquifer - Crystal Geyser CG15_big_fil_post_rev_8/21/14_0.20 (SPAdes) (version 2) | ecosystem: Environmental > Aquatic > Deep subsurface > Groundwater... | reverse complement strand
CGGCAATACGCCAGAATTGTACATAGATGGGTTGCCTCTATTGGTCTTGATCCCGCCGCCTATGGCACGCATACGATGCGCAGGACAAAAGCCACACTGATCTACCGGCGAACCCATAATTTGCGGGGGCAACTGTTGCTAGGCCATACGCGGTTGGAAAGCACAGTGCGATATCTGGGGATCGAAGTTGACGATGCACTGGAGATTTCCGAGCAAACCGAGATATAACCAAAGGGTTTGCGGCTGGCTTTCCGGTCAGCCGCTTCCTCTTGCGTCATAGCCAGCATCCTATGGCCGCTTTGCGGTAGCATGGCGCTATGAGTACTCCGTGCCATAAGCGGTCGCATAGAAAGTTTTTCCATTGCGGACATCCAGATCGTTTGCATTTTTCATTTATCCTTACTATAATTACAAACGTAAGGATTAAAGGAGATATTGATGATTACCACTGATGCAACTCTGACCAGTAAGGGGCAAACCACCATTCCTAAGGAAATTAGAGATGAGCTTGGAATGAAACCCGGAGACAGGATGACATTTACATTGATGTCGGACGCAACCGTAGTCATGCGTGTAAAGAACAAAAGCATTTCCGATTTGGCCGGCACTCTTTACAAGAAGGGGCGTAAACCTGTTCCAGTTGAGCAGCTATCCCGCTAATGCTTGGCATCGACACAAACATCCTTGTTCGTTTTTTGGTGCAGGACGACGAAGCGCAGTTTGAGAAAGCTCGCAAGCTGATCAAACGTGAAATTTTGGCGGGGAGTCGCGTGTTCGTTAACCAGTTGGTGCTTATGGAAACAGAGTGGGTTTTACGTAGCCGATACTCTGTGCCAAAAAATCAGATCATCGAAGCCATCTCTGGTTTGCTGGATGCCAACGATGTTCAATTTGAAAATGAGCCCGCAATCGAAGAAGCCATTTTCATCTGGAAAGAATCCACAGCCGACTTTGCTGACTGTCTGATTGGTGCAAAAAATCGGCGGCTAGGATGTCGAGCTACGGCGACGTTTGATTTGAAGGCATCGAAACTGCCGAGTTTCATTGCCACATAGCAACTCAATGCCCGCTTCACGGCAAGCATCTTGTCAAGGTGACTGAGCACTCCGTGCCAGTAGCCATTCGATTAGTTTTTCTGTTGTTTTTCTGTCTGGTTGACAAAGAAAACCATTTCAATATAATTGGGCCGCCTATTTGGAGAAATAGGTGCTTGTGGATACAAGCTCAGTGGCAAGCCGGTGGCTCATTCGGATGAATGTATTTAGGCTCTAATCTTTCCTACAATTCTTCCCTTGCACTCGGTTTGTCTACCTTCATCAACTGTAAGGAGACAAACATGACTAAATCAGTAATCATACGATTCCACGAATTTTGCATTCAAGAAAATTCGGCCCCCCTTAATAGATTAAGCGGATTCATGCTCGGAAGCAGCATGGTGGATCTCATAGATGAATTTCTGAATGAGAAATATTCATCAGATGAGATGGAATTGCTGGAATCTAATCCCAGAAACCCAAAACGTAGCTCGATCACATCAGACATCATCGAAAGCCTTACTGACAAAAAGGAGCTATTCCCTCTTATGTCAAAAGGCATATTGATTTCGTCAGGCGCATGCAAAAAGCTAGAGCGTAATCGGTTCGAAATATCATTCTCCAACCCAAAAATACATGGCGTTTTGGATGGTGGCCATAATACCTTGGCAATCGCCTTATTTTTCTTGGTAAAGGCTGGTGCATTCGATAGCGAAATTCGCAAAATCAAGCGTTGGTCAGACCTGAAGGCCGTTTGGAATTCATACTCTCCAGTCATTGAAGAAGCGAAGAAATCGATTGATTTCCTCCTTCCTACGGAAATTCTTTATCCGAAAGGCGAAGTTGTTGATGAATCCGATTTTGTTAATTCGATAATGGAGATTGCTCAAGCAAGAAACAACAACACTCAGCTAACTGAAGAAACCAAGGCAAACAAAAAAGGTTACTACGAAGTCATTAAGAAATTTGTTGATCCAAATTTGTATGACAAGATTGAATGGAGAACAAATGATGGCGGGCGTATTAAAGTCAGGGAACTCATTGCTCTTAGCCTAATTCCGCTCTCAATTACGGAGATCGGAAAGGAAATCAATCCAGTCCACATATACTCGTCAAAGGCAGAGTGTGTCCGTATGTTTGAAAAAATAATTACGGCGCCTGGCGTGAGCATTCCAGCCAAGGGAGATTTTCTTATTGAGGTGGTTGATAAGGAAATCATTTCTGCCTTATCCATGATAGGAAAACTCCCGGAGTTGTACGATTTGCTCTATGAGAAACTCCCCGACGCTTACAACAAATCGAGCGATGGAAAGTTTGGTCGAATAACGCCAGTTTTGATGACGGAAAACGGAAAGCCTGCCGGCAAAACGAAATACTATGATCGGGCTGTTGATTACAGCTATCCTGATGGATTCGTAATGCCTCTGGTCTACAGTCTTCGGGAGCTAATGGGAAGGGATAAAAACGGGAGGTTGTACTGGGTAATTGATCCGACATCATTCATTAACACTTATCTTGGCGATGTCATGTCGAACTACGGCGAGTTGGTTATCAAGATGTCGAATTATGATCCTCAGAAAGTCGGAAAGAACCGAGGTAGTTATGCTGCTGCGTGTATGGCGGTAAGAGACGTTTTGATGCGAAATAAACTGCTCTAACCAAAAGCAAAATGGCCGAGGTCGCCGTGCTTCCTCGGCCCAAAGAAATCTGAGCAATGTATTTATGAGTAATCGACAATGCGTTGGATATTACTTCAATACGCTGGATCTCAAATTCATTATTTAGCAGAGATGAAACATATTCCGCAAAATGAAAGTTTGATATTAGACGAGTCTCAAACTTTGCTTAGGCAAGGCAAATATGATGACGCATCTGTTTTGCTTGAATCTCTTCTGGAAATCGACCCACACAGTAAATTGGCTCTGCGAACATTAGCCAACATTCGAATGTCGCAAAATCGCCCTCACGATGCGGCGAAATTGCTTGAACTGGCACTGGGAATAGTTAGGGATAGCACTCCTTCAATTAACGCTTTCAAAAAGTCCTTCGGCAATGAGGATGCTGTGTATCTCAAGCAGGAGCACGAGCGCCAAACCACACGCCGCGAATATGATCCATTTTCGGAGCGGTTAAGCCTGCACAAGAATCAAACTTACTCTCCTATCTCAGCCGAAAATGTATCTTTAGAAAACGAATATGATGAGGCAAACGAGCAAGAAATATCAGGTATTGCCCACCTAGATAACATAGAAACTCTCATCGATACTAATCATGGGTTGATAAATGATGAGTTGCAGAACGACGAGGATTATTTATTTGATCAAGTGATCAGCGATGAGGCTGTACCGAGCCCTGAATTGAACTTGGTGCAGGAAAACGTCAGCGTGGCAGATCACGAAAAGGAGGAGTGGGAAACTCACGCTATCGTAACCGATGAAATTATCGATGGTGCGACTTGGGAAGGATTACTCGATCCGCTCTTAATTGAGCCACCTCCAAATCCGCGAGAAATTGCTGATATTCCAGATCGGGTAACGCGTACTGAGCGTGCACGGCAAGTCGCCATGAAAATTGGGGAAGAGTTTGGTTGGGAACGCAAGGGCATTGAGCTACTCGCTGTCATCTTTGATCGTTATTATTGGTCAGCCGCACAAGTAGCGATCCGCCGCGAAATTGGGGTGGGAATGACACCTCTGGAATTGGAACTGGCTGAAGAGGTGCGCCAAATCTGGTATCAACACCCTGAGTATTGGGCAGCTTTGGATGGTTTTGGTGATATTGTCCAACGCTATTCTTTAGTGAGTTGGCCGTCAGCTCTCTACATTATTCGTAGCTTCAAGGGTTACCCTCAATCCGAAGAAGTTGAAGCACTGCTTGATAGCTGTTGCGAACGCTGGCATGAATCAAATGGGTTGCAGCGCAGATTCAAAGGATTCTACTTGTATGCGCTGTACCGGGTCGGTGCCTATGGTGATTGCTTTGATCAAGATGGGTGGTCAATTTTTGAGGATTATCAGACTGATGAAAGTGATTTCGATAACGTTACCCATGTAGCCCGGCGGTTAAAACACTACGGAATTCACATCGATCCTCATGCAGAACGCACGGAACCGCGTTATTGGGAGGAGCGTCTGGTTCCCAATATACATACCTGCATTCCATTGCCCGAAGGAATAAACCATCTTCCAGAGGCATGGGATGAGAATACGGAAGATGAGGAGGAGGAATAAAAATGTTGATCCCCATAATAGGTTGTTTGGTAACTTTGATTGAAAACGACCAAACACAAGGCGAAGTATTGAAACATACCGAAGAAGGTGTTGCTAAAGTCGCGGTGCAGTGGCTTGGCAAGTCTGATATCGATTGGGTGCTGCCAGAGAAGCTGACTTCTGGCTTCAAGCTGGGTGCCACAATTCAAGATATTCCGATGTCACGAACTCGGCAGACTCTCGGTATCGGAGAGGTAATCGAAACCCGGATACTTGGGGGAAGATGCCAGCATCTCATAGAGTTTTCGGATACCGGTGGACGCGTTTGGTTGCCTTATGAGAACTTGCGATTCGTGCGAGGGTCGCGCCAACGCTTTCTGCTTGGGCAGTTGGGTAATGATGGACATGCGGAACGATTTCGTTTGAGAGCTTTAGCTTATGCAATCGAAACTTGGCACGAAAATACTGGCGCGTTGTCCCGCCTAAACATTGATCCGCTGCCTCATCAGATCCATTTGGTGCATCACATTCTCAAGTCGGGCAATCTCAATTGGTTGATTGCGGACGATGTTGGTCTTGGTAAAACAATTGAGGTTGGTATGCTGCTTTCCGCGCTCAAGCAGCGTGGCAACTTCAAACGGATATTGCTTGTTACTCCGGCTGGTCTAGTAAAACAGTGGAAGGAGGAAATGCATCACAAATTTGGATTGTCGGATTTCCGTATTTATGGAGAGGATTTTTCTATCAATGAAGAGCGAGACTGGAAACTTTATGACCATGTAATTGGCTCGCTCGACAAGCTCAAGCAAGAAGATCATTTGCACAAACTGATGCAATCCGGTCAGTGGGATATTATCGTATTCGATGAAGCGCATAGACTCAGCCGATCACAGTTTGGCATGAAGTTCGACACAAGCGACCGTTTCCAACTGGCCAGAAAGTTACGTGCACTTACCGACTCAATTCTGTTGCTCACCGCCACCCCACATCAAGGCAAGCAGGATAAATTCCAAGCACTGCTAGAGCTAATTCGCCCAGAATGGCGTGAACGCATTCAATGGTTATCCATTGACCCAACCATCTTGGCCAATATGGTGATGCGCAACAATAAAACCGATGTCACCGATGCGGATGGCAACTTTATCTTTCACGGAAAGATTACCAAGGCGATAACAGTGCAGATCGGCAAGGAAGAAGTGGAATTCGATCAGTCGCTGCAAAAATATCTTAAACGTGGTTATGCCGCTGGCAAAGCGACAGCGGGCACAACTGGGCGAGCTATTGGTTTTGTAATGACGGTATACCGCAAACTTGCAGCATCCAGCATTGCGGCAATTGAAGCGGCCCTCGTCCGGCGATTATTACGACTAAGATCAGAAAGCGCGAATCAGGAAAACTACAGCGAAGAAGTTGAGGATGAGCGTTATTTGGGTGAATGGGAAGAAACCTTTGGGAGTTCAGAAAGAGAGTTTTTTGCTGGCGAGATTCCGCTGCTTGAAGAGCTAATTGCACTCGCACACAACTTGCTGGAAGTGGATCGCAAAATTCGAGATTTTGTAGAAGGGTTAGTCGAGCAAGTATTGAACAGCAATCCATCCGAGAAAATTCTCATATTCACTGAATACCGCGCCACGCAAGAATATATTGCTGGCGCATTGCAAGATCGTTTCGGAGAAAATACCGTTGCCTTGATTCACGGAGGAATGGAGCATGACGAGCGCGCTGAGTCCATTGAGGAGTTTGAAACGACAGGCCAATTCTTGGTTTCCACCGAGGCTGGCGGAGAAGGTATCAACCTCCAGCGGAATTGCCACATTATGGTCAACTTCGATTTGCCTTGGAACCCAATGCGGTTAGTGCAGCGCGTTGGACGGTTATATCGCTATGGACAGAAGCGCAAAGTCGTTGTGTTCAATATGCATGCCCCGCAGACGCTAGATGCCGAAATCATGCAGATGCTTTACACACGCGTAGGCCAGGTGGTGAGGGACATGGCTACGGTCGGGGGTGAATATCGCCCCGGGTTGGAAGATGAAATTATGGGTGAGGTTGCAGATTTACTGGATGTGGAGGGAATTCTCGAATCAGCTACCGAAATTGGCATTCATCGCACTGCAGACCGCATTCAAGATGCCCTAGACAAAGCCCGTGAGTCAGCAAGTAAACAACGCGAGCTATTTGAGCATGTGAGTGGCTACAACCCGGAAGAAATCAAGGGTGAATTCAAACTCGGCCGTGAACATGTAAAAGCTTTTGTGCTAGGAATGTGTGAACAAATAGGCATCGAAGTTACCGAGGAAACCCACAAGGGTGCCGTGTTGCAACTCAAGCTGCCGGATGAGTTGCGGGAAAAATTGGGCTTCAAAGCCACATATCTAAAAGTTACCTTCGATCGCGATTACGCCATTCAAACTACCAAGGCTTTGATGATGGACTTTGAAACCGCATTTTTCAGATTTCTTGTGCAGCAGGCCAAAGAGATGCAGTTTGATGGGTTGTTGACAAGCATCGCAGGATTGAATGGTGAAACCTTGTTTACCGCTATGCTGCGGTGGCAAAACGATCAAGGGAGGCGTATGCGGCAGGAATTTACTGCGCTAATAGTCAACCAGGCTGGTCAAGTTGCCACGAACACCTCTAGCGTTAGTGATTGGTTGGTTAATCATGCCGATGATCGCGAGGTGCTTGGTAACCGTGAGCGTGCCAAAGAAGCTCTCCAATCTGCCACAGGTGCTATGGATACACGGTTAGGAAAGGTGGCGAACGACGACCTGCACCCTGAAAGCCGCCAATTAATTAACTGTGCGTGGATAAACACAAATTGATTCAGCGTGTAAATCAAAAGGGTCAGTATCAATACGGAACGGACCTTCATCACGTACCAGCGGCTGATACCACGGCACTAGATTTAAAATACAGAAAAGTTTTTGTTGTTACGTTTAACGCTAATGACCGGAATGTGTCGGCTGCTGTCCATCGCAGTTTGGGGAAGCGGTCACTCAACTCGGCACCGCCCATTCAGTGTCAGCAAACTGAATGACACCTGCCATTCGCCAGTGCCATCCTCAACGACAGCAGTGGCCGACCCTCGGCCTAAGCCGACCTTTTCTCCGTGGTTGAATTTGTTCTGCTATCTAAATCAATACCGGACATTCAACGTAAAGTGAGGGGCGCCGCGCTTTAGCGTCCCGCTCGAAAGACGGGTTGGTGGTGTCGGTTTCGCTATGCATGTGGGGTGAATGCAGAGTTGTATGTGATTAGGCACCCCGATGTGAACACGGTGAAGGGCTCGAATGAAGGGCTACCAATGTTTGCCTCTTCCATGAGGTGGCTGTATACCTCGCCAACCATGGCGCTATTTACTTCGGAGTGCCTTCGGAGACGGGCAAGAAGTTTCTCCGTGCGCAGGAAATCTGTCGATAGGACATTGAGACAAGCGGTGAGTTGTGGGACAAGATTCTGGTTTTCGAAGCCATACAAGTGAGCGTAAAGGGTTACCACCGCATCATAGAAAAGTCGAAACTGAGCAATGGAGTAGTTTTTGGTCTTGATCTCTTTTGGGTGGTCGTCATCAAAGAAGAACCTATCGGCCACGATACCGGCCGCTACAACAAAGTTTCGGAATAGCTCCTGGTGCTCAGGTGGCAATTTCTCGCAGCACTTCCAGAGCTCGGAGACAACGACATTATTCGTCGTGTTCTTGTGATGGCGGCGTCCTGAAATGATTTCGCCGAAAGATCCAAGTAGGCTCAATTGTTGTTACCCCCAACAGTTATTGTAGAGACCCATGGGGCCGGACATTTTTTAATATAGAGACAGACACTTTTCGCACCTATCCTTATGAAATTTCGCATTTTGAATTCCTGCGTTTTTTTTCTACATTATGCAAAAGGAGGCGCAGATTCCGAAACGCATTGGACCACATTGCCTTGTTTAAATACATAGGCCGAAATATCTATGCTCAGCCTATACGTCTGAATGACCGGTACTGACATGCAGCGGAAGTAAACGAGGTTCCCAGCCACGGCCGCTATGGAAGTGGCAGAGTGGTACTAAATCGCACGCAGTTCACCCTCACTCTGAGGGAGCCATTTTGTTAATGAGTTAATCGTCAGCCGGTTTGTCCGTTTGAAGTCTTATCGCAATCCGAGCATCAACGAGCAATCGAATTTCTGCCTCTGTTATTTCAAGATCCTGCAATTGTTTTGCTGCATTCAAGATGCGGCGCTCAGCCTTTTCATGGGCGCTTTGGATCTTTTTCCCCAGTCCTGTTCCGCGGATCTCACTGCGGGGAATGGACTTTCTTAGTGCCAGTAGGTCAACTATGCTCGGGTTAACTATGTCGTGAATAAATGCTTGGCTGACCGTGTTCCACTGGCAGATGATAGTCATTCCTCCTACCAGCAAATGTCCATCAGCGTAAGAGATCGTCATTGGATCATATAGGGGGGGCGCCATTGCAAGGGCGCGCAACACTTCAGGGGAAAAGGTTGCCCTACCATGCCATTCACCAGTTGCGTGCATCACGGCTGTAATACCACCCGATTCAATCGAGAGAAAACCATTTTCAAAGGCGAGTAGCACCGGGCCGAGCTTCAACCCCCTCTTTTTGAAAATCTTGGAGCCAACTTTGAATTCACTAAGTGACACCTGGAGCAAATTGTTTAGCAAGTTTCTCTCCCGTTGCTCTGGTTAGCTTTGTAGCTTGCGGTGTGATTCGGCAAGCCACTTTAATCTGCTGGATGCTCCCATCTTAAGTCCAGGGCATATCCAGCATCGTTCTCCGTTTCGTACGGACCACTGTGTACTGTGATGGTTTTTCCAGAATTGAGCGCAGAAAGTAATGCCTCAGATGAGTAGCCATCGTCGTAGCCGGAAAATTGATCTGCCCCATGAACTACAGGTAGTAATGGCCGATTTGAGATGGTGGCATCCCAATATTTCCCGGGAGTCTCGCTGAAAGTTGCCTGTGAAACTTCCTTATTGGCCCAGTATTCAAACGGCCCATCGACTACCTCGAACCCGATTTTCTCCAATCTTGCGGATGACATGAAGAGCGTAACAAAGCAACAGCCATATTCGCTGACTTGCCCCATTTCTGCCCCATCAACACGGACTTTCCACCACCGGTCTGGCAGCATTCGCAGTGAGATTGGCTCTTGCAGTCCAAGCTTAGCCAAGTTGCACACTACGTTGTCCGACATCTTGCGTGTCCATGCTCCTTCAGGTAGATCATCACGCTGCTTATGGCTGGTTACTAGATAGGTGGTTCTTTGATGTTCGGATGTGCCAGACACCTTTTTCAGTGTCATATGAGCAAGTTCTCGCGCCTGTTGGCGGCGCATGAGTTCGTTAATATCTTCGGTCACGATAATCTCCCGAGCAAAGTATTGGCATTGGTTAAATCACGCTCGGTGCCAGCCATTGTGCATAGCTCCCTGACTGAATTTCCAAAAGTACGCACAATGGGGCTACTCCACCCTGTTCCCAAAGATTCGAAACAGCCGAGGTAATACCATATCTGCTTTTCGGCGGCGCCATTTTTGCTTGTTGCCATTCTGGCTTTCCATGCTTCGATACCTTCGCTTTGAATATCGCGTAATGTATTCGTGATGTTGTGCAACTTATCCGCGCAGCTCACCAGCTTTATGGAGCTAGGCTTTTCACGCAACACATTCAAATACACCTCCTTGCGAGGGCGCCATTCTGGCTTTGGATTCTCAAAAGTATCTGTACAAGCATCTACGATCTTGGCGACATCCTCACCAAAGAGGACGCGCACTGTTTCGAGCATTGGCCGTCCGCCACAATCCTCGGCGGCATCATGCAAAAGGGCGGCAATGGCCTGTGTTTCGTTTCCGCCGTATTCCATCACTAAAGCGCTTACCGCCATCAAGTGAGAAATATATGGCGCTCCTAAGCCTTTTCGCGACTGTGTGCTGTGAATTTCATTGGCAAACTGTAGCGCTAGGGCGAACTTCGGCGAAAGTAAAGATTTTTTTGCTTTGGTAGACATGAATGTCTCCTTTGTCAGAATGACTAGGAATAATGATATAGCCGTATCCCCTAGCCAAAGATCGGCAGGTCAGTTCGGAAGTTTGATGCAGTGAGGAGAGGGATGGCTGCGTGAGGCGCGAGTAGAAATCGCATCAGCCAGCTTTCATTATCTTTGAAAATTTTTTCTAAGGCAATAGGATTCGCCATTTCGAAAGAACCTGTCAGAAATTTTGCGCATTACCAAACCGTCCGCTTCTGACTCGATAACGGAAGCATAAAAGAGCAACATCGACAGTCTGCTCTGGCCGATTATGTAGACCAGTTGATTATGTGGATTTGACGCTCTGCGCCCGCTATAAGCCTTGCGCTGGCGCGGAGAACGTGAAGGGGACGGTCTACATAATCCGCAACCCACTAAGGGTGGGGCGATGT
>Ga0210038_1001650_pt1 | contig 10684 bp, 7 predicted proteins | sample CryGeyCG2114_020_FD_183970 | JGI IMG/M metagenome (GOLD analysis project Ga0210038, IMG submission 183970) | Groundwater microbial communities from aquifer - Crystal Geyser CG15_big_fil_post_rev_8/21/14_0.20 (SPAdes) (version 2) | ecosystem: Environmental > Aquatic > Deep subsurface > Groundwater... | reverse complement strand
TTTTCAAGCATTTTTTAAACATTACACTTTTTCAGTTTCTAAAATCATATTCAAAAATGATGTCGGTTGCAGGAAATAGTTGGGGTTTTCTTCCAATTTTTTTAATCAATATCATTCTTCCAATAGTCTATAATTCTATCATTTTTCATTAATTAGATTTATAAATCCTCAATAATTTCAGATTCAGGATTATAATTAGTTTTAACTAAATCTAAAACAATATCTAAAAACCCAGTATTTTTGTAGAAATAGTTAGGATTGCCTTTTATCTTTTCTTCTATTCTATGAAAACCGAAATTAGCATATTGCTCCATAGTGTTAATTAGATAATCTACTGCTTTACGATCTGTTATTTCTCCTTTTTCGAGAGCAATTAAATCCAAATCATCTGTTTTTGCAACTAAAGCTGTGAAAATATACTCCCTTAGTCTAGGATATGCTTTTCTGAATTTTTTAGAATCCAAATTTCCCCAAAACTGAATAGGTTGCCCGAACCCTTTCGTTTCACCAATTAGTTCTTGTTGCTTATTTGAATATAACCCTACAAAAAAAGCATAAATGTACAGCTCATAACCAGCGCCAAAAATTTTACCTTTACTTGACATTGATTCGACAGAACCTCCACCATATTCCGTATACTGTCGCAAAAGTGTTTCTTCAAAACGAGTTTCAAATTGTGGGTTTCTCTTTGCCCAAACATCATAAATGTTTTCTTTTACCATTACTAATCTTTTATTAAAGTTAATTTAGTTTGAATAGTTGAAATATCTAAATTGTTGAAGGGACGTTGCTTTTCTATTCTATAAATTGTGCAATTCAAAGCCTCAATTTTCTTATTGTCTAAAACACCACTTTCCGTTAAAAAGCTTTTAGTGAATATTATGCATTGCTTATTAATATCTGAAATTATATTGAAAAAATCACTCTCTTTTTGGGGAGAAAAAGAACTAGTTGGAGCATCAAAAAGTAAAGGATAATCATTTTCCCTTTTTAAAGCTGTTAAATCGGAAACTGCAAATAAAACAGACATAAACATTGTGGTTTTTAGTGCCTGATTTGGACTTGATATCAATGTGTCATTCTTATCTTGCAATGCTATTCTTGCACTGCCATCAGGAGTTTTAATTATTCTAATAATTCCATAAAATCCATCAACATTCAATCTTACTAGATATTGATTAGCCTTATCTTCTAAATGCTTAAGAAAGTCTAGTGTATTTTTATCCTTTGCGTTTTTAAATGCATTTTTGATTTTTTCTAAAGCACTATGAATTTTTCTGGAGGTATCGGCAACAGAACCTTTGGCCAAATTATTATACTGTTCTTGATACTTTTCAAGCTCTTTTTCAATTTCATTTTCTTCTTTTTCCAGAAGCACTACTTGTTTTTCTGCTTGACTTCTATAATCCCACCAATTTTTTATGTTTTCGTATGCGTTTTGTAACTGCTCTTCCGTTAATCCATCGTTTTGGGATAATATTTTCTTTTTGTTTTCCTCTTCAATTTCAATACTTTCTTGAATTTTATTTGCATCAGATCTTCTGGCTTCGTTGAATTCGATAGTATCTCTGATAGTATTAATCAAACTATTAATTTCATTCTGATTGTACTCTAAATTATTACTCTTTTGCTCCAATTCTTTCAAAAAATTGTTTGGGAAAAGAGGCTTTTCTTCGTTCTTTTCTATTGGTTGCTGACTTTTGATTAAATCATCGAGCTTATTAACCATAAATTTGTACGCTTCAGAACCTTCTTCTGCTTCACGACCACAAACTTTACAAAACTCATCTTTAATCATTTCTAGCATAGAAATCTTGTCCGGAACATTAGGAGATAGAGGAATAATTCCTTCCGCTATTTCTTTAGCTAGTTCTTGTTTGCCCTTCAATTTATCCTCTTCACGTTCAAGCTTTCTTTTTGTTTTACTGAATGTAGAAACTTTCTGTTGAAATTCTTCAAAAACATTTGAAAAACCACATAGAATCCACATATCGTCAAGAAGGTTTATAGAATAATCCTCATTAATATGTTTTTCTATTTGATTTTTTTTATCATTAAATGACTTTAGTCGGTCGTTTATGTCTCTCAATAATTCACTAGCTTCTTTACTATTCTCAATTTTATTCAACTTTGTTGAGTAGTTCGTTGCATTTTCTCGATTGCTTCTTAATCTTTGTTTTATATCACTTTGTTTCCGTCTTAAAGAATCTAATTTTGAACTTATTTCTTTTTCTTGTTGGGAATTTTGCTTGTCTGACTTCATCGCTTTTTCAAAAGCCTTTCTGGATTGATACTCCGCAAAATCAGTAAATCCTTGATTATTATCCTCTCCCGTATAATATGGTTCAAACTGCCTGATATTTGAAAAGGTTTCAATCAGATAATTTAACGCATCAGGATTATTGAAGACATTAAGATTTTCCTCTCCTTTAAAAAGACAATATTTACGTATAGCCGCTTCAAAGCATCGGTCTAATAATCTTCCTCCCTGAATAGGTAGACGTTCAGAACCCTCATTTTCAAAACCTTTGAATTGAAAATCACTAGTTTTTATTTCATTGTTCGCACTTTTGGTAAAAGCAAATGATTTTTCAATGATTTTTTCTCCATCGTGTTCAAATGTCATTGAAACACTTATTATTTCACTTTCAAATTCTATCAATTCTGATATTTTCTTTTCGGAAATAAGACGTGAGTCCATATTTTGTCTAGAGGTATCAAACAACCATTCTAATGCCTCGAAGAAAGTCGTTTTTCCATCTCCATTATCTCCAATAAAAATCATCAATCCATCATTAAATTTAATGGTGTTAATACCATAATAACTCCTAAAGTTTTCTATTGTGATCTCTTTTATTATCATAATATATTTTGGTTTAGATAGTTAATTACCTCATTGTAAGTTTCTTTAAAATTCACTTTATCTGAATTCCTTGCAATGCTATCAATAATTTTTGCAACAGCCACAACAATCGGGTTATCTGAATCTAGTGCAATTTTAACAGTTGTAAATTCTTCAACATTATATTCATAAAATGACCTCAGTTTGTCATCAGAAAGTACTAATTGCAACATTTTATCTTTATTGTTCATTATTATAGAGATTTAGTTTATAGTAATTCATCACATCAAATAGTACATTTATGGTATGTGAGCTATTTTCGGAAAGTAGAGCAAAATTATTAACACGCTCTAATTCCTTTTTTAACATACTCCTTTCTAAATTATAGCTTTCGCTGTTTGGGTTTAATTCAGGAACAACAACCAAATCGTGTATATAAGCAAATGGTTTCTTAGGATGCTTTCGAAGTATTCTTCCTCGCCGTTGAATAAATTGCCGAGAATTACCAGTACTCGCGCAGAATATTGCCAATTCAGCACGTGGCACGTCAACACCTTCATCTAAACACTTCATCGAAGTAAGTACATCAATGTCTCCTACAGCAAACAATTCTAAGATATGTTCTTTATTATTGGTTCCTGAAATAAACTGTTTGATTGTTGTACGTTTATCAATATTTTTAACTGCTTCTGTGAAAACATCGATTAAATGGACAGCATCTTTGTCATTTTCGGTTTCATCTTTTTCTGAAAATTGGTCGGTTTCGAAATAATCGTTTGGGTCATTTCCTTCCGGAACGTAAACCAAAGTAAATTTTAAACTACTATTCTTTTTATATTGTTCTTTTAGTATATCACAAAAAACAGATACTTTGTTAAATGCTTTATGAATGATTCTTTTCCTTGCTAGTAGTAATGCTGTTAAAATAGGGCTATTGTTAAAACTCTCAGATGAACTATTAAAGAATTTGGAAATTCTGATTGATAATTCTACATAATCTTTCATTTCAGATTCGGTAAGCGATACTAAGTGCGGATAATAATAATATCGGCATAAAACAGGTTTAATGTCCTTTTCAATGTCCCCATTTATTGCTAATTTCATTGAAAACTCATAAGTATATTTGTTTTCACTATTAAAAAAGGCATATATTTTTTTTGTTCCTTCTTCATCAAATTGCCTTTCAGGAGTTGCTGAGAGACCAATTCTTCTTTTACAATTTACTTTTGGCAAAAGTTTTAGTAAACTACCTGAACCCATATTATGGCATTCATCTGCTATAAGTAAAGTTTTTGGAGAAAGCTGATTTAGTTCAGAAAAGATGTTTTCTTTTGCAAAAGAAGAATACGTTGAAATTACAATATAAGATACCTGTTCTGTAGGTGATAACCTTTCTCTAGTTAAGATAGCTGCAAAATCGTTTTTCCATCGACTTTTTGAGCTAATTTTCACAATTGAACCAAAATTAAATTTTTTACATTCATTTTCCCATTGATTGACAAGTGTGATTGTTGGAACTAAAATTAATCCTTTATAATATCCTGTCTTTTTATAAATTTCAAGTAAACAATTCAATGAGGTAATAGTTTTTCCTGTTCCTGTAGCCATTGCAAACAACCCTTGTTGATTATTATTTTTCCAATTGTCAAATGCAATATTTTGGTACTTTCTCGGTCCTTCTGAATAAGGAAATTTTGGCGTTCTTCTGATTATCTCAATCTCATTAAAAAGCCTTGCGATTGTATTTTTGAGTTTGGGATTTGAAGTTAAACTCATTTTCTTTTTGAGCAATCGTTCTTCTTGAACCAACAATTCATTAATATCTTTCTTGCCAAATCTATCTTTGAGAACAACTTCAATGTCACTAACAGGGATATATTCAACATCTTCATCTTTTTCAGTAAAATAGTCGTCAATTAATTTAAGTTGCTTTTTGATGAACTTATTTGACCTGCCATTTTCCCAACTCAAAAAAGCTTCTAGTTGCTCTATATTTTCTGACAGACCATAATAGGTAAAATTGCAAGAAGCTTGATAACCCACTGCATCTTGACCATCACTGAAAACCCCTGATTTGTAGTGAGCAATTCCCTTTCCGTTTTTGGGCTTGATAACTTTTATTTCAATTCGTTTTTCAGCAATTAAATAGGTTAAACATTCAAAGAAGTGGATGTCGTATTCATCTAAATATCTTTGAAGAATACTAGCATCCGTCAAATCAAAAACCTTTAAATCTTGTTGATTTCCTTCTTCAACTTTATTGATTGCTTCTTTGTCTTTGGCAGAAAGCAAATGATTGATGACCATTTTCATTTTTCCGCCCTTGCTGATAAATGTGGCAAAGCCTACAGATAACAAATTAATAGCGGATGAACTGAAATAACCCAACAATAAACTAAACTCATTACTATTGGCTAATCCATCCAAATAGAATTGCAGGGGTTCATTTTCTGAACCTGTTTTGTAATCTCTATCTAATGACCAATCGCAATCTTTAAGCATAATTAAAATTTGGTTGTGTTAGTTCTTTTATTTTTTGAATTAAGGTTTCGATGTCTTCCGTTGTGTTGTATTTACCCAATGAAAACCGCAATGAAGCAAACGCATCTTCATCACTTAATCCCATAGCTTTCAAAACGTGAGAAGGTTCAACAACTGCTGAAGAACAAGCTGAACCGTTGGAAACCGCAATGTCTTTCATTCTGCCAATCATTACATTGGCATCTTGTCCTTTAAAACAAATATTGGTGGTATTGTAAATTCTATTTTGTGAATCACCATTAAGAGAAGTGTTGGGAAGCTGTAATAATTCCTGTTCCAATGTGTTCCTTAGTTTGGCAATTGTTTTATGGTTTAGTTCCATTTCTTGACTGGCAATTTCACAAGCTTTTGCTAAGGCAATAATGCTAGGAACATTCAAAGTTCCACTTCTCAAACCTTGTTCTTGCCCGCCACCGTGTACTTGCGGAGTAAGTTTTACTTTGTTTCCTCTTTGTCTTACATACAAAGCTCCAATACCTTTAGGAGCATACATTTTATGACCACTAAAACATAGTAAATCAATACCTAAATCATCCACATCAATCTCAATTTTGCCAGCTGCTTGTGTGGCATCTGTCATAAACAATGCTCCTTTTTCGTGTGCTATTTTTGATATTTCTTTGATGGGTTGAATAACTCCTGTTTCGTTGTTAACGTACATCACGGAAACTAAAATGGTATCGGGACGGATGGCTTTTTCGAGTTCAGCTAAATCAATTATTCCATTGGATTGAACAGGTAAATAAGTTACTTCAAAACCTTTTCTTTCTAAGTCCTTGCAAGTATCTAAAACCGCTTTATGTTCGGTTGAAACCGTAATAATGTGTTTTCCCTTGTTTGAGTAGCTTTCTGCAACGCCCTTGATAGCCATATTGATGGCTTCTGTAGCTCCACTTGTAAAAATCAGTTCATTCGGTTCTGCATTGATAAAATGCGCTATTTGCTCACGTGCTTTTTTTACTTTTTCATTGACTCTTTGACCAAAATAGTGGGTACTGCTTGGATTGGCAAATTCGCTCTTTAAAAAAGGCAACATTGCATCAAGCACCCTCGGGTCGATGGGGGTGGTGGCGTTGTAGTCGAGGTATGATATTTTCGTTTTAACAGCTATAGCCATTTGTGTATTCTAGTCCAAAATATTTCGATAATTCTTTTTGCTCGTTCTTCTACAAACTTGGCATCCCAATTACTTGATTCATCTAATTTAACAATGCTTGATATGTGATCGTTGTAATTCGAGGATTGTAACCTTGATATTGTTTCATTGCTTAAAACAATTCCAGTAGCAAGCGCCTTATTTGCTAATTCTTGCAAAACTGAAGGGTCTTTTTCACTCAAATGACGATAATACAGGTATTTCTCAGTCCACCCTTTATTACTTGCTGAAGTATTAATGTCGGGAGGTAATAATGTCAAGTTTCCAACAGAATGAAAAAGTTCATTTTCAACATTGTATAAATTTTGATCCCAACTACCATCATTTTTTCTTGGAGCAATGTGTTCTATTGTACTTAAATCCTTAGAATTCCATTTTTCAAGATTTAAATAATTACTTGTCCCCGGGACTGCAATTTTCATTAATCCAATGTTTTCACTGTCTACAGTTGTATCGTGTGCAGAAATTAATAACGCTAGTTTTGAAACACTTGAAGAGTTATTATATTTAAGTTCAACAAATGCCTTCTTTGACCAAACGTTATAATCACCTATTTCATTTTTTATGAGAGCATTATTAAAATGCTCTTTAACTTCACTAACAGTTATATTTGGCCTTTTTCTCCAAGAATTTAAGTCTCCTTTAAAAAATTCACGATAAACATTATCAAGGCCTGCATTGCTTTTTGCTGATCTCCAAATCGAATAAAACGCGGCAATAGCTTTCGATATTTCAATAAAGTTCTGAATTGAATTATGACTGCCTATAATCACTTCCTTGTAGAAATGACCTAAAATTGTCCAAGCCATTTTATGATTGGATTCTTTTAGAAACAATATTAGTATACTTGCTAACTCTGAATCCTTAGCCCCTGAAATTAATGGGAAAATTTGAGAATCTTTACCTTGATATTCGATTAAGCCAATACGATAAAACTCTGCATAATTACCAAAAAAGTTAATAAAATTCTTCTTTTCCTCATACAGAGCGAGTTCTTTAAAGTTTTTATCTAACCACTTTCTCTGATGACTAAAATGGCTTGAAAGTTTTGAACCATCAAATGCTATTGCAAATGATGTTAGAAAATCATTTGTTAACCTACTTTTTTGCTGAGCAGTTAATGATTTTTTGAATAACTCTTCAATTTTAGAGAAGCTTTTTTCATTAGACGAGCCTTTGAATTCAGTTTCATTTTCTTGGGTTTCTACCACCACCGCAGGCTTAAATGTTTCTATAGCTGTTAAAGGAGTGCCTGTTGCATTTAAAGATTGAAACATATCAAAAGCCCAATCATCATTGCTAGGTTGAATTATTGTAAAACAACAACGTTCTGTTAAATAATGACAAACTGAAAATAACTGTACCAATTCATTTACAATATAATTTGTTTGTCTCTTGTTTTGAGTATCTCTTTCATCTACAATACCTTTCAATTCAGGTCTATCATATAACCAAATGTGTTCTTCATTAATGTTTTCTAGTAATTTCCAAGAAGGTAAAAAATCGTCTGTCTCAGATATGTGAGCATTAATCACATTCTTTTTTAGCCAATTTTCGATTGATTTTATGTTTTGGACTATATTCTGACCTAGAATTTCTTTATCTGGCGTAAAGAATTCTCCTTCATTAAAAATAACTTCAATGAATCTGCCAAGATAATTTGCTATTGGCGAACAGTAATTTGAATCTACTTCGCCATCTCTAGTCCATCTATCCTTTTGACCTCTTATAATCTTAGGTTTTCTCCTTGGATTTCCCCTGCCTAAATCGAGGCTAAATATTACAAGCAATCTCTCTTTCCAATTTTCACAAATCTCAATCAATTCATCTCTAAAAGAGTCATTTTTTTTTATTTTATCAGCTACGATACAGATTTGTTTATAGAGTAGTGTTGCAAAAATTGAAATTGTAGTTAGTCTTTGCTGTCCATCTATTAATTTTTCTATTCTAGAGGGTAGAGCTTGAGTATCTTGAGGTTGTATGTTATTTTTATTCGTTTCAGCTACAGTAATAATTGTTCCTAAAAATCTGATCTCATCATCGTCATTTCCCTCAGCTAAACGTTCTATTCCTTTTGAAATATCTTCTAAAAGTTGTTCTATGTTATCAGTGTCCCAACTATATTCACGTTGATAAAGTGGAATATAAAAACCCATACCCGGTTGTTGAAAAAAATCGAATACACTTCTATTTTCTGTTACAAATGCCTTTTCAATATTTATCATACTCTATTTTTTTTAAATAAAACAAGCCGCACAACCTTCTCCCTCTGAATCATCCAAGATGTCCACTAGGTAAGGTGATTTTGCTTTTGATTTTCTTTCCATTCTTTTGATATACTCTTCCTTGATTTTTTCCATTCTTTCAGGTTGGATCAATTCTTCTAAGCTTTCAAACTGTCCCCAAGTGTAGCCGTCTTTCTCGTATTCCATAGCTTTTTTGTACAAATCGGGATGCTGTTCGTACAACCAAACCCATTCAATTTTTTGTTGGAAAAAGCAAAAGAAACAGCCAGAACGACTTCTAGCATACTCTCCTTTTTTTCCGTTAACCTCAAATTCAATTTTGTTGTAATAGGCAGGAACACCCACTCCACTTTCTTCCAAAATTTTAAAAATATCATCTCGCACCAATACTTCATCATTTTCCAAAAGTGGAAATGTAGCTTCGGTTGCTAGCGGATAATCCGTTGTTTTCAAAAAATCAAAAACCAAATGATTAAATGCTTTCACATTGGCATCCAATAAAATATTTAGCTTTTGGTCAAGGGTGAAACTTGTATCCACCTTTCTAGTAATCGTTTGAAAAGCCTTTTCTTGATTTTTGCCAAAGTCTATATTCTTGGACATTGTTAGTAATTGCTCCATATTTTGGTTGGAGAGCAATTTTGTAACAACATCTTGGCTCCAAATATTCTTGCGAAATGGAAATATAGATTGAATATTCTTTTTGGTGGAAATATACCCTTCTCTTTCTTCATCACCTCTAATTCCTACATAAGAAATCACAGGGTCGGTGCCAACATAGTTTTCAAATGGATCTAGCTTTAATTTTTTAGTACACCAACGAGCGTTTGATGAAGGCAAAAACCCACCATACATTTTTAAAAAGTGGTCAAATGGGTCTTCTGAACTTTTTTCAGCACCTTGCAAAAGCTCAATCTTAATTCCGAGATAAACCTCCAAATTTTTTATTAATTGATAAGTTTCATCCAATTCCTTGCCTGTATCGCAGGTATAGAATTCCAAGTCAATGGACGGATATTTAGTTTTGACATAAATAGCCAAAGCAGCACTGTCTTTCCCTCCTGATATTCCTAATACGTGTCTTACTTTGCTCATTGTAATAATTCTTTAAGTAGGTTTAAGACAGCTGCAATGTTTGAAGTATTGTCTTTACCTAATTTATTTCTAAGCTCATTTTTCAATTGCTCAATTTCTTTGCTTTTGTTTTTTGGAATCCTTACCACTTTCGGGTCAATTTTGCTAAAGAAAGAATCGATTTTAACTCCTATCACTTCTTCTTTGCTTTCGTCAATGTCAGATTTTGAGATTTTCGTCAAACTATCCAATTCCAAAATCATTGCTTTAAATTTTTCATAAAGCAAAATTTCATCTTCATCCGAAAAGGCTTCCAATGTTTTTCCTGTTACTGCTTGTGCAATAGAATTCAGCCAAGCTTTTCGGTCGTCTAAAGGCGAATCCAATCTTTGCACAAATGTCTTTTGATTACTCAAAAGCATATGCTTTTTCAATTTTGTGAATCGCTTTTGTAAATACGCTTTGTATTCTTCAAAGTCGGAAGTATGCCCTACAAATTCACTGCAAATGAAATCCTCAAAACGCCTTACCAATTCATCATAAGCAGTTCGTAGTTCTCTTACGGAATCTTGTAAACTAGTTGTAAAGATTTGAAGTTTAGATTTGTCTTGTTGTAAAGTGGAAAGAGTTAAACCTAGAGCACTCGGGAAAGCATCAAAAAATGTTTCTTCGGGGTCTTTACTTGTTGCAATAGCTTTTCTAATTTTAATTGCAGAAGGTGAAAGTCTATTTGTGTTTTTGCTGTACTCTGGCAATTGCTTGTAGAAAACAATAAATGGTTTTATGGTTTCAATAAAAGAGTTGTTATCGAATTTTTGTTCGGGT
>Ga0210038_1001649_pt1 | contig 10684 bp, 10 predicted proteins | sample CryGeyCG2114_020_FD_183970 | JGI IMG/M metagenome (GOLD analysis project Ga0210038, IMG submission 183970) | Groundwater microbial communities from aquifer - Crystal Geyser CG15_big_fil_post_rev_8/21/14_0.20 (SPAdes) (version 2) | ecosystem: Environmental > Aquatic > Deep subsurface >... | reverse complement strand
GCACGCTCCCTGCGGTCGCGTGTACAAAACCAAAAATTTCCTTACCAATCCATTTTCGGCGGGGGGTGTGGGGGGAGCCGCTAAAAAAATGAAAGGAAATTTTATGGTTTTGTTTCCGCCGCTTCAGCATTATCCACATAATTGTAATATATCACAAGATTGTTGTATATTACAATAACCATTATAATAAGATTGTGGATATGAATACTCCGTCAATTAAACTCGGGAAAAGTATCAAACGCATACGTCAACAAAAGAAAATGTCGCAGGGCGACATTTGTCGATTGTTGGGCTTAGACCGAGCATACATTAGCAATGTTGAAGCTGGCAAAGCGAACCCAACACTTGCTACAATAGAGAAGATAGCGAAAGCGTTGGGAGTGAGTAGTAGTGAGCTTTTGAAATAATTATATGACAAAAAACACTAAAACCAAATTAACAATCGCCTCGCTTTTTGCTGGCTGCGGTGGCCTGGACCTTGGTTTTGTCGGCGGGTTTGAATCAAACGGGAAAAAATATCAAAAACAACCATTTGTCATAAATTGGGCAAATGATATTGATGAGTCAGCCTGCAAAACTTTCAAAAATTATTTTAATCACGACATTGTTTGTGGAAGTATCGTTGATATTTTAAGCGACAAACATAGTGCGATGTTTGATGTGCCGCTACCAAAAAAGGTTGATATTGTCCTTGGCGGTTTTCCGTGTCAAGAATTCAGTCACGCTGGAAAGCGTCGAGGTTTCAATAGCGAGAAGGGACTTCTGTATCGCAGTATGGCTGAGGTCATTCGCAGGACAAAACCAATGTTATTTGTAGCAGAAAATGTGAAGGGTCTTCTTACAATAGATAACGGTACGGCCATTGATATCATCAAAGATGATTTTGCAAAACTCGGGTATCACGTAAATCATAAATTACTTCTTGCCGCTGATTATGGCGTACCGCAAATGCGCGAGCGTGTAATTATCATTGGGACTCGCAAAAATATGCTTCCTAGGTTTGAGGACGATGACTATCCGAAACCAACCCACAAAGGAAAACACGTGTCAGTAAAGGAGGCATTCGATGATCTGGAAAACGTCAAAGAAGGTGACTTTTCAAACCACTATTGGTCTAAAGCGAAGAAAAATAAGGGGCAGGGCAACGGAATAATTGACGCAGACGAACCGGGCCCAACAATGCGAACTGAACATCACGGCAACATTGAATATCATTGGAATGGAAAACGCCGACTATCCGCTCGAGAGGCCGCAAGAATCCAATCATTCCCTGATGATATGGAATTCTTGCCGTCCACGTCTCAAGCATATAAACAAATCGGAAACGCCGTGCCCCCTGTTTTTGCATGGCACATTGCCAAATCCATAGATAAATTTCTTGATAAAAATTTGAAATAAATGATTTACGCTGAAAAGAAAAATGCAAAGGAGGAAAATTTTATTACTTTGTTGGAAAAATCCAAAGGACTTTTGGTTATTAAAATAAGAACTGATAACAAAATTACCGCCTTGGATTTTGAAGAATTAGTTTGCGAGAAGATGTGCGAAGCCTCTGCTGGTACTGAATTTGAGGGCACTATAAAACAAACTGGGGTTCACGCCTTCCCTGATATTGTCGCAAACGGGTACTTTGGTGTTGAGGTTAAGATAACCGTCAAGGATCATTGGACTTCAACAGGAAACAGCGTAATGGAATCTTCGCGCATTGAAGATGTGGAACGAATTTTTATCATGTTTGGAAAATTAGGAGGACAAGCTGACGTACGATATCGTTTGTATCAAGAATGTTTACCAGAAATCAGCGTGACTCACTCTCCTAGATATAAAATCAATATGGATTTACCAACAGGACATTCCATATTTGACAAAATGGGAGTTTCTTATGATGAGCTACGAACTAGCGGAGACACCATACCGCAAATAAAATCGTATTACAGAAAACAGCTAAAAGACGGCGAGGGCTTGTGGTGGATCGACGAGGAATCAGAATCATCCTCTCCAATTATTAAACAGTTTCGAACCCTAGAGCCAGAAGACAAAGAAAGATTTAAGGTTGATTGCATGATTTTACTTCCTGAACTCTTCAAAAATCGTGCTAACTATGAGCGAGCGGCCACGTACATGATTACTGAATTCGGAGCAGTGTCCACGAGTTTGCGGGATGCTTTCAGCGCAGGGGGACAACAAGAAGTTGTGGTTGCTAAAGAGAAAAAGAGCGTGTCACAAATGCTTTCTCAACTCCACGATTATGCGCCAAAAATCGCAAGTCGGATAAGTGACATAGACGAAGAATTGTTGAAATTTTACTGGAAAGTCTCGTCTATAGAAAAAGACAGACTCGAGCAATGGAAAGAACTTGTAGACAAAAACGTGGTCGGTGGACTTGGCGCCGAACTTCCTTCAGAAGTTTTCCAGTCTGGTTATGAAGAAGCAAACACGGAACAATCTTAATCGCAATATGAAGCTCACTGAATTAAAGAAAACAGAACTTCCACGAGAGAAAATGGAGAAGTATGGCGCAAAACGTCTAAGGAATTTTGAATTGATAGCAATCGTTCTTGGTTCAGGAATTAAAGGTTGTAACGTGCTTGAGCTTGCGCGAAAGATAGAAAAACTTATAACGCAAAAATCAGCAAATAACGTAACACTGGAAGATTTACGAAAAATTCGTGGGCTCGGGAAAGCAAAAGCGGTTCAAATACTTGCAGTCATTTCTCTAGTGGATCGTTTTGGAAATGAACGCAGTGTTGAGGTGTTATCAGCGAAGGATATATGGAATTTATGTGCGGATTTTCGTTCGTTGAAAAAAGAGCACATGGTTGCATTTTATTTAGATACGCAACAGCATTTAATTGAAAGGCGTATCATTTCGGTTGGCACGCTTGATACTTCACTACTACATCCAAGAGACGTCTTTGAACCTGCCTTGCAATTATCTGCATCAGGGGTTGTTCTAGCGCATAATCATCCATCAGGAAACCTTGATCCTTCAGACGAAGATATTGCAGTCACGAAGAGAGTGGCTGACGCTGGAGATTTACTTGGTATCACCCTGATTGATCACATAATAATCTCTGATAAAGAATTCAAAGTTATGGATTCGTAATAAATCTGCGAGATAGGGTTGTAAAAGAATACAAAATAATTTAGAATACTAGTGAAAACGAGGCGTTAAGCCCGTCCAGTTCTTGCAGATTGCCAAATGACTATCTTCGTATCGTGTCAAACGCGAGGAAGGAGGTAGTCGAACCTTTTCTCGGCATTATTAACTTAATCCGAAAAATCCTATGGCTAAATGTAAGAATGACGCACCTGGTATGAAAGGTTGCCGTTCTCGAAACCAAAATGGATTGCTACGCGATAAGCGTGACGACACCCATATTGGCACCATCGAGAAACAATACGGTATTGACCTTGGTGTCAGGTCTGATATGCAACTCGGGACTTATCTTGAGAAGCATAACGTCAAATCTCTGAACGACCTTATTACGGGAAGTTAGGGAGAAGCGGGACGAGGCTAACGCCTCGTCTTCGTTTACATTTTACATCCTTTTCCCATTTCTTTGTATATTCTCCTGTTCATAAACGAAGCCATCGAGTAATAAATGACTATGAAACAGCGGATAAATTTTGGAGACAAAAGACAAACCGAACATTGTGTCTACTGCGGTAAAGGAATTGAAACAAAAGAGCATATTCCTCCAAAAGTTTTACTCGATGAGCCATATCCAGAAAATTTACCAGTTATACGAGCATGTGAAGTTTGTAATCATGGGTATTCCTTGGACGAAGAATATTTTGCCTGTTTGATTGAGTGTGCTCGGTTAGGAAGCGTAGACTTGGAAGTAATTGAGCGAGATAAAATCCGCATCATCTTATCAAGAAAGAAGGATCTAATGGGTAAGTTAGAAAAAACTGTAGCAAAAACACCAAAGGGACAGACAGCTTTTTCAATTGAACCAGAACGCTTTAGGAAAGTTTTATTAAAAATTGCGCAAGGCCATGCCCTTTTTGAACACAATGAACCAAAGAGAGATGAAGATATTAGTCACTTTGATTTCGGCACATTAGAACTTTTATCAGAAGAATCTAGGTTGAATTTTGAAATAATTCCACCGGCTCATCTAGCTCCTGAAGTCGGAAGTCGTGCAATGGAAAATATATTAGTCACTGAAGGTGTCATTGGAATGCCCTGGGTTGAAGTACAAGAAAATAGATATCGTTACTTGGTTTTTTCTGAAGGAGTAAGGATGGTTTTTAGTGAATATATTTGGTGTGAAATTCTCTGGTAAATGTATTAGGAGTTATTGCAGACTCAAACGAAGCCACAGAGCGAACACGAAGCAAGTACCGAGCAGGCATCGTGAACGGATGTGAGCGGCCAATGCGAGGTGGTTGCGAAGTGTGAGCGGACTCTCAAGCTACCACAGAGCGCGGAGAGGAAGCGCCTCGCCCGACGCGAATGACGGAGAAAAGGACGGACGAAATATTGCCACCATGCTAAAATACAAATACGAGTCCTTTTTGGAGGAATGAAGCGGCGGAAACAAAACCATAAAATTTCCTTTCATTTTTTTAGCGGCTCCCCCCACACCCCCCCGCCGAAAATGGATTGGTAAGGAAATTTTTGGTTTTGGTTTGCGACCGAAGGGAGCGCGAGGTGCGCCACGTTCGCTTCACCACGCAATCGGAGCGTACAGAGAGGTTCAGAGCCACCACGCGCTCCGCGCGTGCGTCAGTCGTCAAAATCCTGCGGATTTTGTTCATACATTGTTCGAACTTCGTCCAAGAAACACCGCCAAAATTCGGAATAAAAAACGGACGAAGTTGTTGTTTAAAATGACTTACTAGCCTAGTGCAATTTACACCCTACTTTACTTGTAGCTTATGGATAAAGTACCGGCATGGTTTTTTCTATCTTTAACTGCTCTGGCGGCTTGGGGCTTTTGGGGTTTTTTTCCTAAAATAACAACCACCTATCTTAACCCTAAGAGCGCTTTAGTTTGGGAGTCTCTTGGGGCAGCAATTTTTGGATTAATAATTTTGACAGTTATAAACTTCTCTCCGGACACTAACACACGCGGAGTGGCGCTTGGTATCCTAACTGGAATGTGCGGAATGGCGGGAGCCTTGGCTTTCCTTTACGCAGTATCAAAGGGTAAGGCCTCAGTGGTTGTAACAATGACTGCTTTGTACCCTCTACTTGTTATTTTATTGTCGTATATTTTTTTACACGAAACGATTAACCTTAAGCAGGCCGTTGGAATAGCCTTCGCTATGGTAGCCATGGTTCTATTTGTTATATAGCATAACTTTAAGGCGACTTAGTCTTATTTGAGTTAACTTGCGCATTTATCGGTACATGGTACGGTTAGTTAGAAGATTTATTTACCGTCACTAATATGGAGACAAGTCCAAATAAACAACCACCCATTGCCAGAGAAAGACGTCATACTGGCATCATTATTCTGATTATATTACTCGTGCTTATGTTAGGTATGGCTTCATACGCTTTTTACGCTGCCAATGAAAGCTCTATGGAACCAGACATCTCTGAAGGTGACATTGTTGACGACTTGCCGACCTTGACTGGTGTTCCCTACTCTGGACAATGGACCATTAAACTAGAAATTGGCAACACGGGTCCGGCGACTCTTATTGTAGCACCCGGAGGTGCTTCAATATCATTATTTGCGGATGGAAAAACAGTCTATTTTTATAACACTAGCAGCGCCCTACCCTACACTTACAAAAGTAATATTTATCCGTTTGAAATACAAAATCCTGACGGCAGCACTAGGAACGGAAACTCTCACTTTGAATTTACTGCTGTCGACTCTGATGTGATTGATGGCATTGTGTATCATGATACTGACGTTCTCGGAGAAGCTGAAGTACCCTTCCATATGGAACTTGTAGAAATAGAACTGCCCGACAACCCTTGGTATCTGTTGCCAAGTGGCGATTGGAATATAAGCTATTCGGAGGCTGGTAGCGAGTGTGAGGATGGTTCAGTATCGTTTTCAAGCTTACCGAGCGAGATCAACGTAGACTACGCGATTGACACGGATGTTGAGCAAGCATCTGGAGAAATGACCATTGATTTTGGCGGTGATATTGTCTCGCTCTCACCAACTGAATCAGAAAATTTCTATTCTCAAACCAGTGGTAACATCAATCCGGGAATGCCAACCGACTCAACCACTAATGATCTGCTGCTTGATTATGAAGATGATACATTTACTACTGAAGTCAGTGCCTATGGTACTCCAGAGGGCACTATGGAGGGAAGTATGACAATAACAAGTAGCGGAGGCTGTAGCTTTAACTTTGGATTTACAGCCTCGCCAGTGGTAGCACCGAGCGTATAGGCACAGAATTGCCGTGGAATGTCATTACGCCAGAGCCTTTGCCATATATTCAAAAACTCGATTATACTTAGGCCATGTCCCGATCTATTGGTGAATTACACGGTGTTGGCCCTGCTCTAAAGAAACGGCTTGAGTCTCTTGATATTAATACAATTGATGATTTAGTCTGGCACCTACCGAGGCTTCATGAGGACCGCTCTCAGTTGACGAGCGTTGTAGATATTGAAGAGGGAATGGATGTTAATGTTAAAGTAAAAATTGACAAGGTAGGTGTCCGCCAAGCTTTTCGTCATAGACGCATGCAAATAGCCGAAGCTGTAGTTTCAGATGAAACTGGCTCTATTAAAGTCATTTGGTTTAACCAGCCCCATATCGCAACTACCTTGAAGGTCGAGGATGAGGTGTTGCTAGCAGGTAAGGTTAAGCGAACAAAGTACGGTTTAAGTATTCAAAGTCCAGTCTACGAAAAAGTGGCTACTGGACGGGCCACTGTTCACACAGGCAGAATTGTTCCAAAGTATAGGTTAACGGCCGGTGTTACTCAAAAACAAATGCGTTACTTTGTAAAGCAAGCTTTAGAGCGCATAGGCCCCATGGCAGATTACTTACCTGCGCCCATTAGGGATTCAGCTGGGATTATTCCTTTGGACCACGCCTTACAACAAGCTCATTTTCCTGAGTCAGCCGAACAGCACGCCGCTGCTCTCTTTCGCCTTGATTTCGATAGAATATACATTCGACAACTTTACAGTCAAGTTCAGCGCTTAGAGGTAGAACAACAATCTGCCACGGCGATAGCTTTTAACGAAGCGGCCACCAAGGAATTTGTCAGTTCATTGCCTTGGCCACTAACAAACGCACAAAGGCGTGTAGCCTGGGATATTTTCCAGGACCTAGCGAAAGAACGTCCGATGAATCGTCTACTAGTTGGAGACGTTGGTTCAGGAAAAACAGTTGTAGCCGCCATGGCCTTGTTCCAAACCGTTAAGGCTGGCAAGCAAGGTGTCTTAATGGCCCCAACAGAGATTCTTGCCAAACAACACTACGCCTCTCTAACTTCCATGTTCGAGGGATTTGATATCTCACTTGAGCTCCATACAGGCTCTACTAAAACTAATAAACTTCAAGATCAACTAATTGAGCCGGATATAATAGTTGGCACTCATGCATTGATTCAAAAGGGGGTAAATTTTAAAAACCTCGGACTCGCGATAATTGATGAACAACACCGCTTTGGAGTAGATCAAAGGCGTCGTCTAAAGGAGCAATCGGGTGATGCAGATACAATGCCACACCTACTATCGATGTCAGCTACTCCTATCCCCCGAACCTTAGCTCTGGCCCTTTACGGTGAGCTTGATCTTTCGATTATTGATGAAATGCCGGCTGGTCGTCTGGCAGTCATGACCAGAGTGGTGCCACCTAGAAAACGGGCTGATGCTTATGAGTTTGTAAAGGAACACCTAAAGCAAGGTGAGCAATGCTTTATCTTATGCCCACTAATTGATCCTTCTGACACTTTGGGTGTTAAATCGGTAACCGCTGAATATGATCAACTTAGTAAGGGGCCACTGGCAGGTCAGTCTCTGGCCATGCTTCATGGCAAGATGGCTCCCCGAGAAAAAGACGCCATAATGGAGCAGATGCGGGCAAAGAAAATTGATGTACTGGTAGCAACCTCTGTTATCGAGGTCGGTGTAGATATTCCAGATGCCACAATTATAATGATTGAAGGGGCTGAAAGATTTGGCCTAGCTCAACTACATCAATTTAGAGGCCGAGTTGGTAGATCTGATCGCCAGTCCTACTGTTTTCTATTTACTGACTCCCCTTCCGAATCAACCACTGAACGACTAAGTGCCTTAGTAAGTAGTAATGATGGCATGAAACTGGCTGAGAAGGATTTGGATATGCGTGGTAGTGGAGAGGTGTTGGGCACGGAGCAATCTGGATATTCTGAAGTAGCCATGCTGGCGGTGCAACAACCAGCTTTACTGGCTGCGGCCCAGGCGGCTGCAAGGCTCAGTATTGCCGATAACTGGCTACAAAAATCAGCTCCTCTACAAGCCAAGATGAACGCTTTCTTGCAATCAGTTCATCTTGAATAAACTATTTTTTATTCAAGCCAGCAGCCGCTATTGTGTCTCTGATATTTTTGACCGTACTGGCACTAATAGGACTAGTTAATCCAAAGCGCTTGGCCTCTTTTGCTCGATCATCTCCGCGGCTGGCGGATCGAAGCTCTCCACCTAGACCGACCTCACCCCAGGCAATTATGGTATTTGCCAGCGGCTGATCATACAGCGCCGAAACCAACGCTAAACACACAGCCGCATCGATAGCTGGCTCCGAGAATCGTACTCCGCCAACTATATTTAGGTAAACATCGTGTGAATCAAAGGGAAGACCAGCCCGCCTTTGCAAGACAGCCAATAATACATTTAGTCTGTTTAAATCAAATCCGGAGGCTTTACGCTGAGGAAATCCAAAAGATGTCTTGGTAACCAAGGCTTGAACTTCTACCAAAAAAATGCGGTTTCCCTCAATCGTCGCTGTCATGCATGAGCCAGCGGAGTCGGATCTCTCAGCAATAAATGTTTCTGATGGGTTGGCGACCTGAGACAAGCCTTGTTCCTGCATTTGAAAAATGCCGATCTCATTCGTTGAGCCAAATCTATTCTTGGCACTTCTCAGCAATCTAAACTGATGATGCCTGTCGCCTTCCAGATAGAGAACAGCATCGACGATATGTTCTAGGGTTTTTGGGCCACCTAACTCTCCACCTTTTGTTACGTGACCAATTATCATAATTGGAATACCAGATGTCTTGGCGGTTTCTAAAAATCTAACCGTGGCTGCTTTTATCTGGTTAACACTACCTGGTTCTGAGTCGACAGCCGATGAGGCGACGGTTTGAATAGAATCTATTATTACCAACCCTGGTTGTTGTTCTGTAATTGTCTTACAGATGACCTCGACATGTTCTTCCGCTAAGAAATGTAGTTGCGACTGGTTTAACTCAAGGCGATCAAGTCTTAGCTTTATTTGCGAGGCTGATTCTTCACCTGAAACATAAAGCACTGTTTGACCAATGCCGGCAGCGACCTGAGCAACCAGAGTTGACTTACCAACTCCTGGATCTCCTCCCAATAGCACCAAGGATCCGGGAACAATGCCGCCACCAAGAACTCGATCAAATTCCTCAATTCCACTAGTCAAACGCTTTACTTGAGCTGTGGTTAAATCAGAAAAGGCAGTTGGTTTTACAGCCGATACATTATCGAGGGCTTGCTTGCGTTGCTGTAGAGCTTGTGGAGCCTCAGTACTCGAAGATTGTTCAAGTGTGCCCCATTTTCCACACTCAGCACACTGGCCAGACCACTTGGAAAACTGAGCGTCACAATTGTTGCAGATGTGGAGAGTTGTTGATTTTGCCATAACTGAAATCAAATACTTAGGATAAAAAAACCACCGAGGGGTGGGAGAGGCCACTATTTTAACACACCTATTAGCATTGTCCAGGACAGGCATTGCTTGGGGACGATTGGCCTGGGTAATCCCAGTGATGCTGTTCCATAAGCTTTGCAGTTCCAGCCTTGTCTGGATTGTAATTCCAAACTTTCCAGCCCCACGGATTGGTGTTAGTTCGCTGATAGACAGAGCCTCCAGAGGTTTTTCCAGATGAAGCAATAGGGCAAGTTGCCTTAGTGCCACAGGCCAGAAAATTATACTCTTCTTGGGTCATTGAGGCTTGAGGTAAATCCACAGCTGCCCCACCGTTGTGATTGCTGGTACACGGAGCGGCTGGATGATCTCCCTTGTTATTCTCATATAAACACCGCTGGTAGGAAATGCTACGGAAAGCGTGATTGATGGTTAGTTTTTTTCCGAACTCATCATAAAATGCCTTAGCCATGGCCTCTACACCAGACTTTGGAACCGGGCGAAGTTGTAGGGCAGTTGAGCTTAAGCCTGCTGTAATATAAGTTGTATCAAGAGCTTCAACGCCAGTGCAGGTTGGGTCACCGGCGGTCCCTGTTGCGCTCATGCAAGCATTACTGTCTTCTGCGTCTGGGATATCATAAAAACTTAGCACTTCAGGGCTAACACACTCTAAGGTTGTGAGACTTGGATTTAAAGCTGAGATGATAATAAAAGAGGTTAACGCCAAAATTAATCCGATGACAGCGTTTACAACTCCCTCTTTAGCAACTCCTATCTGCTCTTGATTTCCAGCTGCGGCTGCCCAACGTAGGCCGCTCAGCATTATCATGGTAGCCGAAATAATGCCTATTGCCCCAATTAGAAACTCA
>Ga0210038_1001646_pt1 | contig 10715 bp, 8 predicted proteins | sample CryGeyCG2114_020_FD_183970 | JGI IMG/M metagenome (GOLD analysis project Ga0210038, IMG submission 183970) | Groundwater microbial communities from aquifer - Crystal Geyser CG15_big_fil_post_rev_8/21/14_0.20 (SPAdes) (version 2) | ecosystem: Environmental > Aquatic > Deep subsurface > Groundwater... | reverse complement strand
ATTTATTTCAACTTCAGTAATTGCGCAGTGAATGAACTCATAATTTTCAAAACCGGTTGTTTTATTTTTAAATGAAACATCGTCTGTTGAGCAAAGCTCTAAATGTTCTTTTTTCCGTTTAGAAATTATTTTTTTGTCTTCTGACATGTGTATAAAGTTATTTTTTAGTCAAAAACTAAGATATTAAAAATAATAGAAATAAACTTGTACTTGTTTTGATAAAAAAGTTCAGTGAATATTATATTATAAAAAACTAAATGATATTATTTCAACCTATAAGGGAAAATAATTACTGCGGTTTGGTTGGTTTTATTTTGGGCATCCGGAAGCGGTTCAAATCTCCATTGCCTTAAAGATTTTATAGCTGCGTCCTCTAATTGCGTATCTGCCTTGATCAGCGGAAAAATGCTGCCTACAGTACCGTCAGGTAGAATTGTAAACCTCAGCCTAATATCTATTTCTTTATTTACACCTTCAGGATATTCAGGCAAGCTAAAGCTGTATATTCTTCTTTGTCCTCTCCCTCCCCACTCAATATCATATCCTAAATTGTTTTTACCAATATTTTCTTTCCCTTTATTTCCCTTTTTTGCCGGTACATTTTTAGTTGTTTTTTCTTTTACAACAACAGTGTTATCCTGAGTTGCTTTATTTAATTTTTTTGGTATTACTTTATTCTCAGTTTTTGTTTCCGGAAGTACAACTTTCTTTTCTTTAATCTTATTATTGGTTTTATTTTTTGAAAAAATTTCTTTTAGATTTTTTTTGTTAATATTATTTTTAGCACCCAGCACACCTGGAGATCCGCTTTTACCTGTAAGACCAAAAGTTACTTCAACAAAATCTCTACTCGGATAATCGGCATTTATCTTTATAAAGATAAATATTAAGAAAAGTACTACATGTAGAAAAAGAGAAATGAGGAAAGGATGATTTTTAATTTTTTGAAGATCCATTGTGTTTTAGGTTAGAAATATATTGGATATTAATTCTCAATTTTCTTTTCGGTCTCAATTGTAAATTTTAAGATATTAGCGGATTTAGCAGCATCAATTACATTTATCAATCTTTCAATAGCAACATCTTTATCTGAACGGATAATTAAATTTTCTTTATTCAATTTTTCCTTTAAAGATTTTAATTGACTTGTTAGATTTTGTTCATCAGTTTTTTTGTTATTTACAAAAATTTCACCAATACTTGTTAATGTTACAACAAAATCAGATTTAGTAATTTGCTCATTGGTTTTTGATGCTGGTAAAGTAACTTTTACTCCCGTATTAACAACAAATTGGGATGTGAGTAAAAAGAATATTACAAGAAGAAGTACAATATCCGTAAGTGAAGAGAAATTAAAAGATATTAATGGTTTATTTACAATTTCAAATTTCATTTTTAAAAATTTATTTAATTAGTTTTATTCGTTCATTCCTTCATCTCGATCTTGTATCAGATCAACTACATCGTTTGCAACATTTTCCATATCGTGAACAAGTTTTTTAATATAGTTAACAAAATAATTGTAAAATCCCAGAGCAAGAATTCCAATAATCAATCCAAAAGCTGTTGTGGTTAGAGCTTCCCAAATACCACCGGCAAGATCACTTGGATTTGCAGCACCGGCAAGATTTTCAATTGTCATAAAAGCTGAGATCATACCGGTTACAGTTCCTAAAAAACCTAATAGAGGAGCAATACCCGAAATAGAAGCCAAAATTGTCAACCCTTTTTCAAGTTTAATTAATTCTTGTCTTCCGGCATTTTCAATTGCTTCTTTTACTCTCTGGTGACCCATTGAAAATTTTTGGAGTCCAATTTTTATAATATGTGAAACGGATGATTTTTCTTGTCTGCAAAAATTCAAAGCACCGTCAATATCATCTTTTTTAATAAAACCTCTTATTCTAACCATAAATGCCGGTGCATTTATTTTAGCTTTTCTTAATGCTAAAAATCTGTCAACAATAATTGTAACAGCCAAAATTGAACATAATAAAATAGGCCACATTATTATGCCGCCTTTCAAAAATATTGAGAATAAATTCATGCTTCTCTAAACCTTATATATTTATTGATATAACTGTAAAAAATCCTCTGCTTCTCTAACTGATTTAAAATTACGAACTCTTACTCTGTACCAAATTCCTTTACCGGGAATTAAAGCTTCAGCAACATAAGCATCATATCCCTTATTTTTAAATTTTGCAACTTCACTTTCAGCTGTTGATAATTGCTGCCACGATGAAACCTGAACTGAGTATGTGCCTTGATCAGAAAAAATATTTGGATTTAATTTTGTTGTGTCAATCGGATCCGGTAAATTTTCAAATGTAAATAGATCAGAAGTTTCTGCAGGATCTTTCTTTTCTACTTTAGCAGGAATATTTAGTTCCTTATTCTTTGTTGCTTTTACAACATCATTCATTGTTTCTTTAAGACCTTTGATCCTTTTAAGATCTAAAGTTTTCGGCTCATCTTTTTTAGGTGTATTTTTTATATTAGTTTTTTTGGGTGGTGTTTTTACTACAGATTTCTTCTTCACAGGTACCGGAACAATGTTAACTACGTTTTTATCAGAACTAAAAGAAACGGGAACATCATAATTCCTTTCAATTATATTGGTCCCGGCAAAAAGTTTATTTGTAGTTACATGTGTATCTTTTTTTGATAAATTAAAAAAGTCCAGATCTATATCAGTTAAAAAATGAATAAGTAAAACACCTACCGTTATAATCACAAATATTCCAATAAAAAATGGAATAGCAGTACCTTTTTTAGAATAAGTACCTGTATGCTGATAAGTGCTTGTCCTAGGTTTAGTAACAAATCTGTCAGTTGTTTTGTCTTTTTTAATTTCTTCTTTGGTTATTGTTGGACGAGTGACCGTAGGTCTTAAAGTAGAAAAAGAGACTTTATCTTCCTTGGAGATCTCTTCCTTACTAATATCTTTTTTAGGTTCGGTTTTCTTTTCAATTGTCTTATCAGTTCTATCCTTGGTAATTTTAGACTTAGGAATTTCTTTTTTTCCTTTGATTATCGGTTTTTCAGGGAACTGTTTTCTTGGTTTAGTTACTTCTTTGGTATCTTCTTTTATTTTATCAATTTCTAAAGTTTCACCAAAGCTCCAAGTAAAGTCAAATTCATCAGTCTGAATTTTCTTTTGTGATTTTAGCCGTTCATAAAGAGTATCAATTTTCTGATACTCAGGCTTTTCATCAGTTACATCTTTTTCTTGTGGAATATCTGGTCGTTTTTCATCGACAACTTCTTGAGTTTTATCTTTAACAGTATCAGTTTCTTTTTTATCAACAACTTCCTGTGTTTTATCTTTTACAGTATCAGTATCTTTTTTGTCAACAACTTCTTTAGTTTTATCTTTTTCAATTTCGTCTTTGTCTTCATCAACTTTTTCTTTTATTTCTTCAGTAGGTAATATTTCTTCTTGTGTAATTCCAAAATTCCAAGATATATCTTTTTTTTCATCTTCTGTTATTGGAGATTTAGGAGAAATTAGGGAAGGTTCATCTTTATTTATATCCAATAATGATTCTTCATCAATTTCTTTACTCAATTCTGATCCAAATTCCCACTCTATTTTTTCAACTGATTTTTTATCATTTATATTTTTTTCTTCAGCTTCATCAACTTTATCATCAACAAGATCATCCCATTTTATTTCAAATTGATCCCTTGAGTATTTGGTCGGTGTTATTAAAAGAACTTCACTACCTTTTGCATAATCACGTATAATGTTAATCTCGCTTAAAAGAATTTCAACTCTGCTGCTTACAAGATTTTTTAATTCTTTTCCTGTGACAGGAGTTTTGTAATCATTTTCATTAACTCCTTTAAGAGGGATTACGGGTTTGCCTATACTTAAACTAAAGGTCTGTTCAATGGAATCTTTTGGATGCGATTCAATTTCCGGAATGTTGAAAATTATATTATTTGTATTTGGCTCATCAGCATTTTCATAAAATACAATAAGATTTAGATCTTCTTTTATTACAGGATCATCTTCTGTTTTATCACTTGTTTGCAGTTTACCCTTTCTTAATTGTAAAAAACCAATACCGGAAATATCAGCTGCCTGTCCAGGCTGCAATGTTTCTGAAAGTCTTTTTAAGAGTACTTCAAAAAATAATTTTGCATTGGTATCTGGAATACCTGCTCTTTTTGAAATAGCTCTTATAAGTTCTGCTTTGTTCATTACTAATTATTTTATACTGATGTTTATAAAAATACAGATATGTAAGAATGACTGCAAATTAAAATATCCTTCTTTTTTAAGAAATTACCATCTTATACTAACACCACCATTCAAGCTAACCGGTAACTCTTTATATCCATCATAAATATAATTAGAATGATTTAAAAGATTAGAGCCTTCAACAAAAACGTAAATATTATTATTTAACTTTTTAGATATTCTTAATCCCAGATCAACAAAAGGTTTTATTTCAACTGTGTTTGCTATATCTGCGTAGCTGTTCGAGAAATATTTAACTGACGGTTCAATCATTATACTTAAATTAAAATCATAATTGTATTTAGCAATAATTTTAAATTGTGGAGAATAAGGTATTTTTTTGCCTGAATTATCTTCAATACTGTTATATGTTATTTCAGCAGTTAGAATACCATTTATGCCAGGACTAAGCAATAGTTTAATAAAACCTGAAGTACTTTTAGCACTTATGGTTAGTAAATTAAATTTTTCTCCAATTGAAAACGGTCTATTAAAATATGGCTGATTGGGTGTTGAATAGTAATTAAATCCTAAATCCATCTCAAATAATTTTAGATATTCATATTTCAGAGTAATCCCAATAGAATTTGTTTTCTTAAAAAATAAATTTGTGAATGTATTAGTATTGAAATACTTATTCTTATTCAGCATCATACCTTGAGTAATAAATTCAGCTTTAGGAGAATATTCACCAATAAGTGTTACACTTTTTCCTAATCCTATTGAAACACTTGCAAAAGGAGCATAATAATTATTACCGGTTACATGAGAATAAGAAAAGCCTAGTGATACTTTAAATTCATCAATAAAGTTTAGGTTTGCTCTGAGATTTGCAAAAAGATAATTATCATTTACACTTGAACCGGATGAATCTGTTAAGGATTGTTTTTTATAAATTATATTTGAAGCAACATCAAATTTTTCTAATCCTATTTTTGTAAAACCATTTATCGTAATAATGCTTTCATCAAAATTTTCACTTTTTAGAGAATAAAAATCATCAGTAACATTTACAGCAAATGCAAATTGCCTGTTTTGTAAATTTTGAACACCAAAAGAAAAATTACCTTTGTTTAACGTTCTTTGCATTGGATTAGTGACGGCATAAAATTTATATTTATTAGTCTTGTACGAACCGCCAAAAGAAATTTTTGCACCCGGAAAAAAATCTGAATTATTTTTAATAAATAGATCTAAATTTGCTTTCCCATTAAAATAAGTTTGATCACTATTATCTTCATAAGCTTTTAAGCTTCCACCATTTAAATTAATATTGAATAATCCATTTGAAAATGGTTGAGAAAAATAAATATTCCCTTCAGGTAAAGAATAATTACCGGCTTTTATCTCCAGATTTCCATTAAAGAAATCTATTTTTTCTTTAAAGTTTAATGGACTTAAATTTTTACTTTTTATTTCACTTACTTTTAAATTTTCTGTTGAATAAACAGGCTGCAGAAAATCTTTAGAAATAATTGATAGAATCGGCGGAGCTTTTTTATTTACTGATTGGATATTTACAACGTTTTTTCCGGTAATTACAAAATCAGGTAGTTCTACATTTTGATTTTCTTTATCCTGTGCAAATAAAATTGTGCAAAGGAAAAATGATATAAAGAATGAGAATAATTTCATCATTTAATCCTCCTTAGTTTTCTATTTGCCTCGTTAGCAATTTTACCTCTGCTGTGTCTGCTTAGAACACTCCTATACATTTGTTTTGCTTTATTAAAATCTTTTTGTTTTACAAAAGCATCACCTAATTTTAAAAATGATTTTGTAACCCACTCATCATAATTTGGGTAAACAGTGTTCACTCTAACAAATGCAGAAATAGCATCATCTAAATTGTTTTGTTCAAATAATGTTTCACCTAAATAATATTGAGCTTCAGCTCCAATGTCATCCTTCCTGTTTTCAGAAAGTTCTCTAAAATAATGTTCTGCATTTTCGTATCTTTTTGCAGCCAGATCGATCAGCCCTAATTCCAATTTTGCTTTTTCGGAAAAGATCGTCCCATCATAGTAAGTAATTACATCGTTAAAAGAATCATATGCCGAACTGACATTATCTGCATTTAAGAAAGTTGAGCCCAGTAAAAATGCTAATTCCGCTGCCCTCGGTGATCCTTTCAATCTATCGAATGCTGATTGTAATAAAGAAACAGCTTCATCATAATTTTTAAGTTTATTATAAATATTTGTAAGCTCAATTACAGAAGCTGCAGCTGATTCACTTTTTGGGTAAGAATTATAAACAATATTAAAGTTCTCAATTGCCTTTTCATTATCTTTAAGTTGTTCAGCAGATTTGCCAACCCAATAATGTGCATCCGGTATTAGCGAACTATTTGGGAATTTTTCTATGAAAGCTGAATAACCTTCAACAGCTTTTTTATAATCTGCCAGTCCGTAATACAGATCTCCTATTTTGAAACTTATTTTATCGGAAAAATTTAAACCCAGATTCTGGTTAACAAATTCTTCAAGAAAATTTGCTGCTTTATCAATTTTATTTTGTGCAACATAGCAATATTGTATTCCATTAACAGCATCAAAAACAGATGGTGAACGTGGATATTTGATCATAACCTCTTGATATGTAGTGATTGCAGAATCATAATTACCAAGATTGAAATATGCATCGCCAATTGAGTAATAAACAATTGGAGCAAGAGAAGTGTAAGGATATTTTTCCAGCACAATGTTATATTTTTCAATAGCATCTTCAAATTCATTTTTCTGAAATGATATCCAGCCAATTACATAAAGAGATCTATCTGCATACTTAGAACTGGGATATCTAGCCTGAAGGTTTTTAAATTCTCTAACAGCCTGATCTGATTTACCTGAATTGTATAGAGCCTGAGCATATTGGTAAAGTATATAATCAGATTTTTCAGAGTTGGATATTCCATTCAGTATATTATTGTAAACATTGCTTGAAGCAAGAAAATCTTTATTGCCGTAATAACTATCGGCCAGACTTAATTTAACTTCAATTATTTTTTCATCGTTTGGATATTTTTTTACAAAATCATTGAAATAATAACTGGCATTTTCATAATCTTTTAAATTAAAATAAGAGTAACCCAATCCGTACAAAGTTAAATTATTTACTTCATTATCTGTAAGTTCTATTTTCCTATAATTTGAAACAGCTTCTGCATATTCATTTAACATAAAATCATTCTCTGCTAAGTAGAACAGAACTTTGTTCCTTTCATAATTTGAATTATCATTAAGAATATTATTCAAAACAGTTTTTGATTCTTCATATCTTTTTTGTTGATAAAGAGAAACTGCAAGTCCAAGTTTAGAACTATTATCAATATTATTCTCGTTTACATTTAATTCCAGGGCTTCTCTAAAATATTTTTCTGCAGCGCCATAATTATTTTCATTAAGTGATATTTGTCCAAGTATAACATTGGCTTGTGCTAGATATCTGCTGTCAGATTTTAATCTTTCATTGCTTAAATAATCTTTAGCGTGAGTATAATCTTTATCTGTGTAATATATAACACCTAGTTTATAAATTGCATTAGGGACAAATTTACTGTTTGGGAAATTAGAGAGGAAAGACTGAAAATGTTCTTTTGTAGCTCTATAGTTGCCTAAATATCTTTGAGTTTCCGCTGACCAAAATGAAGCTTCTTCCGAAATATTATCTCTTCTGTTTTTAATAGAACTAAAGGCATCAAAAGCATTTTCATATTTCTTTTGCTGAAAATAACTCCAGGCTAATCCTAGTTTTGAATCTCTTACTAAAGGAGAAGTCGGATGATTATTTATTATTTCTAAATAAATTTTTTCTGCATTTGAAAAATTTTTGGCTTTAAAATTTGAATTAGCTAAAAGATATAAATTTTGTACTTTTTCAGTATTATCATTCCCCTTTATTAGAGGATTATTTAACTCTAATATTGAAGATTGAAAATCCTCGAGATGATAATATGCAATACCTATTTGTTTTTGGGCAAAAGGTGCTAAAGGGCTATCTTTATAAAAAGTAAGTAGTTTGTCATAATATTTTACGGCATTTTTATAATCATTTTTCTTTTCATAAACTTTTGCTAATGAAAAAATTGTATAATCTATATAGTTGTTAGTATTTAGATCAATTGCCTGTTTTAAGATCAATTCTGCATTATTAAGGTCATCTTCAAGGGAATAAGTTTCACCTATCCAATAAAGAGAGGAACCATAATTAGAATTCGACCTATATTCCTCAGAAAATTTGCTGAAATACTTTCGGCTTTGGGTATACCTGGCTAACTGAAAATTTATTAAACCTAAATTATAAAGAGCATCGGCTCTAAAGTTTGAATTAGAGAAATTATTCACCAAATAAATTAAAATAGAAGCAGCCCCTTCAAGTTCACCAATTTTATAAAGAGCATCTGCTTCATAAAATTTTGCTGTGGAATAAATTTCATCTATATGAGAATATTGTAAATAAAATTTATTGAAGTAATGGATCGATTCTGAGAATTCTGCTTTGTTGTACTTATCTAGTCCTTTATTATAATCAAGTAGATCTTGTGGGGTGATAAAAATATTTAGAATCGAAATAAAAAAGAATAATGTCAAAAGTTTTTTCATCTTATAAAAAAGCTCCTTTTTTACTGATCCTGAAATCTATTTTTATAGATAATCTTGGGAAATAAATTAAATTTAGCTAAAAAACTTATAAATATAAATTTGAATGATTTATAATATTAAGATATAAAATATTTATATCTAATTAAAAAAAATGAATTTACTTATATTATTTTTATTGGTTAAAAGTTTGTCAAATACTTTCAATCCAAATTTTGTATATGATTTATTACCTAAAAGTTCCAAATTTTTAATTACACTTCTAATCTCACCCGTTGTTACTTTATTTCTAATTGCTCCATTAATATGTGAATACAATTGTGATTCATATTTTTGACAAGATAATATCGATATTATTGATAGTTCCCTTTCCTTTAGTGATAATACTTTTCTACTTATTACTTTTCCATAACCCTCAGTAATTAACCACTCAGAAAGTTCAGGTGAGAATGAGTTTATATTAGAGATCAATTTATCAAATTTTGAACCATATATTTTCCTACAGGTTTTTTCACCTTTACTTAAAATCTGAGAATTGTTGATTGTTTTTTTAGTAGTATTTTTTGCCGGGATTATATCTTGAAGAATATTAAGAGATATAAGTGCATTTGGAAATCCTGCAAAAAGATATGTCTGTAATAATGTTTCGTAAATTTTATTTCTTTTAATTTTCTTTGATTTGGTATAAATAAGTAGGTCTGTTAAAAATTTTTCTTTTCTTAAAACAGAAACAGCACTTATCAATGCTAATATTTCCGGAATGGACAAAGAGTTTATCTTGGAATTTTTCATATATATTTAAAATAAAAAAGCCCTCACAAAGGAGGGCTAATAAACATATAACTTTTTAATTCAAAAGAGTTAGTTCGTAATTAGCAGTTTTCCTGTAAGAAGCATCCCTGCTTGCCAGCTGAAACATCTTTTTAGCTTTTTCAACATTACCTTCATTTTTATAAGCAACACCCATATAAAAATAAGGGCCGCCGCTACCTATGCTTTTACGATATTTTAATGCCATTTGTGCAGCATCTAATGATTTATCCCAATTACCTAATTCATTATGAATTTTAGCTAAAATTAAATATGCAGCATCATAATTTTTATTTTCAACAGCTTTATTTAGATAACTTATTGCATCATTTACTCTGCCTTTTGAAAATAATCTTTCACCTAATTTTGTATAAGCTAAAGATAAATTTCTTTTAACCTGCATTTTTACTTTATTATTTTTTGAAATTTCCAATACATGTTCAAAATTTGAGGCAGCTTCATCATAATTACCTAAAGCAAATTCAATTCCTCCAAGAGCATTATATACTGCTTCAAAATCCGGTTTTAATTTTTTACACATCTCAAAAGAAGATTTTGCTTCGGAGAAATTTCTGGATTTTTTAAGTGCAACTCCTTTTTGATAATAAATTCTATAATCCTTATCAATCTTAAGAGCATTTTCATAATTTGTAATTGCACCGCTATAATTTCCTGCTTTCAACATACGGTTTCCATCATTGTAAAGCTTTCCTGCTTCAGGATTCATTTCCTGAGCTAACACGGAAATCGAAAATAGTACTGCCAATGTAAATCCTGCAGTAATTATAAAACTTCTCTTCATAATTCATCCTTTTTTAGTTAAAAAATTTTGATGGTGCGGAAGACGGGACTTGAACCCGTACGCCAACTAAGGCACTACCCCCTCAAGATAGCGTGTATACCAATTTCACCACTTCCGCAAAAGTTGAAGTAAAAATATGATGCATTGATTAAAAATGCAAGGCATTTTCGATATAAAATTAAATTAATTTTCTACTAATTTGAGGATTTTAATGGAACATTCCATTAGTTCCTTTCCTCATTTTGAAAAGCAT
>Ga0210038_1001640_pt1 | contig 10736 bp, 10 predicted proteins | sample CryGeyCG2114_020_FD_183970 | JGI IMG/M metagenome (GOLD analysis project Ga0210038, IMG submission 183970) | Groundwater microbial communities from aquifer - Crystal Geyser CG15_big_fil_post_rev_8/21/14_0.20 (SPAdes) (version 2) | ecosystem: Environmental > Aquatic > Deep subsurface >... | reverse complement strand
TAATTATTGAAGTAACTGTTTTTTTAGTTTTTCTCTGAATTGAAAATTGATAAAAAAAGCCAAAAAAATAATCCATTTTTGGGCTTTTAAAGAGCTGGTGAACGGATTCGAACCGCCGACCGGCTGATTACAAATCAGCTGCTCTACCAACTGAGCTACACCAGCATTGTAAGAAAAAAAATATTAAAAAGTAACTGCCTGTTCTCCTTGGTTTTAATATACAAGGAAGTTTGTCCACCGAAATTCATTTATGAATGTAGGTGGGCTACACCAGCAATTCAGAATATTTATAAACAGTTTATCCGGCTAATAGTAGTGATAACGGATAAAAATAAGAAGTTCAAAACTAAATTATTTTTCTCTTCTTTGCAACATTAACTTTATATTTACTAATACAATATTTACTAATACAAATTTACACTTAATTTTGAATTTTATGAAACCTAAAAAAATTGAAATTACTGGTGATAGTCTATCACTAACCTGGGATGAAAACAATACAAGTAAAATATCACTTAATTATCTGCGGGATGAATGCCCGTGCGCCGGATGCAAAGGTGAAACTGTTCTTCTGAAAACATACAAGCCACCCAAAAGAGAAAATACATCTTCTAATATGTTTAAAATTAAAAACATAAAAGTAATTGGAGGTTATGCAATTCAAATATTTTGGAAGGACGGACATAATACAGGTATTTACTCGTGGGATTATTTGAAAGATCTGGAAAAAGGACAGACAAATAATACACCACAAAATTATAATAAACTTATATGACTTTAACCAAGGCTCAAATTAAATCCATCTCTAATCTAAAATTAAAGAAATTTAGAAATCTTGAAGGCAAATTTTTAGTAGAGGGCGAAAGAGGGGTTTTTGATGGATTAAGTTCAAATTATAAATGCGAATATGTCTTAGCTACAAAAAGTTTTTTTGAAGATAATAAACCTTACCTTAAAAAAATTAATAACATCGAAATAATTTCAGAAAAAGATTTTAACAAGATAACAGAAACTGTAAATCCACAAGGAATTGCTGCTGTATTTTTTAAACAAGATCAATCAAGTAATTGGAAAAAAGAACTCTCATCGGATTTGGTCGTATGTTTAGAAAATATTTCAGACCCGGGTAATATCGGTACTATCTTAAGAAACTGTGATTGGTTCGGTATAAAAGAAGTAATTATAAGTGAAAATTGTGCTGATATTTATAATCCAAAAACAATTAGAGCAAGTGTAGGTTCAATCTTTCATTTGAATATTTTTACAAGTAAGAATTTAACTTCAGATTTAGCAGAATTAAAAAGTAATGGATATGAAATAACATCCTCAGCATTAAAAGGAATAAATATTTATCAAATTCATACTAAATCAAAAACAATATTGATCTTTGGTAATGAAGCAAATGGAGTAAGCAGCAAAATATTGAAAATATCTGATGAATTAATAACTATCCCAAAAATTGGTAAAGCTGAATCATTAAATGTTGCAAATGCATCTGCTGTAATTTTGTCAGAATTCAAAAAACATAAATTTCAATAAATCATTAATATTATTTATTATTCAAATATTCATTAAACAACTTATTAATACTTTATGATTGATCTCCTTTATTCGATTGACTTAGGGATTTTTTATTTTTTCAATCACACACTTTCCACTGGAATACTCGACAAATTTTTTGGATATATAACAAATGTAAATCATTGGTATTTGGTTTATGTAATATTGCTTTTTATATGTTTTAAATATGGTGGTAAACGAGGAAAAATTGCAGCTATTTCTACTATTTTTTTAATATTAGTATCAGATCAATTTGGCGCCAGCATTATAAAACCACTATTGGGAAGAATAAGACCGTGTAATGTTTTAACAGATGCACTAACTCCTTTAGGTTGTACAGGAAGTTATTCTTTTCCTTCAAATCATGCACTTAATAATTTTGCTGCTGCTGTGTTCTTTTACAGACTCTTTCCAAAATTAAAAATTATACTTTTAGTTGTTGCTTCACTTATGGCAATTTCAAGAGTTTATCTCGGACTGCATTACCCTTCCGATATTTTAGGTGGTGCAATTATTGGCGCTGGTATAGGATATCTTTTTGCATCTGCGGCTCTAAAAATTGAAGAATACTTAGATAAAAAGAAGAAGGTTATAGAAAGTGAATAAGATACAAATAAGAGAGGCTACTCAAAAAGATGTTCCTTTAATTTATTCGCTGATAAAAGAGATCGCTGAATATGAAAAACTTTCTCACGAAGTGGTTGCAACTGAAGAAAAAGTTAGAGAAACTTTATTTGGCAAAAATAAATACGCTGAAGTTATAATTGCAGAATACAAAGGAATACCTGTTGGCCAGGCACTTTTTTTTCATAACTATTCAACTTTTCTATCACAGCCCGGCATTTATTTGGAAGATCTATTTGTAAGACCTGAATTTAGGGGTAAAGGGATTGGAAAAGAATTGCTAAAAGGTTTAGCTAAAATAGCTAAAGAGAGAAATTGTGGTAGAATAGAATGGGTCGTACTTAATTGGAATAAATCAGCAATAGATTTTTATGAAAGTTTTGGATCTAAGCCTATGAATGAATGGACTACTTACCGTCTATCATCTGAAGATTTTGATAAATTATTGAAAAAATGAAACTTCTTGACTAAATATCTAACTATATAGAATTACTTATTTATTCAATAATTATTTAAATTTCGTAATCTCTTTATTACTATTATTTACTTTAAAAGGAAAAAATGGACAACAAAAACAGAAGAGTAGTAGTTACAGGAATGGGGGCTGTTACACCAATAGGTTTAACTGTTGACGTTTTTTGGAAATCAATGATGGAAGGAAAAAGCGGGGCTGCACCTATTACCAAATTTGATGCTTCTAAACTTAAAACAAAATTTGCTTGTGAATTAAAGAATTTTGACCCTACAAATTATATCGATAAAAAAGCTGCCAGAAGAATGGATCCTTTTGCTCATTATGCGTTTGCAGCAAGTAAAATGGCAGTTGAAGATAGTAAAATTAATTATGAAAATTTAACAGAAGATGAGAGAGCAAAAATAGGGGTTGTATTTGGAAGTGGTATTGGAGGTATTGATACCTTTTATAGTCAATCTATTCTTAATCATGAACAAGGACCCGATAGAATCTCTCCTTTTTTTATACCTATGTTAATTCCGGATATCGCAGCCGGATCTTTGTCAATTCATTATGGATTTAGAGGTCCTAATTATTGTGTAGTTTCAGCTTGTGCAACAGCAAATAATAATATGATCGACAGTTATATGTTAATTAAAAACGGTATTGCTGATGTTATGTTAACCGGTGGTTCGGATTCAGCAGTAAATGAAATGGGTATAGGTGGTTTTAATGCCTCCAGAGCTCTATCAGTTAGGAATGATACCCCTGAAACAGCCAGTAGACCATTTGATGCAACTCGTGATGGTTTTGTTCAAGGTGAGGGCGCTGGTGCAATAATTCTTGAAGAATTAGAACACGCTTTAAATAGAGGTGCTACAATTCATGCTGAAGTAGCAGGAATGGGTTTATCTGCCGATGCTTATCATATTACCGCTCCTCATCCTGAAGGATTAGGTGCTATTAAAGCAATGGAATTAGCCATTGAAACATCGGGAATAAAAAAAGAAGATGTTGATTATATTAACATGCACGGAACATCAACTCCTTTGGGTGATATTGCTGAGACAAAAGCTATTAAAAAAGTGTTTGGTGAACACGCCTATAAAATGAATGTTTCATCTACAAAAAGTATGACCGGACATTTACTTGGTGCTGCTGGTGCTGTTGAAGGAATAGCTTCAATTCTTGCAATTAAAAATGATATGATTCCACCTACAATTAACTTTGAAACTCCCGACCCTGAATGTGATTTAAATTATACTTTCAACAAACCTCAAGCCAGAGCAGTAAATTATGCTATCAGTAATGCATTTGGTTTTGGCGGACATAATACATCAGTTGTTTTCAAAAAATATGTAGAATAGAAAATCTATTTTTTAACATTGATCTTATTCTTAAAGTTATTGTAAAAAATAATTTCGTCCAGTCAATAATATAATTTTATTGTTTTTGATAATTATTATATAATTTGGGGTGCAACTTTTAGTGCAGGTATAAATATTCCGGCAGGAACAAGTACAGTATTTATTGAAGGTAGATATTCACTTGGTTTATCAGATATTAATAATGATCCAACATATACAGGTACAATTAAGACAAAATGAATTCAGGCCTTTATTGGTATTATGTTCCCTTTCGGTAATTAATTTATAAATACTTGTTTTTAAATTTAAGCCGTTAGTTTTTTACTGACGGCTTTTTTATTTTAAAATACTCTTTAATTTTTAGTGTTGAAATAACAATCTACAAGCCTTAACTTAAATACAACAATTTAGAGAGAATTAAATGAAAAAATCTATTTTAGCTATTTTTGTTTTTTTATTTATAACTATTATAATTTCCCCTGCAGGTAAGAAAACAATAATCTATAAATCTAACGATGGGTTAACAATAGCGGCTGATCTTTATTTAGCACATAAAACTGAAACCCCCTTTATAATTTTATTCCATCAAGCAGGTTGGAGCAGAGGTGAATACTCTGAAACTGCAATAAAACTAAATGAGTTGGGTTTTAATTGTCTGGCTGTCGATTTACGCTCAGGTGGTGAAGTAAATGGTGTTGTAAATAAAACACACAAACTGGCAGTAGAATTAAAGAAAAAAACAAATTACATAGATGCAATCCAAGATATTGAAGCTTCGATTAAATATGTTAAAGATAATTATGCAAAAGGTAAATTAATTATTTGGGGTAGTTCTTATTCTGCTGCACTTTCATTAGTCGTTGGTAGTAAACACTTAAAAGATGTTAACGGAATTTTATCCTTTTCCCCTGGAGAGTATTTTGAAAAAGCCGGAAAATCAAACACATATATTTTCGAAAATGCAAAAAAAATTACACAACCTGTTTTTATAACGTCTGCAAAAAAAGAAAAAGATAATTGGATAAATATTTACATGGCTATCCCCTCAAAAGATAAAACATCATTTATTCCTAAATCAGATGGTAACCACGGTTCAAGAGTATTATGGTCCAAGTTCGAATATAGCAAAGAATATTGGACAGCAGTTAAATCTTTTTTGAGTCAATTCACAAAAACAAAATAGATAAAACCTTGTATGAAAAATTATTTTACTCATTTAGAATGTAGTAATTGCAATAAGAATTTTGATGCAAATCAAATAACAAATTTATGTGATGAATGTGGTAAACCATTGTTTGCAAAATATGATTTAGATTCAGCATCAAAAGAATTGGATAAATCATATCTAGAAGAACAACCAGGAAACATTTGGAGATATTCTCCTCTTTTACCTGTCAAAAAGGATAAATTTAAATTAACATTAGGTGAAGGTTATACTCCCCTTTTTAAATCGGATAGATTGGGTAGTAAGATAAATCATAATAATTTGTTTATTAAAGACGAAGGAGTGAATCCAACTACCTCATTCAAAGCAAGAGGTCTGGCAATGGCAGTTTCCAAAGCTTACGAATTGGGAATAAAAGAAATCTCTATTCCCTCTGCCGGTAATGCTGCCGGAGCAATGAGCAGCTATGCAGCGCTTGCCGTAATTAAAGCTCATGTATTTATGCCAAAAGACGTTCCTCCTCCTTTTGTAGCTGAATGTAAAGCTCTTGGTGCAGAAGTTACGCTTATAGATGGTTTAATTACTGACTGTGGAAAAGCTGCTTCTGAAGGAATTAAAAATCTGGGTTGGTTTGATGTATCAACTTTAAAAGAACCCTACCGAATTGAAGGGAAAAAAACAATGGGGTATGAAATTGCAGAACAAATGAATTGGAAGTTACCTGATGTAATAATTTATCCTACAGGTGGAGGAACTGGACTTATAGGAATGTGGAAAGCATTTGACGAGATGGAAGAACTTGGATGGATTGATAGTAAAAGACCTAGAATGGTAAGCGTTCAATCAGATGGATGTGCGCCAATAATAAAAGCTTTCAATGATGGAACAAAATATGCAGAACTTTGGCAGAATGCTTTTACAATAGCTAGCGGTTTAAGAGTACCAGCTGCAATTGGTGATTTTTTAATTCTTAATGCCATTAGAGAAAGTAACGGAACAGCAATTGCGGTTTCTGATAAAGAAATAATGGAATACAGTAATTTAATTGGTAAAACTCAGGGCATATTTGCAGCACCTGAAGGAGGAGCTACACTTGCTGCATTTATTAAACTTTATAAACAAGGATGGATAAATAAAGATGAAACCATAGTTTTATTTAATACTGGAAGCGGACACAAATATTATAGTCTGTGGGATTGAAAATAAAGTTATCTTAGTCTTCTTTTTTCTTTTCAAAAAGTGAATCGGGTAAATTGGCATTTACTTTGTAATCAGTATAAGTTAAAACAACTTTCCCTTCCATACCAGAGAGATCTCTTCTTCCTCTTTTTTTCTTTGGCTTGTCTTCAGTATTTTCCGGCATACCTACTTTATTAAGATCAAAAGAAAAAATAATAATAGATGGTAATGGATAATTCAAGTTTTCATCATATATAAATTCCAGGTTAAATGTACCACTTCCTTTTGTTGTAGATTCTACTTTTCTAATAACATTCTTTTCTTGATCAACCCACATAGTTGTCAATAATATATCGCTATCTTCCCTATTTGGGATTATTTTTACAACAGATAGTTCTCTTCTATCTACATTTTCATTTCTTGTAAAGACTGCAGTATATTCTCCTTTTAAATATGAAACAGGAGAAAAATTTATTCCTTGTTTTGGAATCATTGCAAAAGAAGTTGATTTTACAAAAGTCTTATCAGGTTGTTTGAAATAAAATTCTGCATTCATTTCAGGTACCTTAATCATAGTGGCATCAACTTTTATTTTAACATTAACTTGATAGTCTTTAACCTTTTCAAATTCTGTCTTTAAATTATTAATTATTTCATTGGGATTTTTACTTTGTGCAGCAATTAGTGAAGTAAAAACAAAAGCAAGCAAAATATTAATTATTGATAATTTTCTCATGTTAAAATATCCTTCTTTTCAAAGATATAAGCTGTAATACCAAACAGAACTACTATATGCCCAATCAAAACCCCTAATGCTTTTAATAATTCAGTATAGTTTAACGTATCTTCAAAAAATAAATTCCAAGAGAATATATAATTTGTAAATAAATATGGTTTAATAGTCTGGAAAAAATCTATTGGTATTGCCGATAGAATAGCAAACACAATTATTATAGCCATTGCAGTAACAATTGGTCCAATTGCATTTTCAACTAAAGAAGAAAATAAAAAAGCCAATGATGCTACTGTGCACATAGTTAATGCAGCCATCAAATAAGCTAAAATAAATCTCCAAATTATGTCATCTTTTGCAAATATTATTAGTCCTTTCTGAAAAACAATCAACTCGCCGGATCCAAATAAAATCAAACCTAATACTATGCTTAATAAAGCAAGCCAAGCTATCAACATAAAACTATAAATAAGGCTGGATAAAAATTTAGAAAAAACTACTTGAAAACGAGAAATTGGTCTGGTCATTAAAACTCTGTATGTTCCTGCTGTAGCTTCACCTGCTAACATATCTCCTGCCACCAACACAATTAAAAAAGGAATGTTTACAATAATTGCATTCAAGATCATATAAGAGACAAAATAGCCATTCAATAAATTACCAACCATTAGAAATGATTCTGACAATTGATTTGTCAATCTGCTGGCTGCATCTTTTTCACCCAAGGAAATTGCAAATTGAATTAGTAAAACTAAAAAAGTAACAGCAGCAAAACCTATATAGGTACGCCATTTCCTAAATATTTTATATAATTCAATGCTTATAAGTGATTTCATTTTGTACTTTTTTCAGTTATTTTTAAGAAATATTCCTCTAATGAACGAGTAGGAATAACTGCACTTATCTCAATATTTTTTTCGATCAAAAATTTATTTATGGGGGCAATTTCTTCTGGTTCAAGTATAAAAACAATTTTATTATCCAATGATGAATAAATTTTATCTTTCCAGGCTGTTGTTTCTAATAAATTCTTAGTTGTATTAATGTCATTTACTTCAAAAGTTACTTTTAATTTATTTTTATTCAGTAATTCGTTTACCTTACCTTCTACAACCTTTTTGCCGTTATCTAAAATTATCATTCTTGTAGCAACAATTTCTATTTCTGATAAAATATGTGATGAAAGAAATATTGTTTTACCTTTTTCTCGGCTTAACATTATTAAAAGATCTCTTATTTCTTTCATACCCTGAGGATCAAGACCTGTTGTAGGTTCATCTAAAACAATTAGATCAGGATCGTGAAGAAGTGCTTGTGCAATTCCCAGTCTTTGCTTCATTCCGTGAGAATATGTTTTAACCTTGCTTTTGTATCTCTTTTCTAATCCGACTAATTCAAGTATTTCCATTATTTTAGTTTTGGAAACTTCTCCCATACTTAATTTGCCAAGTATGGATAAATTTTTATAAGCAGAAAGGTTTTTGTAGAAATCCGGTTTCTCTACAATAGCACCAACTCTTCTTAAAATATCTTTTCTATCGGTTAATAATGTTTTACCAAAAATTTTAATAGTTCCTGAAGTAGGCGCTATAAGTGAAAGCATCATTCTTATCGTGGTACTTTTACCTGCACCATTGGGTCCTAAAAATCCAAAAACATCACCCTTCAATACTGTTAGATCCAGATCATCCACCGCAGTAAGGTTCTTAAATTTTTTAGTAAGACCTAGAATTTCTATTACTTTTTCGTAGTTCAACTTTATTAATTTTTAGTTTTTATCAAAATAGATTATTTATTCTATTGAAGTAAAAATATTATTATGAGTGGATAAATATAATGATAATTCTTGATATGGATTGATAAGCAAGTAATCTAATATTTTAGAAATAATAATATTATTTTTAATAGATAAAAGTCATATCAAATAATTTTTTTTAATAGGAAAACAGTTAAAATTAGCGGCTTGGCTAAGCTCCTATAAAACAATGGCTTAAGGGGATATTTTAACAACTATTTTAGTTAAGTTCTGTAAGATAAATTAAAATGATTTACCCGTCCAAGTAATAAAATAAAATTATTTTTAATATAAACTAAAATAAATTTGTAATTGTCAAAAAAATTCTCGAAGTTAGTTGACAATTGAACACCATTTGGAATCGATCTATTAATTGTTGATAATTTTTTTGTTTGGAAAAAACCTTTCAAACTATATTTTTTACTTCATGAAAAAAAAACTTGTAAGTCAATATATCTTTTCAATTTATATTTTTTTAATATTACAACTAGAAATTCACAAAGCCAAAACCAAGTTAACGGAGATAAAACATGCAAATTGATAGACTATTTACACAATCTGAAAAAGACCCACTATCATCTATAGAATTTGTAAAAAGGACCTCAGAAATTAAGAACCCTGATGGTACTGTAGTTTTTAAAATGGATAATGTGATGGTTCCTGCAACTTGGTCTCAGGTAGCTACTGATATTATTGCACAAAAATATTTTAGAAAAGCAGGTATACCCAAACTTGTAAAAAAGGTTAAAGAAAAAGATGTTCCAGTTTGGTTGCAATCTTCAACGGCAGATATTCAGAAACTTGGGCAACTGCCGGAAGATGAAAGATTTTCTCACGAAAACGATGCAAGACAGGTTTTTCATAGATTAACCGGTTGTTGGACATATTGGGGATGGAAGGCTAATTATTTCAACTCTGAAGAAGATGCTAAGGCATTTTACGGTGAATTGATGTATATGCTGGCTCAACAATTTGCAGCACCAAATAGTCCTCAATGGTTTAATACAGGGCTAAATTGGGCATACGGAATATCAGGACCCGCACAAGGACATTATTATGTGGACCATAAAACCGGTAAACTTACGGCCTCTACTGATGCTTATACTCATCCTCAACCACACGCTTGTTTTATTCAATCAATAAAAGATGACTTGGTAAACGAAGGCGGTATTATGGACCTTTGGGTACGTGAAGCAAGACTTTTTAAATACGGTTCAGGTACAGGATCAAATTTTTCTGATATTAGAGGAAATGAAGAACCACTTAGCGGTGGTGGAAAGTCTTCAGGTTTAATGTCTTTTTTAAAGATAGGAGATAGATCAGCAGGAGCTATAAAATCCGGTGGAACAACCAGACGTGCGGCTAAAATGGTCACAGTTGATTTAGATCATCCGGATATTGAAGAATTTATTAACTGGAAAGTAAAAGAAGAACAAAAAGTAGCTTCACTTGTTGCCGGTTCAAAGCTATGTAATTTCCACTTGAACAATATTATGAAGGCTTGTTATGCCGATCATCCTGAAAATGACAGATTTAATAAAATGGTTAATGAAAAATTAAAATCTGCAGTTAAGGAAGCTAAAAAAGTAAATATCCCAAACAACTATATTGATAGAGTTATTCAACTAGCTAAATTGGGTTTTAAATCAATTGAATTCCCAACTTATGATACAGACTGGACATCTGAATCTTATTTAACAGTATCAGGACAAAATTCTAATAATTCAATTAGAGTTACAAATAATTTTATGACAGCTGTACTTAAAGACAGCGAATGGGAATTATTTTGGAGAGTTGAAAAGAAAAAAGCTAAAGAAGAAAATAGAAAACCTAAACCTTGTAAAACATTAAAAGCAAAA
>Ga0210038_1001639_pt1 | contig 10741 bp, 12 predicted proteins | sample CryGeyCG2114_020_FD_183970 | JGI IMG/M metagenome (GOLD analysis project Ga0210038, IMG submission 183970) | Groundwater microbial communities from aquifer - Crystal Geyser CG15_big_fil_post_rev_8/21/14_0.20 (SPAdes) (version 2) | ecosystem: Environmental > Aquatic > Deep subsurface >... | reverse complement strand
CACGGTTCACCTTATTTATAGTGAGTGCTCGTACCGCGGCCGCCTAATCAATATAAAGAGTTTTCTCAAAATTTTCAAGCGATAGGCGCTGAAAAATTTGTTAGAAAATCTTTACCGAGCACTCAGTATTGTTTGCCAAATCTGGCAATCATATCAAATTAATTAATGAAATTGAGAATAGTATGATAATAAATAATACTGAGTGCTCGGTGCTCAAATTTATGATAAAATTTGACTGCGCCTTTGGCTTGTAAATTTTAATAAATTTGGCAAATCAAAAACCCCCGCCTTTCGGCGGGGGAACTGGATGAATTTTCCCTGAATTTTGCCGCGACTTGCGTCTTGGCAACAAGGAAAACTCACACTCACTGACTATATTATAATCCAAAAACTTCCTAAAAGTCAATAGCCTAAATCATTTTAATCTCAATGTCAACACCGGCTGGCAGATTTAAATTAGACAATGCCTCAATGATTTTGGAATCGGGATTTAAAATATCAATCAAGCGCTTATGGACCCGAAGCTCAAACTGCTCCCGAGAATCTTTATGGACAAAGGTTAAGCGGTTAACGGTGTAGCGTTTAAATTCTGTCGGCAAGGGAATGGGGCCGATAATTTCGGCGCCGTTTCTGACAGCAATATCAATAATTTGCCGGGAGGAATTATCTACCAACTTATGGTCGTAGGATTTAATTCTTAAACGCAACTTTGTTTGTTGCTCGGCTTCTTTTTCTTTTTTGGGCATGCCAATTTGTTAAAGATTTTTAAAAATTCTATTTAAGAATTTTCGTCACCACTCCGGCGCCAACAGTTTTACCTCCTTCTCTAATGGCAAATCTCTGTTTTTCCTCTAAAGCCACCGGCGCTATTAATTTAATTGTCAGATTAACAGTATCTCCAGGCATCACCATTTCAATCCCTTCAGGCAAAATTATCTCGCCGGTAACATCAGTAGTCCGAATATAAAACTGAGGTTTGTAACCCTTAAAGAAAGGGGTGTGCCGGCCGCCCTCTTCTTTGCTAAGAACATAAACTTCTGATTCAAATTCTGTATGAGGGGTGACGCTGCCGGGTTTGGCTAACACCTGGCCCCGTTCAACATCTTCTTTTTTAAGACCGCGAAGAAGAATTCCTATATTATCACCAGCTCGACCTTCATCAAGAAGTTTATTAAACATTTCAATACCGGTAATAACGGTTTTCTGCGTCGGTCTGATGCCAATAATTTCCACTTCTTCATTGAGTTTAATTATTCCCCGTTCTAGCCGGCCGGTCACCACTGTTCCTCTGCCTTCTATGGAAAAAATGTCTTCTATGGGCATTAAAAAGGGTTTATCAATTTCTCTGACTGGTTCGGGAATATACTCGTCAAGTGCCTTAATTACTTCCCAAATCGGTTTAGCCGCTTCTTCGTCGGGTGATTTCACTTCCAAGGCCTTTAGAGCTGAACCTTTAATTATCGGAATTTCATCTCCGGGAAAGTTATATTTTTTCAAGAGTTCCCTAATTTCGCCTTCAACTAAATTAATGAGTTCAGGGTCATCAACCTGGTCGGTTTTATTAAGAAAAACAATAATTGCCGGTACGCCCACTTGGCGAGCCAAAAGGATATGTTCCCGAGTCTGAGGCATTGGCCCGTCAGTAGCGGAAACCACCAAAATTGTTCCGTCCATCTGAGCCGCACCAGTAATCATATTTTTAATGTAATCAGCGTGTCCCGGAGCATCAATATGGGCATAGTGCCGCTTTTCCGACTGATATTCCGAATGATGTAAAGCGATAGTAATGCCTCGGGCTTTCTCTTCCGGAGCATTATCAATTTGGTCAACGGTTTCGGCTTTATCAATAAGACCTTTTAATTTAAGAACATGCATAATAGCCGCTGTCAAAGTGGTTTTACCGTGGTCAACATGACCAATAGTTCCGACATTAATATGCGGCTTTGTTCGTTCAAATTTTGCTTTCTCCGCCATACAATGATTAAACTCTAAATCCTAAACTCTAAATTCTAAACAAATTCCAAATTCTAAATTCCAAATCACAAACGTTTGGAATTTGAAATTTTGGGATTTAGATATTGTTTAGGATTTCGGATTTAGTATTTAGTGTTTTACATAAATTGCGACTTTTTAATTTTATGCTATCTAATAGTAATTAGTCAATAGTTAAAAGTCAATAGAGTCACACAAATTCAATCACTGCCATCTTCGCGCCATCTTTTTTTCTTCGTTTAGCGCCTTTGATAATTCTTAAATATCCACCTTTGCGGTTTTGATAGCGGGGCGAAATTTGATAATAAAGTTTCTCAGCTGATTTTTTAGGAAGGCGACTTAAAAGAGTTCTGAGGGCTGCTAAATTTTGTTTTTTCCCAATAGTAATCAATTTTTCCATTCTTGATCGAATTTCTTTAGTTTTAGCTTCAGTAGTCTCTATCTTTCCTTCTAAAATCAAATTATTAATTAAACTTTTAAAAAGGGCGGTTCTTTGCCCTTTTTTTCTATGAAACTTTTTTCCTTTTTTGAGATGCCTCATCGCTTCGCTCTATCAACGAATAACGAATCTATCCGAATAAACGAATAAGCGAATACGGAAAGATAGAATGACAACAGATAGAAGTATATGACTATATTAAAATTCGTTTATTCGTAAATTCGTAAGAAATTTGTTATTCGTTGATTTCATTTTTTACCTTTCTTTTTTTTGTTTTTTCTCTTTGGTTTCGGAAACTTCGGCTTTTTTCTCTATCTCTTTAACTTCTACGGCCGAAATTTTCTCAAGGTGGTCTTTTAAAACATTGCAGGCCTTATGAAGGGCGTTTGAAGGGGAAATGCTGCCATCGGTCTCAATTATAATCCTTAGCCGGTTATAATCAGTGCGTTCGCCGACGCGCATATTTTCAATATTAAAATTGATTTTGACAATCGGAGTAAAAATAGCGTCGAGGCAGATTGTTTTGATGGGTAATTTCTCAATTTTTCTAGCCTCTACCGGAACATAGCCCAGCCCTTTTTCCACTGTCAGCTCCATATCAAGCTCGGCGTTCTTATTGGTGAGGGTGGCAATATGGCTATCCGAATTAACGACTTCGACCTGGGCATTGGTTTTAATGTCATTAGCGGTCACCTTTTTTTCTCCTTTTACTTTTAAGGTTAAAATTTGGGGCTCGGTGGCATAAAAACGGAAACGAACTTTCTTAAGATTTAACGTTATTTCCACTACATCCTCTAATACTCCGGGAATCGTAGAGAATTCATGTTCTACTCCCTTAATTTTTATTTGAGTAATTGCTGCGCCTGCCAATGAGGAAAGGAGAGTGCGACGCAAGGCATTGCCTAAAGTTAATCCATAGCCGGTATAAAGCCCTTCAATTTCAAAAACGCCTTCCTTATCGGTTTCGGAAATTTTCTTAATTTTGACAGTTTCGCTAAGACGGGTGTATTCCATTTTATTTTGAATAGTAGTCTACTACTAAATTGATATCAAAGGGAATCTCGATATTTTTAGGTAATGATATAACTTTTCCCTCTAATTTTTCCCTGTCAAGACTCAACCATTCTGGTGGTTCGTATTTTTTAATTTTAATCAATAAATCCTTAAAAATCAAGAGGTTTTGAGAAGATGGTTTGATAGAAATCGTATCCCCCGCTTTTACAAAATAAGAGGGACTGGTAACTTTTTTGCCATTAACTAAGAAGTGACCATGATTGATTAATTGTCTGGCAATAACCCGAGAAGACGCCAGTCCTAAACGAAAAACCATGTTTGAAAGTTGCCGTTCAAGATAGTTTATAATTGTTTCGCTAATGGCGCCGGTCTTTTTTAAAGAATTTTTAACAATTTTAGCTAATTGGGCTTCCCGAAGTCCGTAATTTACCCTAATTCTTTGCTTTTCCAACAGCTGTTCGCCATATTCGGAGATAGCCCTCCGGCGTTTACTACCATGAATGCCCGGTCGATTAGGTCTTCTTACCATCGCGCATTTCGGCGAACTACAACGCTCCCCTTTTAAAAAGAGTTTCATTCCCAAAGCGCGTTCTTGTTTTTCTTTAGATCTTTGCATCGCTTCGCTCCATCAACGAATAACGAATAAACTACGAATTTACGAATAAACGAATATATTAATTTCAAAAAATTCGCTTATTCGTTTATTCGGACAGATTCGTTATTCGTTGATCTTAATTCTTTATACACTGTTCCCAATACTCCATTAATAAATTTTCCGGAATTCGGCCCGCCATAATTTTTTGCCAACTCAATCGCTTCATTAATGGCTACCTTGGCCGGCACCTCATCAGGGTCGGCAAATAATAATTCATATAGTCCTATCCTTAAAACGTTTCGGTCAATGGTTGAAATCTGATTCAATGGCCATTCGGGTGCTGCTTTTTCTATAATTTTGTTTAAATGAGCAAAGTTTTTAATAATTCCATTGGCTATTCTCCAGATAAATTCCGGCTCGTCTATTCCCGGACCGAATTCTTTTAAATTGCGTTCAATAATTTTTGCCAGGTCTGCTTTACGCTCATAAAAATCCCATTCATACAATGACTGCAACACAATACTTCTTGCTAAATGTCTAGTAGCCATCGTTTTATTTCTTAATTTTCAGTCTCGGCTCTTTTATAATCTTTCCTTTATAACTCCCACAGTTTCCGCAAAGTCTATGAGGCAAAACCGGAGAGCCGCAATTCTGGCAGACAAAAATTTGGGCCGGCTTTAAAGATAGGTGCGACCTGCGTCTTCCTTTTTTAGATTTAGTATGATGTTTTACTGGTACGCCACCCATAGTCGCATTATATATTTATCTCCATTGGCTTTAATGTATTGGCGAAAAATCGGGAATGTCCTTGGATATCCTCAATCGCAATACCCGCTCCTCTTACCACGCAGGTTAAAGCGTCTTCGATAACCACCGCTCTAACCGAAATCTCTCTTTCAATCAGTTGGTCTATTCCTCTCAGTAAACTTCCTCCGCCGCAAAGGTGAATCCCGGTTTTTAAAACATCACCTACTAATTCCGGCGGAGTCGCTTCAATAGTTTCTTTAACAGCCTCAATAATTGAATGTAAAGAGCGAGCAATGGCTATTCTTATCTGGCTAGCTTTAACAACAACCTCTTTTGGCAGGCCGGTTGTCATATCCCGACCCCGAACTGCCAAGTCCAATCTTTCCTCAAGGGGAACAGCCGAACCAATAAATATTTTTAATTCTTCAGCGGTTGGTTCACCGATGGCTAATTTAAATTCGTCACGGATGAATCTGATAATGTCTTCATTTAATTTGTCGCCGGCAATTTTCAAACTTCTAACTGTTACTATTCCGCCCATTGAAATAACGGCAATTTCAGTGGTTCCGCCGCCGATATCAACAATCATGCTGGCCACGGCTTCATCAATCGGCAATCTGGCGCCTAAGGCGGCGGCAATCGGTTCTTCAATAAGATAGGCCTTAGCTACTCCGGCAGAAATAGCCGCATCTTCTACGGATTTTCTTTCCACTTCGGTTAAATTAGTGGGAATGCCGATAACTACTCGGCAATAGTTAAAAATTCGGTTGTTATTAACTTTCTTCAGAAAATGGCGAAGGATTTCCTTGGTAATTTCAAAGTCGGAAATTACGGCATTAATTAGAGGTTTAATTACTGAAATATGGGCTGGTGTTCGGCCGACCATTTTTTTAGCTTCTTCGCCAATAGCCAATACTTGACCGGTTTTATTATTTACCGCGGCGAGCGAGGGTTCATTGAGGATAATTCCCCGGCCTTTCACATAAACCAGAGAATTAGCTGTTCCTAAATCTATCCCAATATCTTTGATGAAATAATCTAAAAGCATATTCTCTACGAATTACGAATTTATTACGAATATACGAATTTATTTTTCGTATTTTCGTATTTTGTTCGTATTTCGTAGCAATTTTATTAATTCCTTCTCGGTAAACAACTTCGTTTTGTTTTCGTTTCTCTTTTTAATTTCAATTTTGTTTCCGGTTTTTTCGCTGATAACCAGCCGGTAAGGAATGCCAATTAAATCAGCTTCGGCAAATTTTTCGCCGGCGCTTATATCTTGACGGTCATCGTATAGTACCTCAACGCCAGCTTTTTGTAAAGAGTTATAAATCTTATCGCTTGTCGCTTTCTGTTTTTCACTTATGTTTAAAAGGTGAATGTCATATGGCGCGACCGCTTCCGGCCAAATTATTCCTTGAGCATCGTGACAAACTTCAACAATCGTACCCATCAAACGGCTTGTTCCTAAACCATAACAACCAACGGAAACAAACTTATCCTTGCCGTTTTTATCCTTAAAAGTTAAATTAAAATCTTGGGCAAATTTCTCTTTTAAGGGGAAAATGTTTCCGACTTCTATTCCTTTTTCTTTTTTTGTTTTTCCGCCGCATTTTGGACATTGAACAGGAGAAGCAGTTATAATTTCTTCATTGAGACCGAATTTACACTGCTCACAAACAAAAATAGTTGCTTCTCCTGCTTCTGAAATAACCTGAAATTCTAAAGAGAGTTCTGAAAATGTTCCTCCGGAGGCGTCGGCGTCAATCACTTCTATTCCAATTCGTTGGAAAATTCTGTGATAAGCTTTTCTCATCACATCGTAGTATTTATCGCGGTCTTTATCGTCTGTATGAAAACTATAAAGGTCTTTCATTCTGAACTCGCGGCCTCTTAAAAGGCCTGATTTAACTCTGGGCTCGTCGCGAAATTTTGTCTGAATTTGATAAAGATAAACAGGTAGGTCTTTGTAAGATGAGATGTAATGTTTTAAAAGCGGATAAATGATTTCTTCGTGCGTCGGCCCCAAAGCGAAATCCGCGCTGGACCGGCTTTTTAACTTAAAAAGGGCGTCAAAGGATTTCCATCTGCCGGTTGTTTCCCAGTTTTCTTTAGAATGAAGAGCGGGCATAAAAATTTCTTGGCCGCCGGCCTTATCCATTTCCTCACGGACAATGTCCTCAATTCTATTCAAAACTTTCCAGCCCAAAGGCAGAAAAGTATAAACTCCAGCCATCAGTTTATCAATAAAACCGGCCCTGATAAGAAGCCGGGCATTTATCGCCTCTTCATCTTTGGGCGCCTCACGTTTGGTTTTGGTGAAAAGTTGGGATTGAAGCATAATTTATAGTGAAAATAATCTTAAAATCTTATTATATCCTTTATAGTAATAACTATCATTAAAAACAGTAAGAAAGCCATTCCCACGGCATTGGCATATTTTTCAAATTTTATCGGCAAGGGCGAGCCTTTAATTTTTTCAATTAATAAAAACAGCAACCGGCCGCCGTCCAAAGCCGGAAAAGGAAAAATATTAATAACCACCAAATTCAGGGAAATTAAAGCCAAAAGCTGAAGCAAATAAACAAATCCCAAACTTCCCGCCTGAGCAGTTATTTTGACGATGCCTATTGGGCCGGCGATTTGTTCCAAAGTAGCCTTACCAACAAGAGCCTTGGTAATGAGATTAAAAATTGCCGCAAAAACCGCCCGAATAATTTCAACCGAGGTTTTTAATCCTTCCCAAACACTAGCTAATAAATTCTTTTTAGCTAGTCCGGATTCCATTAAAGCAATTCCTAAAGCTCCTTCGCCGGCTGGCGGGTTAATTCTGGGTATTGTTTTAAATTCTTTAATCTCACCATTACGCTCAATTTTTATGACAATCTCTTGTCCGCGATGCTCATCAATAAATTTTATAAAATTATCCGCGCCTGCAGAGAGAATTTTGTCTCCGGCTTGAAGTCCGATTTCCGCGGCCGGGCTATTTAGTTCTACTTTGGTTATTAAAATGGCTTGAGGGACGCCAATAGAAAAAATAACAGAAATGAGTAACCAACCGAGCAAAAAATTCATCAAAACGCCGGCAAAAATAATTAGGCTGCGTTTTTTAATGGGCAAAGAGGCAAAGCTTCTATCTTTTTCCGCCTTTTCCTCCCTGTCCTCTCCGTAAATCTTCACAAAACCGCCGAACGGCAAGGCATTGATGCTGTAAATAGTTTCTCCTATTTTCTTCTTCCAAATTTGCGGCGGCAAGCCAAAGCCGAATTCTTCAACCAAAAGTCCGAATTTTTTAGCCACCAAAAAATGACCCAATTCATGGATTAAAACTAAAATTGAAAGAAAGATTATAACAAATACAATACCTATTAACATATTAATGTCTATTAATCAACGAATAGCGAATTTGTTCGAATAATCGAATAAACGAATTCGTTTATTCGTAAATTCGTAATTTATTCGTTATTCGCTGATTTCTTTTATCTTACTCTCTAAAATTGTCTCAATTTCTTCGTTAACTTTATCTATCTTTTCTTGAACTTTCTCTTTGAGTTTAAACTTGTCATCCTCAGTGATTTTTTTCTCTTCAAACTGGCGGTTAATTTCTTTATTAATTTCGTCGCGGCTGCTGCGAATTCTGATTCGAATTTCTTCGGCTTCTTTTTTGGCAATTTTAATTAATTCTTGCCGTCGTTCTCCCGAAAGCGGCGGAAGATTAATTTTAATCGAATTACCCTCAAGATTGGCGCCGACGTTTAAATTTGAAGATTCAATCGCTTTCAAAACCGCTGAGGCGGCATTTTTGTCCCAAACCGAAATTTGAATTTCTCGCGGCGGTAAGATATTAATAGAACCCAATTGTTTAATAGCTAATTTCTGGCCAAAATACTCTACCGGAATATCCTCAACTAATTTTGAAGTCAGCCGACTGCCACGAATCCCGGATAATTGGTCCTTAAGATGCTTTAAGGCCTCATCAGTTTTAACTTCGAAAATTTTTAGAATATCCACCATAGTTAGTCCCTCGTTCCTACAATAATTCTATCACCGTGTAAACTAATGACCGAGATTTCTCTGTCATTAAATTCCGGCTCTAAAATCTGCCAGCTTAAGCCGTGATCCCGGCTTCTGTAAATTTTACCATTAGAGGCGGCAAAAATCTCGCCGGGGTTCTCTTTAAGAGCCAAAGCGGAAATTTTTGGCTTTTCCGCTGGTAAAGATTTAAAGACCTGCCAAGTCTCGCCGCTGTTAAAAGACCGAATTAATCCGTAATCAGTGGCGGCATAAACCCCCGCCTGAGCCACTAAAAACTCATTGATTTTATCGGCCCCGCGAAAGTCATCTAAAAATTTCAACCGGTCAAAAGATTGGCCGTTATTTTTACTCTTCCAAAACCCGCCTGATTTAAGAGTTAAATAAATCAACCCCTCAGGGCCAACTTTTAGATTAGTAATTGCTGAATTTAAAGTTGTTAAAAGCCGGACTTCGTTATTTTTTAAAGAGTAAAAGAGCAGCCGGCCGTTAGATAAGCCCAAATAAAGATTATCGCCATAAAGAGCAAAATCATAAACCGCCTCATTATCAAACTCCAAAATTTTTTCCAAAGAAAAAAACTTGTCTTGGCTCTTGTAAACGACTCCTTTATTATTTTGAAAAACAGAAATAAACCCTTCCCCGGAATTATTTTTTAAATAACCAAATAATATCTTGTAAATTTTGGTGTTAGAGTTGATTTTGTGTTCTATATCGGAAAAACTGTACCAGTTCAGGCCGGCGTCGCGGCTGACAAACAAACCGTGGTTGGAGCCGGCAAAAATTAATTCCGGATTTTCGGGAAAAATTTTAATATCTAAAATGTCTATTTTTTTGTTAAAATGGATAATCGCATTTTGAAATTTCATTTCGCTAGAAATATTAATAATTCCTTTTTGTTCGTTTAAGGCACTGCTGAAACTTGAAAAACTGGAACCTAAAAGGCTGCTGCCGCTAAACTCAGATAACAGCGGAGTTCTAAAGAAAAAATAAATTAATCCTCCCCAAATTAATATAATTACTATAAAACCAAATCCCTTATCCATTAATATTCGGTAGATTAGAAATTAAAGCCCTCAATTGTAAACGCTTATTAGTATTAAATTGTTTTATTAAAGTTAGGCACTTCAATATTTCTTTCAGCTGTTGAGAATTTTTTATCGATTCTTTTCTGAAATTATTAATTAAATTTTCAAAAAGTTGATCGATTTCGGTTTCTGATAATTTCGCGTCTATTTCGCGTAAATTGCCCGTATATTGTCCGCCTGGTTCTGCGTTATTTTCCGCGTAGTTCCGCGTCTGGGGAAAATAAATCTTTTGGAGCCGAGAATTTAAAGTCGGAAATAAGCTGTCTTCGCTGTTAGCAATAAAAATAATTAAAGCTGATTCCGGCGGTTCTTCTACTATTTTTAAGGCGGCATGTTGAGCTTCCGGAGTTAAAATTTCCGCCTCCTTGATAATAGTTACTCTTCTGATAGAATTCGTTGGTTTTTGCCAGAGAAAATACTTCAGAAATCGAATCTCATCAATGCCAATAGTTCTTTTTTTCTCTGGCTGAACAGAGTCGTTCAGTAAAATAATCAAGGTTTCTCTTAATAATTTGACCGGCTCCTCAAAGATTCCGTTTTCTAAAAAATTAGCCAGAGATTGAGCGAAAACAAATTTCTCTTGACGATTTCTTTCATCTCCGCCAAAAAAAAGATAAGCATGAGATAATCTCCTATTTTCTATCAACCCTTTGAAGTCCTTAATTAAATTTTCATAGCCAACCATATTCGTTATCGCTCAAATTTAAAATTCAAAATGTAAAGTTCAAAATAACAATGTAAAATGTTAAAATTTACATTCGCCGAAGGCGAATACCTAAATTTTGCATTTTGATTTTTGAATTTTGAATTATCGTTTATTTAACAGTGTTCTTT
>Ga0210038_1001637_pt1 | contig 10758 bp, 12 predicted proteins | sample CryGeyCG2114_020_FD_183970 | JGI IMG/M metagenome (GOLD analysis project Ga0210038, IMG submission 183970) | Groundwater microbial communities from aquifer - Crystal Geyser CG15_big_fil_post_rev_8/21/14_0.20 (SPAdes) (version 2) | ecosystem: Environmental > Aquatic > Deep subsurface >... | reverse complement strand
AAGTTGCACCAAGTCCAATATTAAAAGCATTTTGCTGGTTATTGATTATTATTTCCGGAGATAGTTCATTCATCAAACCAATATTACCCTGAAGTTTTAACGGCACATAATTTCCGACAGTATCATTTTTAACTCCGGTTAGTGATACCGTGTTGAACAAACCTGTTCTGAAAAGTCTGATTTGATTTAACCTTATTTTATCAAGGTCGTAAAAATCCCCAGGTTCAAAACCACTAATTTTTTGTAGAAGACTATCATCAACAAGATCAGCCCCAACACCGCTTTTTTGTATTAAAATAGTATCGATCTTATATCTTTTGCCTGTAGTAAAATAAGCATCAACATTTGCTTTGTTCATTAAGGTGTCGAGGTAAATTAAAGTACTGTCAAAGGAAGCAAACATAAATCCGGTATTAAGTAATGTACTATAAGCTCTGTCAATACCGTTTGCTAAAACACTCTGCGCATAATTTTTATTTGAGTCTACTGAAATGTCGTTTACTATAGATTGATTTATTTCCGGTGGTAAATCCTCTAATCCAAAAATTTTTAATTCACCATAATGGGATTGTTTGTTTTCATTTATGAAATAGGTTATCCGAATATCTTTTGATGAAGTATCTATTTCCACCTTGCTGGTTACATCAACTTTGAAAAAACCGTTTGAAAAATAATACCCCTTTAAGGCTTCAATGTCTCTTTTAACATTTGTGGAATCATAATAAGATGTGCCTCTTGAAAAACCGGTAATGGAATGAACAAATTTCCAAAACCACCAAGGGCTTTCTTGTGAGTAAATAACATAATTTAATTCTGAAGCAGAATATTCTTCATTTCCTTCAAAGTCTACAGATTTTAATTCGTATTCTTCATTTACTTGTGCATAAACCTGCAAGTTTAAAAGAAGAAAAAGTGAAATTATTATATAGAAATATTTTTTCATTTATTTGTGAAGAGATATAAACATTTAAAAACTATTTTTGTCTAGCTTTATATCCGTTGAACTTACATTAATATTCGGGAAATCTTTTTTGGCAATACTTAAAAAGAAATTTTTTATTTGTTCATTTTTAATATTATTAGAAAGAAAAATTGTATCAACTTTTTTAGGCACAGATATTAAATGAGCGTAGTAAATTTCACTATCATTAAAATTTATAATATATGAAAACTGTTCACCACCCCCACTTCCCAAATAATAATCCTTAGAATTGTAATAGATCAGCTCAAAATTAAAAAAAGGAAATTTTATTTTATTTGTAAGTGAATATTTTAAAGATCCTTCAAGAATTTTTGTACTGTCTGTTAGGGTTAGATTAGATCCGTTTAGTTGCAGCAAATAAAATTTAATTCCTGATAATTCAGAATTATTTACATCTTTTGCAGCAACTACTTCAAAAACACCATTATTGTTAAAGTTACCCTTTACTGTAAAACCAACATCATTACCTAAAACATTTTTTACTTTTTGAAGCAAATATTCTTTTGATTCAAGTTTCTTTAATTCGTCTGCAGCATTAATTTTTTCTTTTTCTTTACTGCAGCCACTTATTATTATAAGCGAAATAAAAAGGATTTTAAGTAATATTTTATTATTTGATAACAACTTTAGTTCCTCTTTTAACTACTGAATAAAGTTCATCAATATCTTCATCGCTTATTGCGATTGAACCGTCTGTCCAATTAAAAACAAAAGGTAAATTCTTAAAAATAAAATTTAGTTTTCCTGTTCCGTGAATTCCTATGTTACCACCAAGTCCCGTAATTAGTTGCGTACAATTGCTGTAATAATATTCATATTTAAGCTGGTCAAATTGCTCCTGATTTATTCTTCCTTTGCTTAATCCGTTCATTGCATCAGTAAGATTAGGGTAATTAATTTTAAAGAATTTATGATATTTGCTTACAGTATCAATTTTACAAATTTTGTATTCGCCAACAGGTGTAGCAAGATCACCAATTTTAGTTTTTGCAACTTTATTATTTTTTCCAAAAACTGCTCTGTAAGATTTTACAAATAAAGTATCTTCATAAATTGATAGTGAATAATTAGATCTATCAACAACAATATTTGGGTCATTAAATTTTTTTATTCCCTTATTTGCCATATGTTCGTTTAAAGGAATTTCTCTAATGTTAGTAATAATTCCATATAAAATCATCCCAACTAAAAATAGAATAATACCGCCACTTAAAAGAAATACATTAGCCCAAAGATTTTTATCAAATCTATTTGAATAAACTTCCTGATCTTTATGAGTCTTGTAAAATTTATAGTTAAACATAATTAGATGATAAATCAGTTAGTTTTTAATATTCCCCTAAAAATTACTAATAAAGTTTTTAAAATGTGTTTTTAATTAAATTCAAAAAAAAACCCAATTTCTTTTAATAAGAAACCGGGTTATAATTAAAAAAAAACTAATGAATGTTAAACTTCCATTATTTCTTCTTCTTTTCTTTTAAGAATGTCATCCACTATTTTTGTGTGATCGTCAGTATATTTTTGTATATCATCTTCGGCATCTTTTAATTGATCTTCAGAGATCTTCTTTTCTCTCTCAATTCTCTTTAAATGATCGTTTGCATCTCTTCTAATATTTCTAATGGCAATTTTTGTTTCTTCACCAAAACTTTTAACTAGTTTAACAAGTTCTTTTCTTCTTTCTTCGTTTAAAGGTGGAATAGGTATTCTAATATTTGTTCCGTCACTAACAGGGTTTAGCCCAATATTTGCTCCCATAATTGATTTGTCTATTGCTTGCACCATGTTCTTATCCCATGGAGTAATTGATAAAGTGTGCGCATCTAAAACAGAAAGATTTCCAACCTGATTTAATGGAGTCATGTTTCCGTAGTAATCTACTTTTATTCCATCCAGTAGGGCTGTTGTTGCCTTGCCTGTTCTAATTTTTACTATTTCACTTCTTAAGGTTTCAATTGATTTATCCATTCGCTCTCTTGCGTCTTTTTTTATAGTTTCCATTTATGCCTCATAAAAATTATTTTCAAACATTTTCATTTTAATATTAATGATTAACCATTGTACCTACTTGGTTACCCATTGCTAAATTAAACAAATTGTCAGGTTTATTCATATTAAAAACTACTATTGGAAGACTGTTTTCTCTGCATAAACTTATTGCCGTTAGGTCCATTACTTTTAAATTCTTTTTTAAAATATCCAGGTAAGAGATATTTTCAAACATTGATGCCTGCGGATTTGTCTCCGGATCTTCATTAAAAACTCCATCAACCCTTGTTCCTTTTATAATTACTTCAGCTTCAATTTCCACAGCTCTCAGTGAGGCAGCAGTATCAGTGCTAAAATAAGGGTGTCCGGTACCAGCACCAAATATTACAACTCTTCCTTTTTCTAAATGTCTTATTGCTCTTCTTCTTATATAAGGTTCAGCAATTTCATGCATTTGAATAGCGCTCATCAATCTTGAATAAACACCTTGATTTTCTATTGCGTTTTGCAAGGCAAGAGAATTGATAAGTGTTGCAAGCATACCCATTTGATCGCCCGTAACCCTGTCAATACCCTGATCGGTTGCACTTAAACCCCTGTAAATATTTCCGCCGCCGATAACAATTCCTAACTCAACTCCGGCATCGTGAACTTTTTTAATTTCTTGTGCAAAAAATTCTACTACATTATGGTCTATTCCAAATCCTTTTTTACCCATTAAGGATTCACCGCTTAATTTAAGCAGTACGCGTTTGTATTTTGGTTTTGTCATTTGTTTTTCTTTTTCTTGTTTAAATATAAAAAAAGGTCTTAATAAAATTAAGACCTTTTTGAAAAGTTTATTTATTTTCATCACTTAGATGAAGACGATGAAAATGTACAATATTTACTTTGCTTTTATTTCGTGAGTTATATTCCTCTATAAGTTTTCCTACAGATTTAGTATTGTCTTTAATAAATGCCTGCTCTATCAAACAATTTTCCTGATAGTATTTGTTTAACTTACCTGTGGTAATTTTATCCAAAATTTGTTCAGGTTTTCCTTCTTTTCTTGAAATTTCTTTATAGATCTCAATTTCTTTATCAACTATTTCTTTTGGAACTTCATCGCGTTTTACACAGATTGGTTTCATTGCCGCAATCTGCATTGCAATATCTCTTCCTAATTCATTCAGTTCATCTGTTGTTTCTTTAACATTACCCAATTTTAATAAAACACCTAATTTTGCACCCATATGAACATAATCTATAAACATTCCGTTATCATCCTGTTCATTTACAAATCTGGAGATCTCAATTTTTTCACCAACCTTTCCCATTAAATCAGTTAATGAATTCTTTACTTTATCATCTTTTAAAAGAGTGTCTGTATTATCAGGTTTATCTGTATAGACTTTTTCTAATACTGAATTTGCAAATGAGGTAAAGTCATTTCCTTTAGCAACAAAATCTGTTTCGCAATTAATTTCTAAAATAGTACCTGCTCTTTTATCATCTGATACCTTTGTAAGTACTAATCCTTCTGTTGCAGATTTTTCGGCTCTTTTGGCAGCAACGGAGGTGCCTTTTTTTCTTAACAATTCAATTGCTTTTTCCATGTCACCATTTGCTTCGGTTAATGCCTTTTTACAGTCCATCATACCGGCACCGGTTTTCTTTCTTAATTCATTTACTTGTGAGGCGGTTATACCCATAATAATTTTCCCTTATTCTTTTTCTTCTTTATTTTCAGGTTCTTTCTTTTTTTCAGTTGTCTTTTTTGCTTTTGCTGAAGAAGATTTTTTAAGTTTTTTAGTCTTTGGTTTTTCTTCGGTAGTTTCTTTTTCTTCCGGTTCTTCTTTTTTTACCACTTCAGTTTTGCCTGATGCTGCTTGTTCATCTTTTTTAAGTTTTTCTAGATCTTCTTTTTCTTTAGCTGCTTTTTTAGCTGCATCTCTAGCTTTCTTTTCTTCGGCTTTTTTATCTTCTCTTTCTTTTCTTAATCTTTCTTGTTCGGCAGCTTCTTCTGCTTTCTTTTCTTTAGCAATATTATTTCCAGCCATTACTGCTTCGGAAACATAAGAAACTATCAATTCTACAGTTTTTACGGCATCGTCATTTGCTGGTATTGCATAATCTACTTCATCAGGATCGCAGTTAGTATCAACAATTGCATAAACAGGAATGTTTAGTCTGTGAGCTTCTTTTATAGCTATTGATTCTTTTCTTATATCAACCACAAAGATAGCACCCGGCATTCCATTCATAGATTCAACACCTTCAAGTACTTTTTTCAGTTTATCTCTTTCTCTTGTTCTGAACAATCTTTCTTTCTTTGTTATTTTATCAAACGTTCCGTCGGTTTCTTGTTTTTCAATTACATTTAATCTTTTAACACTTTTTCTTATTGTTGAAAAGTTTGTAAGCATTCCGCCTAGCCATCTTTCACTTACCCAATTAGCTTCGCATTTTCTGGCTTCGTTTTCAATAACTTTTTTTGCTTGTTTTTTAGTTCCGACAAAAAGAATTGATTTACCCTCTGCTGCAATTTTGGATAAATTTTCAGCAGCCTCCGTTAATTTTTGTTGAGTTTTTGTTAAATCGATTATATGGATCCCGTTTCTTTCCATAAAAATATATGGCTTCATTTTTGGGTTCCAACGACGGGTTAAATGACCGAAATGTGCACCTGACTCAATTAATTGAGTTAATTCTAGTTTTTTCATGTATGTATCCTGTTTATCTTCTACTTTCTTCATCTTTACTTTTCATCCCGTATTAGCGGGACACAGGAAGTAAATCAGAAAGTATGAATGGTTAATAAATAAATTATCTTTTAGAAAATTGAAATTTCTTTCTAGCTTTTGGTTGTCCGTATTTTTTACGTTCAACCATTCTTGGATCTCTAGTTAATAATCCTTCTTGTTTTAAGTTAGTTCTAAACTCTGGATTAATATCTAATAATGCTCTTGCTATACCTAATCTTATTGCCTGTGCTTGTCCTGTTGGTCCTCCGCCTCTAACATTTACTTTAACATCGTATGTGCCTTCAGTTTGAGTAACTTTTAATGGCGTTAGAATATCTTGTCTGTAAAACATTTGTGGAAAAGCAACTTCAAATTTTTTACCATTTACAGTAACTTCGCCACTGCCGCTTTTTAGTATTACTCTTGCAACTGAAGTTTTTCTTCTTCCTAAATAAATCTGTTCTGCCATTATTTCTCCGTTAAACTAAGTGATTCGGGCATCTGAGCTTTATGAGGATGCTCTTCACCAACATAAACTTTTAATTTTTTTATTAATTGATTTCCTAATCTGTTTTTTGGTAACATACCTTTTACAGCATTTGTAATTATAAATTCAGGTTTTCTATCTTTCATTTCTGTATAGCTTAATGTCTTTCTTCCACCGGGGTAACCTGTGTGTCTGCTGTAAGTTTTAAGTTCTTGTCTTTTACCCGTTACTTTTATTTTATCAGCATTAATTACAACAACAAAATCACCTGTATCTGCATTAGGGCTAAATGTCGGTTTATTTTTACCTCTAATAATTGAAGCAACTTTGGTTGCCAGTCTTCCTAACACTTGATCTTTAGCATCTACTACATACCAATTTCTATCAGCGTTTTGTGTGCTAATAAATCTAGTCATCTTTTCCTGTTTCAAAATTTTTCCTCCGGAAACCTAAAATCGTTTTTAAATAAGAAATGAAAAATAACTCTAGTTGTTAAAAAAGTCAAGAAATGGATGAGCCTTTATTCATATTTTGAACATAATTTTAAGTGCTTTATTTACCCATATTCATCATTTTTGACATATCGAATTTTTGATAACCTGCAGGGGGTTCAAATAAAGAATTTTTAAGATTTTCAGCTTTTAATTCCAGTACTTCAAACATAACATTTGCTGTTCCGTCATCTTTAATTTCAGAAATTTCCATTGGGAAATAGTTTTCTGCTATAATTGCAGATTTCCAATCTGATTCAGTTGGTGGTTTTTGCCTTGGATTTCTGAAAAATAAAAAACCACCCAGCTCTTTTGTCATCCAGGCTTCCCCTTTTTTTCCTTTATTTTCAAATTCAAAATTCTCACAAATGTATCCATGGATCTTTTTGGTTTTACCGGTGTTCTTAAAATAAGATTCTGTCTTTTCTTTTTTAACAGTTTCTGTTTTATCAGTTAGATCAAAAGGCATTTCCATATACATTTTTCTTTCAGTTATGAACATAGTCATCATTTTATTTTTACTGTCATAAACCATAACACCTTTGCCTCTTGAGTCATCTTTAGCCTCAGGCTCAATCCTAAACTTGTCTCCTTTAATTAAATACGTAATTTTATTTATTTCATTATTATCGCTCTTTACCTGAAAGACAACTTTACCTTCAAAATTTGTTTGGGAAAATCCAATTGAAGATAATATTACAAGAAGGACCAACATGTATTTAAGTTTGTTAAACATAACAGTACCTATAATTTTTGATATTGAAATTTTATCAATATACAACTAAAAATTTTTACAAAAAAAACAATTCACATATTGTGCAAAAATAAAGCCTAAAAGCCCAGTTTTTTGAGGCAAATTTTATAATTAGTAATTTTATATTTTAATTATGTCAATTAATTGAGGATTAAATGAATATTCTTGTTACAGGCGGTTCCGGATTTTTAGGAATAAATATGATTCGCCATTTACTTAAAAACAATCACTCTGTAACTTCTTTAGACATTACTGATTTTGATTATCCAGAGAAAAATAAAATAATAGAAATTAAAGGTGATATTAGAAACAGAGAAACTGTTATCCGATCACTTGAAAATATAGATATGGTTGTTCATTGTGCAATGGCTTTGCCTCTGTATGATGAAAAAGAAATAATGACAACGGGAATTGACGGCACAACAATTCTGCTGGAAGAATCACTCAAAAAAAATATAAAAAGATTTATTCATATTTCTTCCACTGCTGTTTACGGAATACCCGATCATCATCCTTTATATGAGACAGATATGTTAGACGGAGTCGGTCCTTACGGAAAAGCAAAAGTTAAAGAAGAAGAGATCTGTGAAGAGTTCAGGAAAAAAAGAATGATAATTCCCATAATTCGTCCAAAATCCTTTATTGGTCCAGAAAGGCTTGGAGTTTTTGCATTACTTTATGATTGGGCACACACCGGTCACGGTTTTCCGATGATAGGCAGCGGTAAAAACCAATATCAGCTTTTAGATGTAGAAGATCTGTGTGACTCTATAAACAGCTGCTTAACATTAGATGAAAAAGTAGTTAACGATACTTTTAATATTGGAGCTAAAGAATACACAACTATGCGTGAAGATTATCAGGCTGTTTTGGATTATGCAGGACACGGAAAAAAAATTAAAGGTCTGCCAGAAATGCCAATCATCTGGACTCTGCGTTTTCTTGAGGCATTAAATATTTCTCCACTGTATAAATGGGTTTATGAAACAGCTTCTAAAGATTCTTTTGTGTCTATTGAAAAAGCTGAAAAATTAATTGAATACAAACCAAAATATTCCAATAAAGATGCACTTATTAGAAATTATAAATGGTATCTGGAAAACTTAGAATCATTTCAAAATCAATCCGGTGTTTCGCACAGAGTTCCCTGGAAACAGGGGATACTTAAATTAGCTAAGGTGTTTTTCTGATTTGAATAACACAAAAATAAATATTCGTCAAATTGCTCTGCCGACTGAACACGGAGCCTGGGGTTTTGTACTTGAGCCGCTATTATTGGCTTTGCTTGTTGCTTATTCATTACACGGACTAATGTTATCTCTTTGTGCTTTTTTCATGTTTCTTTCTTATCAACCTCTAAGGATTCTATTTAAGAAGAAAAACAACAATGAATTAAATAAATATGCATTAATAGTTTTCAGTGTATATGTTTTTCTTGCTGCAGTATTTTTCTTTATTACATTTTCTCAATCTGAATTAATTGCACTAACACCTTTTGTGCTTTCTGTTATTATTATGCTAATTTATTTAATAATATTGTACAGACAAAAAAACAGAGAACTGATTTCTGAATTATCAGCATCTTTTTCAATTTCTATTTTAACATTAAGCATACTTTTATTTAAAGGATGGCAGATTAAATATGTAATTGCATTTTTAATAGTACTATTGGCTCGTTCAATTCCTACAACATTTTATGTTCATACTAAACTTCAAATGTTCAAGAAAAAAGAATTTAGAAACACTTTACCGATGATTTCAACATATATATTTACCGGTATTTTATTTTGGACATCAATGCTTGGATTAACTCCATATCTTACAATAGCTGCATCTTTAATGTTGTTGGTTAGATCTCACATTGGAATTTTTTATATAAAAGAAAATTTTAAAGTTGTAAATTTTGGTATTATGGAATTTGTTTACGGTGGATTGTTCATAATAATAACCGCAGTTGGTTATATCTTTTCTGTTTAAGAATTATCTCTTTAACTCTATTTATTTCAACCTTTTATCAAATATTATTATATTGAATTTATTTCGTAGTTTAAATAAAAAAATATATCTTTGTAACCTAATTTTAAGGAGAAAAAAAATGACCGATAAAAAAGATTATTTGAAAGATACTATACAGCATTTTGATATTAAAAAGCACAATGTTGTTCCGATTGTAGAAGCTATGGAAAAGATGGCTTTTTCTGCAAGGGATCTGAACCGTGGTGCAAAAATTTTTGATATGATGCAAAAAGATAAAGATTGTGCTGTAATTTTAACTCTTGCAGGTAGTCTCTTCAGTGCAGGACTTAAAAAAGTTGTTTTCGATCTTATAAATAACAATATGGTTGATGCAATCGTTTCAACAGGTGCACTTATGGTTGATCAGGATTTTTTTGAAGCACTTGGTTACAAACATTATATCGGCACTCCATTTAGCGATGATAACGAACTTAGAGAATTACACATTGACAGAATTTATGACACTTACATTGACGAAGATGAATTAAGAGTATGCGATGATACAACTGCAGAAATATTTGACAGTCTTGAACCAAAACCATATTCATCAAGAGAACTGCTTTGGCATTTTGGAAAATATTTAGATGATAACGGCGGACCAAAAGTAGACGACTCAATTATTTATGCAGCATATAAAAAGAACGTACCGATTTTTGTCCCCGCTTTCTCTGACTGTTCTGCCGGATTTGGTATTGTTATGCATCAAACAAAAAATCCTGAAAACCATGTTTCATTTGATTCAGGGAAAGATTTTCTGGAACTGACACAAATAAAACTGAACACAAAAGAAACCGGAATTTTTATGATAGGCGGCGGAGTGCCAAAAAACTTTACTCAGGATATTGTTGTTGCTGCGGATATTTTGAAAGAAGACGCACCAATGCACAAATATGCTGTTCAAATTACAGTTGCTGATGTGAGGGACGGAGCACTTTCAAGTTCAACATTAAAGGAGGCAAGTTCTTGGGGAAAAGTTGAAACAACTTTTGAGCAGATGGTTTATTCCGAAGCAACAATTGCAATGCCTCTGATTGCAGGTTATGCTTACCATAAAGGCAATTGGAAACAGAGAGAAGCAAAAGAATTTCAGAAATTGTATATGAAAGAAACTGTTGCTTAACATTTAATTAAAAACCCCTTTTTAAAGATTCCCGATATCTCCAAAGATATCGGGAATCTAAATGGGTCTGTAAAATAATTTGTGTAAATGGCGTTTTCATTAAAGAAAAGGCTCCAGCCTTTCCTCAAAGTTAATAGAAAAATTAGAAAGAACAATGGCCCAGTTTCTAATGGGCATAGTCCACTTTTTT
>Ga0210038_1001628_pt1 | contig 10799 bp, 9 predicted proteins | sample CryGeyCG2114_020_FD_183970 | JGI IMG/M metagenome (GOLD analysis project Ga0210038, IMG submission 183970) | Groundwater microbial communities from aquifer - Crystal Geyser CG15_big_fil_post_rev_8/21/14_0.20 (SPAdes) (version 2) | ecosystem: Environmental > Aquatic > Deep subsurface > Groundwater... | reverse complement strand
CATGTATTAGGTCTAATTTTTCATAATCAGCAACTTCAACCATTTTACTGGCAAGAGCCAAACTATACATTGGAAATTCAAAAAGAGGATAGTTGCTCATTTCAACTTCGTGAAAAACAATATTCTCCACAAATTCGCCTAACCTAAATGGACGGGCATAGCTGATAAAATGAACTTCGTGTCCTTTTAATGCCAAAGCTTTTCCAAGCTCTGTAGCTATAGCACCGCTTCCACCGTAAGTAGGGTAACAGGTAATTCCGATCTTCATAAAATTTTTTTTATTATTAATTAGTACTTAAAGTTACCAAAAAAATATTATTCATTTGAAATTGGTTTATCAACTACCAATCTATGATCTAAATTTGCAATTCTTAATGTAACACCGTAAACCAGCCAAGAAATTCTTTTTAATTTTTTAAAATTTATTTTGTCAACTTCATCTGTATCTTTGTGATAATCTTCTCTCATATCATCAAAGAAAAAAACAATTGGTATTCCGTGCTTTGCATAATTGTAATGATCACTTCTGTAATAAAATCTATTTGGGTCATTTGGATCATCATATTTATAATCTAAATAGAATTTTACTGTTTTAGAATTTACATCTTCAACAATATTTTTCATTTCCGTACTTAGTTTATCAGAACCGATTGAATAAATAGAATCTGTGGTCATTCTTCCAACCATATCAATGTTTATTTGAGCAACAATTTTCTTGTCTTTTATTAGTTGAAGATTGTCTGTCAAATAACTCGAACCAAGAAGTCCTTTTTCTTCACCAGCGTGGAATATTATTAGAACTGATCTTTTATTTGCTTTTGTTTTAGCAAGAGTTTTGGCAACTTCCATAATTGTTACAGTACCGGAACCGTCGTCGTCTGCACCATTATAAACTTTTCCATTAATAATTCCAAGATGATCATAGTGGGCACCTATTGCTACATATTCATTTTTAAGGACATGGTCATTTCCTTCAATAAGTCCAATAATATTTGCACTTTGTTTTAACTCTATATTTTTCTTGAAATTAATTTTTAGAGAACCCTCAAATTCAATCGGTACAAAATCGTCAGTTTCTTTAATATTATTAACTATTTTTTCAAACTCTAAACTTTGAGTGCTAAATAATTTGTTTAAAGCATTATCATTTATATAGAATGCTGAAAAGGTGGGTTTATTTTCTTCATCATTTTTCGGTAAAACAAAATTTGGTCTTTTTAAATAACCCGTGTATCTTTCCCAAAAAGAGATTGTTTTTTTATTTGCCTGAATTATCATCCCTGCAGCACCATGCTTTATTGCTTTTTCTTTTTTGCTGTTTAAGTTAGAATATTTTGAAAAATCTTTGGTTGTATCGGAAGGTTCGCCATCCAGTATTAAAACTATTTTACCTTTCACATCCAGATTTTTATAGTCGTCGTAATTGAACTCCTCTGCAGTAATTCCATATCCGACAAAAACTAGTTTGTATAATCCATTTATATTATCTGTGCTTGAACCCCTATTTAAAATGAAATCATTAATGAATTTTAATTCAGTTTGTTCGTTATCATTGGTAAAAGTTAAAGTTGAGTTCTCATCATTTGCTACTAAATTTAAATCAAATGGTTGCAGATAGGATTTATTTTCAAAAAAAGGTTTTACACCGTTCTTTCTTAACTGGCTGATTATGTATAGCTGAGATAGTTTTTCACCCCTTGTTGTAACCTCTCTCCCCTCAAATAAATCTGAAGCAAGAACTTCTAAATTTATCTTTAAGTTTGATTCTGTGATAATATCATTTGCATTTTGAGGGAGAACTGAAGGAGAAATAATTGCTAATAAACAAAAGAGTAAAAGAAATTTTTTTTTCATATGGTCCTCTAAAAATATTTTTATTTAACTTTAGTCAAGAATAATTTAACATTGCATAATAATATCGTTTTTATTAACTAACAATTTTTATTTGATAAACGGCTATGAAAATTCTTGTCATTGGACAATCTGTAATTGACAACATTAACACTCCAAATTTAAATATTACACAAGCCGGTGGTATTTTTTATACTATTCTTGGGCTAAACACAATAATTGATAAAGAGGATGAAATTTATCTGGTTTCATCTGTTGAAAAGAAAAGTTATAAATATTTTAAAGAAGAATACGATAAAGTTAATAAAAAGTATCTGACATGGAGTGACATAATTCCAACAGTTACATTGAATATTTATGAAGATAAAGAAAGAGATGAACAATACAGCATTATTAATTCTTCACTATTTGTAAAATACAAAGACCTGAAAAACTTTGATGCAATACTGTTAAATATGATAACAGGGTTTGATATAACATTAAACCAACTAAAAAAGATAAGAGCTAATTTTAGCGGACCTATATATCTTGATGTTCATTCAATGGCAAGAAGAGTGGGAGAGAATATGAAAAGAGAATTCAGAACTATTTCTGATTTTTCAGAATGGGCGGAAAATGTAGATATTATACAAGCAAATGAAAACGAATTTAATTGTTTAGCGGAGGTAGAAAATATTCCCAAATATATTTTGGATAAAGGGACAAAATATTTAATTAAAACAATGGGTGATAAAGGAACACGAGTTTATATGAAAAACGGTGAAGAAATAAGATCACTTTTTATTTCTGCTTATAAAATAAAAGAGGGTACAACCGTAGGCTGTGGAGATATTTTTGGGAGCGTTTTCTTTTATAATTATATTAAAGAAGAAAATTTGAATAATATAATACTTAAATCAAATAAAGCAGCTGCTTTTGCTGCTTCTTGCAATAGTGTGAATGAAATGAAAAAGTTTAATAATGAGTTATAACTCTGATATAATTAAGAAAAGGATTTTAATTACCGGCACTAACGGAGTTTTGGGGTCAAATTTAGCAATGTTCTACTCTGAACAGGACAATATTGAATTATGCTGTACAGCAAAAACTAAAAAAAGTAATTTAACTAACATACCAATAGTAATTTGTGATGTTACAAACAGAGATAAATTAAAAAAAACAATTTTAGAATTCTGCCCTGATTATGTTATAAATACTGCTGCTTTTACTAATGTAGATAAATGTGAAAGTGAAAAAGAAACAGCGTGGACGGTAAATGTAAAAGCAGTTGAATATTTAGCAGAAGCCTGCAGAGCAATTGATGCACGTTTAATTCAAATATCAACTGATTATGTCTTTGACGGTAAACAAGGTCCATACAGCGAAGTAGATAAAACAAATCCTCTTAGTTATTATGGAAGGACAAAACTGGCAAGCGAAAATGCTTTAAAAATAAGTGGTATTAATTATTCAATTATAAGAACTAATGTTTTATACGGAGCTATAGAAAAGGGAAAAGCAGATTTTGTATATTGGGTTGTTAATTCTTTAGAAAATGGAAATGAAATAAGAATAGTTACTGACCAATTTAATAATCCCACTTTTGTAGAAGATTTGGTGCATGGTATTAATAAAGTAATAGAATTTAAAAGAAACGGTATCTTTAATATTGGCGGTAGGGATTTTTTATCCAGGTTTGAGTTTACTAATTTAATAGCTGATTATTTTGAATTAAATAAAAATCTAATTCATCCAATTTTAACAGAAGAATTAAATCAGGCAGCAATAAGACCATTAAAGTCGGGGCTTGTTACGTTAAAAGCTGAAACGCAAATAAATTACAAACCTCATACTATTATTAAATCATTTGAGAAAATAAAAAGCAAGATCAGTTTATGATAAACAAATACGATGCATTTATATTTGATCTGGATGGGACTATATATAAAGGAGATAGATTAATTCCAAATGCAGATGTAACTATAAATAAATTAAAAGAATTAAATAAGAAGATCATTTTTGTATCTAATAAAACAACAGGCAGTATAGAAGATTATTATAATTTTTTAACTGAAAAAAAGTTAAAGATCAATAAAGAAGAAATTATTAATTCTACTTGTGTAATAAAAGAATATCTAAGAAAATATTTTAATAAATGTAATTTCTTTTCAATAGGAGAAAAAAAGTTTATTGAGGAACTTTCTTCAGAGGGATTTAATTATACGGAAGATACGAAAGCAATAGAAGTGGTAATAGTTACATTAGACAGGGAATTAAATTATAAGAAACTTGAGGTTGCAGCTAAAGCTTTAGAAAATGGTGCTAAATTTTTTGCTGCTAATATTGATAATACCTGCCCTGTGGAAGATGGTGAAGTTTTAGATGCCGGTTCTACTATTTCGGCTTTAGAGAAAAGAACACATAAAAAACTTGAGAATCATTTTGGCAAACCATCTGTATTTATGTTAGAAGAAATTAAAAAAAGACTTAATATAGATACTAATAATACTCTTCTTATTGGAGACAGACTTGAAACAGACATTTTAATGGGAAACCTACTTGGTGTTGACACAGCTCTTGTAGCAACAGGGGTTACAAATTTTCCCAACGGAAATGCCAATATACAGCCTACCTACTATCTAAATTCCGTATACGATCTGGTCAAATCACAGAAAAAACAATAAATTTTCCCTCAAAATATAGCTTCATCAGAATATTCTATTTATTTACTTCCCCTTTTATTATATTCTTAAAAAACACCCCAACTATTTTATTGTATCATAAGTCTAACGAAAAGTAATTGGAAAATTTAATGGCTTTATCAGATAAAGATTTAATAAACGAATATTTACAAGGGAATTCTCTTGCTTTTGAAGAGTTGATCTATCGTTACGACAGATTTGTTCTAATTACAGCATTACAGTTTTGTGGAAATGAAAATGATGCGAAAGATATTTATCAGGATGTTTTTATTAGGGTGATAAATGGTTTGCCGAAATTCAAATTTCAAAGTGAATTCTCAACATGGTTATACAGAATTACAGTAAATGTTTGTTTAACACATTCATCTAAAGTGAAAACGAAAAAAGAAGAATATTTGTCATCAATTGATAACGAAGATGATGAAAATAATTTATCAGAAATATTTATTGCTGATGACGGAGAATATTCTCCTGAATTAAATGCTGAAAATTCTGATATATCTGAGAAGATAGGCGATGCAATAAATTATTTATCACCAAAAGAAAGAATGTGTTTTATACTTAAACATTATAGTGGTTATAAGATCAGAGAAATTTCAAAAATGATGAAATGCAAAGATGGGACAATAAAAAAATATTTGTTTAACGGAATTAGAAAATTAAGGCATCAATTAAAAAAATATGATTTCGCTTGAAAATTAAAAGGATATTGAAATGAATCACGAAAAATATAAACAGTGGATGATTCTTGAAAATTACAATGAGTTGTCTGAGAAACATGTAATTGAATTAAGAGAACATTTGGATGTTTGTGAAAATTGCAGAAAAGAATTTTTATCACTTAATAATGATCTTGAGAAATTCTCAAAAGAATTCAAATTTAAAAATGAAGACCGGATATTAAATGAAGCAAGAAAAGATTTAAGACAATTAATAGTAGAAAAAAAATATACTGCTGTTTCTAAAAAAAGAGATAACGGACTTTTCTCTTTTATCTTTCAACCGAAATTAAGATTGGCTTTTGGAGGTGTAGCAATATTTTTTTTGGGATTCATATTGTCATTTTTATTGCTTAATAACTCAAATGAAAATCCACTACTTCCTGAAAATAATGTAAAAAACATTTCTTATTTAAATGAAGATGGAATGAGATTGAACAACATCCATTTTGTTTATACTGATAATAACACTGGTGATATAAGAGTAACTTTTGAAGCAGTAAAACCTGTAACTGTTATGGGAAATATTAAGGATAAAAATATTCAAAATATTCTTATGTATTCAATGCTTGAAGAAAAAAATCCGGGTACAAGATTAAACACAATCAATTTTATTAAAAATGAATCAAACAACACCATTGATGAAGAGGTTAAGCAAACAATTATAACTGTTGTAAAATATGATAAAAATCCCGGTGTAAGGATGGAAGCATTAAAACTTCTTAATTCATTTCAATTAAGTAAAGATGTAAAAGATGCGCTTATCTATGTTGTAATGAATGATGATAACTCAGCTATGCGTATTGGTGCAATAAATAAGTTAGCAGAAGCAACAAACAATGGTCTCTTGCTTCATAATAAAGATAAGTATCAATTAAAAAGGAAATTAACATTAGATAACAACAATTATGTAAAACTTAGAGTTAAAAAAGTTTTAGAGGGAAATTAAAATGAAAAAAATAAATAAAATCTATTTGCTTATTGTAATTGTGTCAATATTGTCATTTACATTAAAAGCAGAGGTAATTTCACCGTATAAGGACAGTAAAACTTTTGTTGTAAAAAAAGGCGGAAAATTAATTGTAAATATTATTGGTGGAAATATTAAAATTATTACCTGGCAAAAAAATGAAGTTCGTGTAGCTGTAAAAGGTAACAATAGCGTAGAGAAATTTAAATCTCTAACGCTTTCTGAAAATAATAATACAATAAATGTTCAATCTTCTACTTATAAAGATGAAATTGATCTTGAAATCTCAGTTCCTAATAACTTTAACCCAAACCTAAATACTTTTGGTGGTAATATATTAGTGGATGGAAATCTTACAGGGGAACTAAAAGCTAAAACATCCGGTGGCAATATAAATATTGATGAAGTTAATGGTAATGTAAATTTAATAACTGCTGGTGGAGATATAAGAACAAAAGCTATTAACGGTAATGCAGAATTAACTTCAGCAGGAGGAAATTTTAAAGTTGGATTTATTACCGGTAGTGCAAAAATAAGTACTGCTGGAGGTAATATATTTTTATACGGAATAAGATCTAAACTTAATTTAAGTACAGCTGGAGGAAATGTAAGAGTAGAAAAGGTTGAAAATGATGTTACTATATCAACCGGCGGAGGTAATATAAGTGTTGGCGGTATTGCTAAAAATGTTGATTTATCTTCCGGAGGTGGAAATGTGCAGCTTGATGAGGCGACAGGAACAATAAAAATATCTACCGGTGCAGGAAATATATCTGTGAGTAAGGGGAGGAGATCAGCAAATCTTACAACCGGTGCGGGTAATATTGAATTAACCTTATTCTCAGTAAGTGATAATGACACTTACTTAAGAACAGGGGCAGGTAATATTACTTTAACCTTACCTTCTAACTCTGATGCGACTATTACAGCTACTGTAAAATTAGATAAATGGACAATTGAAAGTAAAGATAAAAAGAAATGGATTATATCTGACTTTCCAAACACGACATATAATGTAGTTAATGATGGGGATAGAGATAAAATTGTTGCTGTTTATAAATTAAATAATGGTAAGAATAACATATCTCTAACTTCTGTTTATGGTAAAATCTATATCCTGAAATTAGAAAAATAAACTAAGGTGATAATCCCATAAGGGATTATCACCAATAATTTAGTCTAGAAAACAAAATAACCGTTCATCAAGTTTTTTATCAAACACATAAACATTTTAGTAAAAGATTCGTCTAAACAATAGTTTTTAAAAATTATGATTTTATCTTCAAATTTGTTCAAATATCAACTTATTATACCGTCCATAATAAATGGAAAGCAATTTGCAAGTTAAGATTACATTTTAAAATTAAAAAAATAATAAACTATGCAAACAATAAAACTTCTACTTTTTATCATTTTTCTTTCTTCCGCATTTATAATTTCGGGGCAATATGATTCTGGCAATAATCCAAAAAAAACATCTGTAAATGCTTTTAGAGTTACACAACCGGTTACAATAGATGGAAAACTTGACGAAGAAATCTGGAAAAATTCTGAAGTAATAACCGGCTTTACGCAAAGAGATCCTGAAGAAGGAAAACCGGCAACTGAAAAAACCACAGTTAGAGTTTGCTTTGATGATGACGCTATTTATATAGGTGCAAGAATGTTTGATTCATCACCTGATTCAATTATTGCGAGACTTGTAAGAAAAGATAATTACTCCAACTCAGATCAATTTATGGTTTTTTTCGATCCTTATAATGACAAAAGAAGCGGTTATTATTTTGGCTTGACTGCAGCTGGTACAATTAAAGATGGAGTTTTATATAATGATAGTTGGGATGACGATGATTGGGATGCAGTTTGGGAAGGTAAAGTAAATATTGATGATAAGGGATGGACTGCTGAAATGAGAATACCATTTTCTCAAATGCGTTTTAAATTAAGTGAAGACAATATTTGGGGAATAAATTTTAAAAGAAATATTTCAAGAAATAATGAATATGATTATTTATCATATGTACCTAAAAAAGAAAATGGATTTGTTTCTTATTTTGTTGATCTAAAAGGTCTAAATAATATTACCCCTCAAAACAAACTTGAACTAGTTCCATATGTAACTGCAAAATCAACATTTACACAACAGGAGATTGGGAATCCTTTTAATGATGGCTCATCTTTTTTATCTGATGTTGGGCTAGATCTTAAATATGGTTTAGGTTCTAATCTCACTTTAAATGCAACTATAAACCCTGACTTTGGTCAAGTTGAGATTGACCCTGCAGTAATAAATTTAAGTGATGCAGAAACATTCTTTAGCGAAAAAAGACCTTTCTTTGTAGAAGGATCTTCTATTTTTAATTTTGGCCAAGGTGGTGCAAATAATTATTGGGGATTTAATTTTGGCAATCCAGATTTTTTCTACAGCAGAAGAATTGGGAGGCCACCACAGGGAAGTCTGCCTAATTATGATTATGTAGATCAGCCTTCGGGTACTCATATTTTGGGTGCTGCAAAACTTACAGGGAAAATTGGTGATTTTAATATGGGAGTAATTTCTGCAGTAACTAAAAGAGAATTTGCTGATATAGATTTGGCAGGTAATAAGTCAAGCGTTGAAGTAGAACCACTTTCTTATTATGGTGTTTTAAGAGGACAGAAAGAATTTAATGAAGGTAAGCAAGGTTTAGGTTTTATGTCTACACTTGCAACCAGGTCATTCAGCGACAACAGATTACGGGATGAAATAAACTCCTCAGCTTTTATGGGTGGAATTGATGGTTGGACATTCTTGGACGAATCAAAAACGTGGGTAACAACAGGCTGGCTAAGTATGTCAAATATAAATGGAAGTTCAAAAAGAATTTTAGATGTTCAACAAAATTATATACATTATTTCCAACGACCCGATTTTCAATCAGAAAGTTTAGATAGTAATGCTACATCAATGACTGGATATGCCGGCAGAATATATTTAAACAGACAAAAGGGAAATTTCTTCTTTAATTCAGCATTTGGTTTTATTACACCTAAATATGATATAAATGATCTTGGATTTCTATGGAGAACAAATATATTAAATGCACACATTGGTGGTGGATATTCCTGGAAAGAACCAAAGGATTTTTATAGATATATGGAATTAGGCGGAGCAGTTTTCAGATCATATGATTTTGATGGTAATAAAATTTGGGATGGTCTGTTCCATTTTGGATTTATTAGATTCAATAATTATTATTCAATAAATTGGAATTTTGCATATAATCCTGAGACAGTAAACAATAGTGCAACTCGTGGTGGACCTTTAATGATAAATTTACCTGGTTATCAAGTGAGTTTTAATTTAAATAGTGACAGCAGAAACAATTGGACTGCAGGATTAAATTATTTCTTATATAAACAAACTGACGGTGCTAATAGTTGGAACCTTGGTGCAGATCTTTCTTTCAGACCTGCTTCAAATATTTATTTAAGCGTAGGCCCAAATTTAAGTAAGAACAATGATCACGCTCAATATATAGGAACTTATTCTGACACTTATGCTACAAATACTTATGGAAACAGGTATGTTTTTGGTGAACTTAATCAAACTACATTTTCGGCTAATATAAGACTTAACTGGACATTCACACCAAATTTAAGTTTACAATTATTTGTACAACCGCTTATATCTACAGGTAAATATACTAATTATAAAGAGCTTGCAAGACCAACAAGTTTTGACTTTAACGTCTATGGGAAAAACGGTTCAACCTTTGACAATACTAACTATGTTGCTGATCCTGATGGAACAGGACCTGCTTCACCAATTAATATTGGAAAACAAGATTTCAAATTTAGTTCGCTTAGAGGAAATGCCGTTTTACGTTGGGAATATAGCCCGGGCTCTGTTTTATTTTTTGTTTGGACACAAACAAGAACAGGCTCAGAAGATAACGGCGATTTTCAATTTGGTAAATCTTTTAACAATTTATTTGACCTACACCCGGACAACATCTTCCTAATTAAATTCACACACTGGTTTAACCTATGAACAAGTAGTGTAGTTCAACTTAAAAGGGCATAACTTCTGTGCCCTTAATATTTCTATATTTAGTATATTTGAAAGATAAAAATCTATGCCCACGTAGCTCAGCTGGATAGAGCAACGGTTTCCTAAACCGTAGGTCACGTGTTCAAATCACGTCGTGGGTACAAACAAAAAATTTATGTTATGTATTTTGTATATGTTTTAAAAAGTATAAACCATAATAAAACATATGTAGGTTATACAAATAACTTAAACAGAAGAATAGACGAACATAATAAAGGCAAATCTAAATTTACGCGAACTTATAAACCTTGGGGATTAATTTATAAAGAAGAATATCCAACAATTTCTGAAGCAAAGAAAAGAGAAAAATATTTGAAATCTTCAGCAGGAAGGATTTATCTAAAAAAAATTATTACATAGGTTTCTCCGTCCAATAATTTGGCTTTGCCAAATCATTGGACGAGATCTCGTCCCGAAGGGACGGACTAAACCGTAGGTCACGTGTTCAAATCACGTCGTGGGTACAAACAAAAAATTTATGTTAT
>Ga0210038_1001603_pt1 | contig 10931 bp, 8 predicted proteins | sample CryGeyCG2114_020_FD_183970 | JGI IMG/M metagenome (GOLD analysis project Ga0210038, IMG submission 183970) | Groundwater microbial communities from aquifer - Crystal Geyser CG15_big_fil_post_rev_8/21/14_0.20 (SPAdes) (version 2) | ecosystem: Environmental > Aquatic > Deep subsurface > Groundwater... | reverse complement strand
CACCTGCGCATTCCCAACGGGCAGGTGTTCCGCGCAGTGATCCTCAACTACACGCGCAATCCGCAGCGCCGGTTCGATTTCGATCTCGGCGTCGATGCCGACGACGATGCCGATTCGGCCCGGCGATTGGGCCGCGAGACACTGGCCGGGCTGACCTTCGTGCTGGACGATCCCGCACCCGAGGCGCGGGTGATCGAGGTCGGCGAGAGCAATGTCGTGCTCCGCTTCCTCGGCTGGATCGACCAGCGCGAGGCCGATTGGTATAAGGCGCGCAGCAGCGCGATCCTGGCGGTCAAGGCGGCGCTCGAGGACGGCGGCTTCGCACTGCCCGAGCCGATCTATCGCCTGCGCTTCGATGCGCGCACGCAGCCGCTGCCACTGGCGACCACCCGCGAGCCTGCGGCCTCGCCTGCCGAGGCTACCCCGCCGAAGAAGGCCGCGTCGAACAACGCGCCGGCGGATGTCTCCCCGCAGGAGGAAATTACCGAAATGGTAGAGGCCGAGCGACGCCAGGCCAAGGGCGCGAGCGAGAAGGATTTGCTCGATACCTCGCGCCCGGTCGAATGATCCGGGGCGAATGAAAATAGGGGCGCCTCGCGGCGCCCCTGTCGGATTACTTGGCCTTGTCGGCTTCGTAGCGTTCGATTGCTTCGACCACGATCCGACGGGCCTCGGCGGCATCGCCCCAATTGCCGATCCGCACCCACTTCTCGCTTTCGAGATCCTTGTAGTGGGTGAAGAAGTGCTCGATCTGCTGGAAGATGATCGAAGGCAGGTCCTTGGTCTCGCCGACGTCCGAATAATAAGGGAAGGTCGTGTCGACGGGCACGCAGATCAGCTTCTCGTCGCCGCCATGCTCGTCTTCGAGGTTGAGCACGCCGATCGGGCGCGCGCGCACGACGCAGCCCGCGATGAAGGGCGAACGCGCGATGACCAGCGCGTCGAGCGGGTCGCCGTCGGGGCTCAGCGTGTGCGGCACGAAGCCGTAATTCGCCGGATAGCGCATCGGCGTGTGCAGGATGCGGTCGACGAACAGCGCGCCGCTGGCCTTGTCGAACTCGTACTTGACCGGCTCGCCGCCGGTCGGAACCTCGATGATGACGTTGAGGCTTTCGGGCGGGTTGTCGCCCACAGGGATCATGTCGATGCGCATCTATACTCTCACGTTGCGTGCGGCCCCTCTCCCCAGAAAGACTGAGCGCCCTTAGAGCGAGCGGGGCCGGGCCGCAACCGGCCAAAAGCCTAGCGCGTGCGTGGCGCCAGCAGGAGGTCGAGCCCCTGCCTCCCTTTGCCGACCGGTTCGATCCACGGGTAGCGCAGGCCGCCGTGGAAATCGATCGCTACCGTGTCGTAGCGGTCGCCGCGCTTGACCAGCAAGTTGATCGGCTCGCTGTCCGTTTTGGCGGTGGTGATCGCATCCTTGATCGTATCGGAGGAATAGGCGGTGCCGTTGACGGCGACCACTTGCGCGCCGTTTACGATGCCCGCGTTGAAGGCCGGCCCGTCCCACAGCGTCGAGGTCACCTTGCCCTCGCTGTCGAGATTGACCCCGAGCGAATAATAGAAGTCGGCATATTTGCCGTTCTTGATCCGCCCGGCGGCATAGGGATTGGGCGTGTCCTTCCACACGAGCCGATAGCCGGCCATCTCCAGCCCCTTGACGGGGGCCGGCTGGTTCGGCTGGCGCAGGCGGGTGTCGAGGAATGTAGCCCAGTCGTAGGCGTAAACTCCGTTGAGCGTTTCCACGACCTCGTCGAAATCATAGGTCAGCACGCCCCAGTCGCCATCGGTCTTGCCGAAGAAGGCGCGGGCAAAATCGTCGAGGCCCTTCTTCCCGCCGGTGCCGTCACGGATGATCTGGTCGGCCTCGAGCCAGGTCAGTGCACCCTCGACGTAATAATCCTCGCTGCGCTGGAGCGAGGAATAGGGCAGCGGCCGGCGCGAATTGACGATCGGGTCGTAGGTCGTGTCTTGGACCGCGCGCCAAGCGCGGCCGGGCTGTCCCTCGGCATAATAGGCGACTGCATTGGCGATCGTGCCGAGGATCGTGTCTTTTTGCTGCAGCCCCGAACGCGCGGCGAGGATCCAGCCCCAGAACTGGGTCTGGCCTTCATAGACCCACAGCAGATCATCCTGCATCGGCGTGCGATAATCGGGAGTCCACAGCCCTTCGGGGCGGCGGAACTTGCCGTTCCAGCTGTGCACCAGTTCGTGGCTGACGACATTGTGGTCCCAGTCCATCTCGTCCCATTTGACAAGCGCGTCGGGCTCGTACTGGTTCTCGGCCGAACGGTGGTGCTCGAGGCCGATCCCGCCCATCCGGTCGGTCAAGGCGAGCAGGATGTCGTAATGGTCGAAATGCCGCGCGCCGAACAGCGCATCGGCCTCGTCCACCAGCCGGTCGAAGCGCGCGAGGTTCTCGGGCGCCAGCTCGAGATATTTGGGCGCATCGGCGACCGCATCGAGCTTCACCCCCTCGCCGAGCGACCATTGCCGGGCATATTTGCCCGCGAAGATCGGCGAATCGACGAGCGTTTCATAATCGATCGTTTGCCAGGTGACGGTATCGCCCTCGCGCGCCTGCCCGTCGAGCGCGGTGAACACCTGCCAGCCTTCGGGAACCTTGACCGTGGGCTTCACCGCGATGCGGCGGGTGTAGTGACCCTCGGGATAGAGGCTCATCTTCTCCCACTGCAGGTTGAGCATTTCCTGCGTCATGGTGATCCGCCCCTCGCGTCCGGTGACGGGCGAGGTGTGGAGGAAGCTGGCGGTGACCTCGCGGACGCCTTCGGGCAGTTCGACCACGAAGCGATAGACGTCGAGCGCGTCGCGCTTCCATACGAGCGGCTGGCCATTGGCGGTGAAGCGGATGTTCGAGAGCAGATTTATCGGCCCGCGCGGCGCATGATTGCCCGGCAGCCATTCGGGGAACAGCAGCACCAGCTCGCGCGTGCCCGCCACCACGGGAATCGTCTCGGTCACGGCATATACACCGCGGCGCGTGTCGGTCGCATCGATGTCGAGAGCGATCGTCCCGCCGGGCCAGGCGGTATCCTGCGGCAGCGGCGTCCCGTCCTCAAGCTGCGGCGCGATCGGGGCCGAATTCGTATCGGGCCGGGCGGCGAGGGGGGAGGAGATGGCGAGGGCGGTGGCCAGGGCGAGCGACGCGGTCATTTTGTTCATGGGCGCCAGTCATGCGGATCGGGTGCGGTCAAGGCAAGCGCAAGTTCGACGAGCGGCTTCCCCCCCTCCGTCGAACGCGCTAGACGCGCGTCCGACATGAGCAAGACCCCACAAGCCATTCGCGGAACGCAGGACATTTTCGGTGCCGATGCCGAGGCCTTCGCCTTCGTCGTCGAAACCTTCGAGCGCGTGCGCAAGCTCTATCGCTTCCGCCGCGTCGAGATGCCCGTATTCGAACGTACCGAGGTGTTCAGCCGCGCGATCGGAGAGACCACCGACGTGGTCAGCAAGGAAATGTATTCGTTCGAGGACCGCGGCGGCGAGAGCCTGACGTTGCGCCCCGAATTCACCGCCGGGATCGCGCGCGCTTTCCTCACCAATGGCTGGCAGCAGCATGCACCGCTCAAGCTGGCGACGCATGGACCGCTGTTCCGCTACGAGCGCCCACAGAAGGGCCGCTATCGCCAGTTCCACCAGATCGACGCCGAAATCATCGGCGCCGCCGAACCGCAAGCTGACGTCGAGCTGCTCGCGATGGCCGACCAGGTCATCCGCGAACTGGGTATCGAGGGCGTCACGCTGCACCTCAACACGCTGGGCGACGGCGACAGCCGCGAAGCCTGGCGCACCGCGCTGGTCGAACATTTCCGCGCGGTGAAGGGCGAGCTGTCCGAGGATTCGCAGGAGCGGCTCGAGAAGAACCCGCTGCGCATCCTCGACAGCAAGGACCCGCGCGATCGTGCCTTCGTCGCCGATGCGCCCAAGATCGACGCCTATCTCTCGGACGATGCGCGCGCCTTCTTCGATGCAGTCACGAGCGGTCTCGATGCGGCGGGTGTCACATGGACGCGTGCCGAAAGCCTCGTGCGCGGCCTCGACTACTACCGCCACACCGCCTTCGAATTCATCCCCGAAGCTGGCAGCGAGGCAGCGGGCAAGCTCGGCAGCCAGAGCACCATCCTCGGCGGCGGCCGCTACGACGGCCTGATGGAAAGCCTCGGCGGCGCGCCCACGCCAGCGGTCGGCTGGGCCGCGGGGATCGAGCGGCTGGCGATGCTGGTGGGGGAGAAGGGCGAAGGCAACGCCGATGTCATCGTCGTCGTCGAGGATGATACGCTGGTTACGGAGGCCATTGCTGCGATCGGGCGCCTGCGCGCAGCGGGCCATTCTGCCGAGCTCATTGCCACGGGCAGTCCGCGCAAGCGCTTCGACAAGGCGGTGAAGGCCGGGGCGGACAAGATCGTCGCCTTCAGCATGCGCGACGGGCACCAGCATGTGCGCATCAAGGCGGATGATGGCGCCCGCGACCATATCGAAGGCCTGCTTGGTTGACATGACCATCCCAGCCGAACGTCTCGACCAGATCGCCCATCGCTTCGCCGAGCTCGAGGCGCGCATGGCCTCGGGTACGCTCGAAGGCGAGGCTTTCGTTCAGGCCAGCCGCGATTATGCCGAGCTCGAGCCGGTGGCGAAGATCGCCGCCGAGGTGAAATCGGCGCGCGAGGAGATCGCCAGTCTGGAGGAGATGCTCGGCGATCCAGAAATGAAGGCGATGGCCGAAGAGGAACTGGCCGAATTGCGCCAGCGCCTGCCCGAGGCCGAGCGTGCGCTCGCCATCGCCATGCTTCCGCGCGACAGCGCCGACAGCAAGCCCGCCATGCTCGAAATCCGCGCCGGGACGGGGGGCGATGAGGCGGCGCTGTTCGCGGGCGATCTCTACCGCATGTACGAACGCTTCGCCGCCGAACAGGGCTGGACAGTCGAGCCGGTCAGCATGAGCGCCAGCGAGGTCGGCGGGTTCAAGGAAGTGGTCGCCAATGTCACCGGCACCGGGGTCTTCGCCAAGCTGAAGTTCGAAAGCGGGGTCCACCGGGTCCAGCGCGTGCCCGAGACCGAGAGCGGCGGGCGTATTCACACCAGCGCGGCGACCGTGGCGGTGCTGCCCGAACCCGGCGAGGTCGACGTCCAGATCGATCCGGGCGATCTCAAGATCGACGTCTATCGCGCCAGCGGGGCGGGCGGCCAGCACGTCAACACCACCGATTCCGCAGTGCGCATCACCCACCTGCCGACCAATACCGTGGTCACCTGCCAGGACGGGCGCAGCCAGCACAAGAACCGCGAAAAGGCGATGCAGGTGCTGCGCACGCGGCTCTACGATGCCCAGCGCGAGGCGACGCAGGGCGCCGAGGCCGAGGCGCGCAAGGCAATGGTCGGTTCGGGCGATCGCTCCGAGCGCATTCGCACCTATAATTTCCCGCAAGGGCGAGTGACCGATCACCGCATCGGGCTGACGCTGCAGAAACTGCCGCAGATCATCGCCGGACCTGGGCTGGGCGAGCTGATCGACGCGCTGATCGCCGAGGACGAAGCCAAGCGGCTCGCGGCGATGGCGGAGTGAAGTTCCAATGGTGACCACCCATCGACAGGCTCAGGGTGAGCGGGGTCGGGTCGGGGCAGTGGCAAAACCCGCTCGTCCCGAGCCTGTCGAAGGACAGTCGCCCGGCGCGCGACCATGACTGTCGGTGACGCAATCCGCGAGGCGGCAGGACGACTGTCTTCCACCAGCGACACCGCGCGGCTCGATGCCGAATTGCTGATGGCGCATGCGATGGGTGTTTCGCGCTCGGACTTGCTGTTGCGGCATATGCGCGATCGGGTCCCGGCGGGATTTGTCGGGCTCGTGGATCGCCGGGCCGCGCGCGAGCCGGTCGCCCATTTGCTCGGCACCCAGGAATTCTTCGGGCTCGACTTGGCCGTTACCCCCGACACGCTGATCCCGCGCGGCGATAGCGAGACGATCGTCGAGGCGGCGCTCGAGGCGGCAAGGCCGGATGCGCGCGTGCTCGATATGGGCACCGGAACGGGCGCGCTGCTGCTGGCCTTTCTCGACCAGCGTCCCGAGGCTAGCGGGATCGGTATCGATGCTTCCCCGGCCGCGCTGCGCGTGGCGGCAGCCAATGGCGAGCGGCTCGGGCTGGCAGAGCGGGCCCGGTTTTTCGAGGCGAGCTGGCTTGACGAGGGCTGGGCGGCAAAGCTCGGCCAATTCGACCTGATTCTGTGCAACCCGCCCTATGTCGAGGCCGGCGCCGCGCTCGATGCGGACGTGCGCGATTACGAGCCGGCATCGGCGCTGTTCGCGGGACCCGAGGGGCTTGACGACTATCGCGCTATCATCCCACAACTTGGCAAGCTTCTTTTACCCGGTGGGGTAGCCGTCCTCGAAATCGGGGCGACTCAGGAGGAGGCCGTATCGTCATTGGCCCGCGAATCGGGCTTCGCTGTCGTCATGAAACGCGACCTCGGCGGACGTCCGCGGGCACTGATTCTCACTTAGGGGTTGGCAAAGCCGATTCGAGCCTTTACCTCTGGCCACAGGCCAGTGGTGCGCGGCTCACGCCTCCCCGCCGGTTCCAGCTCCGACATTGCAGTTTTGGTGCGCGGCTTCGGCCCTGCATACCATGCACAGGCCGGAGCACGCGAGCTGCGACAGGCGCAGTCGCGCAAGGGGTCACGCGGCCACATGCGGACCGGTTCGGTTCGCGCCGCGCATTGAATGAGGACCAGCTACCCTTGAACACCAATCGCAACAACCGTCGTCGCGGACGCGGGAACCGCAATCAGGGCGGCGGCAACAACGCCAATCGCATCGATAGCCGTGCCCGTGGCAATGCCCCGCAGCTGCTCGACAAGTACAAGAAGCTCGCGCAGGACGCCCAGCATAATGGCGACCGCGTCCAGGCCGAATATTACCTGCAGTTTGCCGATCACTATTTTCGCGTGATTGCCGACAACAAGGCCCGTCAGGAAGAAGCCAAGGCGAAACGCCAGGAAGAACGTGGCGGCCAGTCGGACGACGATGATGAGGACGATGGCGACGATCGCCGCGGCAACCGCCGCTCGCGCGGGCGCCGCGATGATCAGGACGATGGCAGTCGCAAGCCCCGTGGGCGCAAGCCCCGGGGTGACGACGATGGCGACACCAGCGAGTTCGAGCCCTCGGAAAACCCGTTCACCCGTCGCGACGAAGGCGGCGAGGCACCCAAGAAGCGGCGTGCTCCACGCAAGCCGAAAGAGGGTAACGAAGGGGCGCAGGGCGACGATGGCGAAATCGACGCCACGGTCCTGCCTCCCTCGATCGGTGCGGGCGAGAGCGAAGGCAAGCCCGCCCCGCGGCGGCGCAAGCGCAAGCAGGACGACGAGAGCGAAGTGAGCGCGGTCAGCTGATCGCGCTTGCAGTGCCGGACTGACAATCTAAGGGGCAAGCCGATGGAGAAGATCCCCGGCTTGGCCCGCTCGCACCCGCAGATTGCCGCGCTCGCCTTGGGCGCGGCGTCCGCAGTCGGTTTCCAGCCCTTCCATCTGTGGCCGCTGGGTCTGGCCGCAATCGGTGTCTTCGGCTGGCTCGCCTGGCGCGCGCCTGGCTGGAAGGCTGCGCTGATTGCCGGATGGTTGTTCGGCGTGGCGCATTTCACCGTCACCAACAACTGGATCGCCACCGCCTTCACCTATCAGGCGGAAATGCCCGCTGTGCTCGGCTGGGTCGCCGTGCCGCTGTTGTCGCTCTATCTCGCCGTTTGGCCGGCCTTCGCCGCCTGTGCCGCTTGGTTGGTTGCGCGGCGCAAAAGCCTGTCCGTATTCGCACTGGCCTTCGGTGCCTGCTGGATCGCCGCGGAATGGCTCCGCAGCTGGGTCTTTACCGGCTATAGCTGGGGGCCCCTTTCGATGATGGTCATGGGCCCGTGGGACCGGCCCGGGTTCGCTCGGCTGCTTCCCTTCGTGGGGAGCTATGCGCTCTCGGGCATCGTCGTCGTGCTGGCCGTTTCGGGCGCCGCCCTCGTCCAGCGGCGGCTCTGGTTGCCCGCCGCGGGGCTGGCGCTGGCCGCGACCGCGCTGATCTACTGGCCGACGGGCAAGGCCGAACAAGGCAGCCTTCCGCTCACCCTGGTCCAGCCCAACTTGCGACAGGACGAAATCGACGATGCATCCAAGTTCGAGGACCAGTTCCAGAGGATCGCTGGGCTCAGCGTACCGCGGCGCCAGCTGAGCCATCGCCTTGTGCTGTGGCCCGAGAGCGGTGTGCCCGACTATCTTCGGGAGGGCTATCCCCAGCGCTACTACACGCAGATGACAGCCGGCGGCGATCCAGGCTTCGCGCGTGCGCGGATCGGTCGGGTCATCGGGAGCGACAGCTTGCTACTCACCGGGCTGGTCGACCTCGAAATCGGCGAGGTTGATGGGCGCGAACGCGCGATCGGGGCCTACAATGCCGTCACTTCCATCGATTCCGAAGGCCGACTGGGCGAACGCTACGCCAAGGCTCATCTGGTGCCCTATGGCGAATACCTGCCCCTGCGGAGCTTGCTCGAACCGCTTGGCCTGACGCGTCTGGTGGCAGGCACGATCGATTTCATTCCGGGGCCGGGACCACAAAGTTTCGATCTGGGCGCCTATGGCGAGGCGGGCATTCAGATCTGCTACGAAATCGTCTTCTCGGGCGAAGTTGCCGAGCGCGACAAGCGACCGGATTACATCTTCAATCCGTCCAACGACGGATGGTTCGGTGCCTGGGGACCGCCCCAGCACCTGGCGCAGGCACGGATGCGTGCGGCGGAGGAGGGGCTACCGGTCCTGCGTTCGACGACTACCGGGATCAGCGCGGTGATCGATGCGCAGGGCGTGGTTCGCGAGCATATCGGACGCAATGTGGCCGGCCGGATCGATACGCTGGTGCCGCCGCCGCATGCCCCGACCTGGTTCGCCCGCCTCGGTCACTGGCTCACGCTGCTGTGGGGCCTGGCGTTGCTGGGCCTTTCGCTGGTTGCCATGCGTCGTGCGGACCGCTACCTCGCGAAAGACACATAAAGATTTCTTTATATCGGGATTTCCAGCTTCATGCGCACCAGTTTCCTCTTCACTTCCGAGAGTGTCTCGGAAGGCCATCCCGACAAGGTTTCCGACCAGATTTCCGATGCCATCGTCGATCTGATGCTGAGCAAGGATCCCGAGGCGCGCGTCGCCTGCGAGACCATGACCACCACCCAGCGGGTGATCCTGTCGGGCGAAATCCGCTGTGCCTCGATGTATGATGCCAAAAATCCCGAATGGGCCGAGAACGGCGGCTGGGCGCCGGGGGCCAAGGAAGATATCGAGCGCGCGGTGCGCCATACCGTGCGCGAAATCGGTTACGAGCAGGACGGCTTCCATTGGCAGACGCTGACCTTCGAGAACCATCTTCACGGCCAATCGGCCGAAATCGCGCAGGGCGTCGATGCCAGCGGCAACAAGGACGAGGGTGCGGGGGACCAGGGCATCATGTTCGGTTTCGCCTGCGACGAGACACCCGATTTGATGCCCGCGACGCTCGACTACAGTCACAAGATTCTCGAGCGGCTCGCCGCCGACCGCAAGAGCGGCGCTGCCCCCTTCCTCGAACCCGACGCAAAGAGCCAGGTCACCCTGCGCTACGAAGACGGCAAACCGGTCGCCTGCACCGCAGTGGTCGTCTCCACCCAGCACGCCAAGGGCTATCATGAGGGCGAGAAGGAGGCCGAGCTCAAGGCCTATGTCCGGCGCGTTGTCACCGAGATCCTGCCCGAAGGTTGGGTCACCGACGATACCGAGTGGCACATCAATCCCACCGGCGCTTTCGAGATCGGCGGTCCTGACGGCGATGCCGGCCTGACGGGCCGCAAGATCATCGTCGATACCTATGGCGGCGCGGCGCCGCATGGCGGCGGCGCGTTCAGCGGCAAGGATCCGACCAAGGTCGATCGCTCGGCCGCTTATATCACGCGCTACCTTGCCAAGAACATCGTCGCGGCAGGCCTTGCCAAGCGCTGTACGATACAGCTGTCCTACGCGATCGGCGTATCGAAGCCGCTGTCGCTCTATGTCGATACGCATGGCACCTGCGCCGACGGCGTGACCGATGAAGCGCTCGAGAATGCGATCCGCGGAATCGCAAAGCTAGGCGGCCTGACCCCCCGCGGCATCCGCACGCACCTCGGTCTCAATAAGCCGATCTACCGCAAGAGCGCGGCCTACGGCCACTTCGGCCGTCAGACAGATGGTGATTTCTTCCCGTGGGAGCGCACCGACCTTGTCGAGCACCTCAAGGCCGCTCTCGGCTGAGCCCTAGCCGTGCTCGCCCTTGCGCGGGCTGGGGCGGTCGAGCGCAAGTTCGGCGTCGGAGAAGGTAAACGGGCTGCGTACGCCGGGAATACCGTCGAGATCGACGCGCAGGCCGCGGGCCCTTACCTGTGCCTCGGCAAAGACGGCGTCGATTGCGTTGACGCGCCCGGCCGGGATGCCATCCTCGGCGCAGTCGGCGAGGAGTTCAGCCATCTGCCACTTGCGGGTCTCGGTGGCGATGATCGCGTCGAGCTCGGAGCGGTTGGCGAGGCGACCTTCGTTGGTGGCGAATTTCTGCTCGTCCAGCAGATCCTCCCGACCGAGCAGCGAGAGAAGCTTGCGGAATAGGCCGTCATTCGCCGGGGCCAGCACCACCTCGCCATCGGCGACGGGGAAAACGCCATACGCACTGACCTGAGCATGCTCGTTCCCCATGCGCGGCGGGTTCTCGCCCGTGGTGAGGTAATGCAACGCCTGGCTGGCCAGCAGGCCGACCGAACAATCGAGTAGGGCCATGTCGACGAGCTGTCCGCGCCCGGTGCGCTCGCGCATGGCAAGTGCGGCCTGGATACCGATTACCGAGTATAGTCCGCAAGTGAGATCGGAAATCGACA
>Ga0210038_1001602_pt1 | contig 10942 bp, 10 predicted proteins | sample CryGeyCG2114_020_FD_183970 | JGI IMG/M metagenome (GOLD analysis project Ga0210038, IMG submission 183970) | Groundwater microbial communities from aquifer - Crystal Geyser CG15_big_fil_post_rev_8/21/14_0.20 (SPAdes) (version 2) | ecosystem: Environmental > Aquatic > Deep subsurface >... | reverse complement strand
TACCGTGAAGAAGGCAATGTGAAGGGAGTGGTTCTGGCCCCGAGCGTGGCCAATGCGGTGGTTCTGACTTCCTTGACGACAATGATTGGATTTGGCAGTCTCATGACCGCCGATCATCGCGGTGTTTATAGCCTGGGACTTGCACTGTTACTTGGGGTTGGAGCGTGTCTGGTGGCATCTTTTACCCTGTTGCCTGCGCTCCTCAAGCTTTGCCACATTCGTGGCTGGGAAGTCTGATATCTGAAAGATATCAGGCACAAAAAAACCCGACAGGAATTTCCTGTCGGGTTTTAAAAAACAACTGCTCAGTTGCCGAGCGTTAACCCGGCAACTGTATAGTTTATTTACTTGGGGATTACTTTTGAAGCTTGTGGTCCTTTTTGGCCCATACTTCTCTCAAACTCAACTACTTGACCTTCTCTCAAAGTTTTGAAACCGTCAATTTGAATTTCTGAAAAGTGTACAAAACAATCCTCTCCTTCATCCGATTCAATGAACCCATAACCCTTGCTTTCGTTGAACCACTTTACTTTTCCTTCTGCCATTTTACTACTCCCTAAATTAGGCGGGAAAGAACAGAACTTTAGTCTGAAAATCTTTCCCGGTTTGAATTGGGGGTTGGATTGTTTTGCAAGAACTTTTAGCGAGCCAATCTCAAGAGAGAACCATAAGGACCCAGTCTCAACAAACGGGTTTGCTATGCACCCGAGGCCTGATACTAAATAAATTCACTTAGCATAAATCTTCTCAACCCTTCTTTTACGCATTCATAATAACACAAGAAAATAAAAATACACTACTTATTTTCACTAAAAATGCATTTTTTTAAATATTTTTTTAGTTTTGGGGAGATTTGAAATATCGGAAGTTATGCTGCTTTAAAATGGAAATATAGAATATTTATTAAAAATACATTTAAAAACAATGTGTTGCTGGTTGTCTGGGTGGCGGACGTGCTTCGAGTGAGGGGGCGGTGTTGGCAGGTATTTATTTTGTAAATTATTTCCCCGGTCTGCAGAAGGAATGGTATTCTTCGCCGGCGCATCAGTTACGATAGGATCATTGTCTGTATTGAAGAGCTGATTCTATTGGGAGTGGGGTTTGATCGTTTGATTTGATGCGGGCTGAAGGTTTGTATCAATGTTTGTTTGGATTACATGAAAAACTCGATATATGCCATCCAGGAGAGCATTGAAAGAATCAATACGGTGTAGCCAATGTGCACGAATATTGTGAAGATGCGGTTTTCTTGTCGCGGAACCGGTGTTGGTTTGTTTGAGTCGGATTTTTTCATAAAGCGGTCTTTTTTACAGAGATGTCTTATTAATAGGCTTCTATAGTAGAGTTATCCGATTGTCATGGCGGGGAGAAAAGCGTTGCAACCCGTCGCTCTATGGATTATTTTTATCTGCTATAATGTGATTTTGCTTGTTTTTTTCAGGATTGTAAACTGATGAAACGCAACTTTTTGTTTTTCCAGTACTTAAAGAAGGTTGGGTTTCTGCTTGTGCTGGTGTCAGGTATTCTATCTGTTGTCTGGTTTCTACAAAGGAGCACTCCAGCGCAACCCGAGCCACTCAACGAATGGTTGAAATTGGTTCCGGGATTGGATCTGGGTGTTTTTGTAGGATCGAAGAAGACGGTGCGAGGCGATTCAAAAATCAGAATTCTGCGTATCGATCCGCAGTATTTTGAATTTCGTTTGCTCAATGTATCTGCGATGAAAAACCAGGAACTGCTTTCTGCGAGGGATTGGGCCCGGCGTTACGGTCTGGTAGCCACGATCAATCCAAGTATGTATCAGGAGAACAAGAGTTCGAGTGTTTCTTTGCAACGTTTTCGGGGGCATATCAATCACAGTCGCCTTTCGAAAGACCGCACTCTTTTTGCTTTTGATTCTTTGACGCCAAGTGTTCCCAAGGCGCAGATCATTGACCGGGATTGTCAGGATTTGCAGGCACTGGATAAAGAATATGGCGGGATGATACAAAGCATCCGCATGATTTCTTGTAATCGGGAGAATGTTTGGGAACTGCAGGAAAAGGTTTGGAGTGCGACAGCTATAGGTAGTGATGATAAGGGGAGAATTTTATTCATTCATGTACGAACCCCATTCACGATGCACGACTTGGTTGACATGCTTTTGGAACTCCCGATTGGATTGCAACGTGCGATGTATACGGAAGGGGGACCAGAAGCCCAGCTTTACCTGAACGCCGGGGGGCATGAATTTGAGTTTGTAGGAAAATATGCAGATAGCGAAGGGAACACAGGCGAAAATGGATTCGCCTGGCCCATCCCTAATGTATTAGGGGTTGTGCCTATCGCTAACAACTGAAAACTGATTTTAGGGCACCTCTGAAAATTGCCATTGGCCACGAGCCTCCCTTATGAAATAAGGGCGAGCGTGTTGCCTCAAGAAAAATTTTCAGATTATTAGAGGCCCCCTTTAGATGGTGAGCGAGTAGAGCGATTGCCAATGAAAATGCCCCATAGTGAAAACGGTTTTCAATGCAAACCGCGGATTCGGATTGTGAAGGGAAAAACCATTGCATTGGGACCGGGAAAGGTCGATTTATTGGAAGCGGTAGACCGGGTGGGTTCTATTTCGCAAGCGGCCCGATTGATGAAGTTGAGTTATCGTCGGGCCTGGGACATGATTCATATGATCAACCAAAATTTTAAAACGCCTCTGGTCGCACGGGTTGCTGGTGGTAAAGGTGGCGGTGGTGCCTACTTGACGGAAGAAGGTAAATCGGTTGTTTGTCTTTACAGGAAAATGGAGCAGGGGGCATTGGTCACTATGCAAAAGGAATGGGATGATCTCCAGAAATTATTGCGAGATCCCGATTCTGAAGACAGTGACTCGAACGAGACGAAATAAGAAAAATTCTGCAAAAGGTTTTACGACTCGTTGAACAGGTGCCATGGATTTTGTATTTCGTGGTTTGATTGACTTCATCACTATTCCTCTCCGGTGGCGATGAGGAACGTTTATTTAGTTTGTAATTTTGAAATGGTTTTATGATTCCTGCTAAAAACAAACCTTTTATTGACAAGTGTATTGTGAGCTTCAGCCACGACCGCTTTCCTTCCCGTGCTCAGGCCGATGCGACGAGTCTCGCCAAAGCCCGTAGAGAAATCGAACAGGGAAAGCTGGGTGTGAGCCATTTGATTCTTCGCGCATGCGACGATTCGATAGATCGGCTCAAATTCCTTTTTCTGATCCATGGTATTCCCATCATGTGTTATGCCCTGGCCAATATTCTTAAGTCATCGCTTCAGCAAATCGTGGTGGTGGGATCGCGGGAAACAGAAAAAATTCTTCAGCTTTATTTGGAGATCAATGGGCACAACGGAAAAACCATTCGTTTTGTAGAGGAAGACACCAATAATCTGAGTATATTGAATACTCTGAGTCTGGGGAAAAGCAGTCTGGATTTGGATTTGGATGAGATGATCCTTTTTCAGCCCGGTGACCTGCCGTTTTTATACGACATGGAAAAAACGCTGAAAGATGAGGATATTAAAAATTATAATCTTATCCTCTGGCTCAATTCGCGCCAGAAAATGTTTCCCGAAATTGAAAAATTTCCAGAAAGCGAGTTCGTCCGTAGAAATTATCACTACCGTGGTATTTATCAGGATGGCAAACAATGCCATGATTTAAAGGAACCGAATATTTATCCCATCAACTTGTCGCGAGTGGAGATGGACATCATTGAGTACCTTCATTCCTCACGCAAGGATGGAAATATCTTTGAAGCGGGGATCCGAAAAGCGGCCTCCTTGCCGACACGGCTGTTGCGTCTGATCCCTAATTTTTTTCATCATTGGAAGTACTTTCAGCGCGATCTGAAAAATTTTCGAGCGAATCGAGAATACAAATTTGGAGCGCATGAAGCCAATTTCCATGAAGGGGCATCGATTTTGTTAAATACTCCTTTCAAAACAAAATTGCACGATGACCCCGCCTTTGTTTCTGACGTGGACGCTTTGGAAGATTGGGAAGATTTTGAAGCGATGACTCATTGTATTACGCGGTCACATGGTGAAAACGGGTTGCAGGAAATACATCCAGGCGGGGAAGATTTGTTACGCTTCAGAGAAAAGGCGATGCCGGAATTAAAAAAAATACTGCCCATTTACGCTGATTTTCCTGATTACCTCAACCAGATCTACAAGGATATGGAAATGGCTCACGTTCCCTTCGACGCAAAAGGGAATTATGTGATGCCTGGTGATCGCCAGAACTATGCAGAGACGGCATGTCGGTGGTACCAGGAAAAATGTAAGATGCTTCAGACCCAATGTTAAGACTTGCCTTTTGAATTTCACCCACTCTAAGAATTTTTATCGAAGCCTGTTTGCAATGAATAAAATTATAGCGGTCTTTTTCTGTTTGTGGATTTTTTTGGGATGCGAAAAACTGGAAGAATCGCCCCTCATGCTGGCTCCCAATTCTGAGCCGTCGGCTGTTCAAAACAATGACAGAGGGCTTGAAAATTTTCAGAAACGAGAATATTTCGATGCGATGTTGAATTTCAATCAGGCGCAGGAAGCAGATTTTTCATCAGGCGAGGTGCATTTCAATTTTGCTCTGGCACTTCATATGCTGAATAAGGGAAAGAGAGCGCAGGAACAATTCCAGTTGGCAAAAAAATATGCAGAAGGAAATCCTTTGATATTAGAGTCGAAACTGTTGAATAAATATCTTGGGAATTAAAAGAGATATAGATTGCTACTTTGGACCCCTTGGGGGTTGCTTGACTTTGGATGGGGGCGAACGCATAATGCCCCATCGTATTTGCATTCCGGGTTTATTGTCCCTGTGTTGTATAGGGGCGTAATTTTTTTCTAATTTAAAGATTAAGGGTTTGAACATGTCGGTTGCTGTCATTGCGGGGATGCAATGGGGAGATGAGGGTAAAGGAAAAGTCGTCGATCTTCTTGCTGAAGATGCGGACATCGTTGCGCGTTATCAAGGCGGACACAATGCGGGTCACACGATTTATTGCGATGGCAAACAGTACGTCCTTCATCTGATTCCTTCTGGTATTTTTCACGAAGGAAAAATTTGTGTGATCGGTAACGGAGTAGTGATTGATCCGAAAGCCCTGTTGGAAGAAATGGGTCAGTTGGAAAAAGCAGGTATCGAGTTTCAGAGCCGCCTGCTGATTTCGGATCGTGCGAACATTATCCTTCCCTATCATTGCAGTAGCGATGTCAGCCGTGAATGCGACGGAAAATATCAGAAGATTGGAACCACGGGGCGGGGCATCGGTCCTTCTTATGCCGATAAAATCGCTCGTCTGGGAATACGCACCTGTGACTTGCGTGATGAAAACCGACTGCTGAAACTGGTGCGGGATAATTACGATGAAAAGAAAGCCATCATTCAAAAATTATTTGGTGGCGAGCTTCAGGATTTTGACGTAATTTTTTCAGGCTTGCAGGACACACGAAAGATCATCCTCGGACTTTTGACCGATACGCATACTTTTTTACGCCAACAGATTGCTGATAAGAAAAACGTGTTGTGCGAGGGTGCTCAAGGGACCATGCTCGACGTGGATCATGGCACTTATCCCTTCGTTACCTCGTCAAATTCCACTTCGGGTGGCGCGTGTACCGGGCTTGGCATTCCACCCACTCAAATCGACCGGGTATCGGGTGTCATCAAAGCCTATACCACCCGTGTGGGAGAAGGCCCTTTTCCCACCGAGCTTTTTGACGAAAGTGGTGAAACCTTGCGCAAGGAAGGTCATGAATTTGGAGCCACCACAGGGCGTCCGAGACGCTGTGGCTGGTTCGACGGAGTGGTGGCGCGTTACGCTGTTCACCTCAACGGTATCGAATCGGCGGCACTTACGAAAGTGGACGTTCTTGACACTTTCAAAGTCCTCAAAGTTTGTACCGCTTATGAATACAAAGGCAAAATGTATGAAGAAATGCCGGCGGATCTGGAAATTCTGGAAAACTGCAAGCCGGTTTATACCGAGTTTGAGGGTTGGATGGAAAGTACGGTGGGGATCAATAAATTTGAAGCACTTCCTGAAAAAGCCAAGTTGTATATAGAAGGCTTGAAAAAAATTATCGGAGCCGATTTTTTGATGATTTCTACCGGACCCAAGCGTGAGCAAACGATTTGTAAAGAAGGGCTGTTTTAAGCTAAGCTATAAAAGAAGAACGAGCGCATGAGTGGATGATTTTCAGTGTAGCGGGTTTGGATTTTTCAGACCTGCGCTTGGGTGATTATGAAGCTGGATTTTAGCGCGGACGCCAGAAAATATTTAGAGCAAAAAAGACAGAGTTGTCTGACTGTCGATTTGGAAGAGATTCAGTCGCCTTGTTGCATAGGCAGGCTTCCAGAGATCAAATTTTCCAACAGTGTTCCAGCCAAGCCTGAAGACTATCGAAGTTTTTCATCTTTTGGCATCGAAGTTTTTATCTCGAAACTGTTGCGTACCTCATCCAATGTGACTTTTTCTCTGTCTGGTTTTGGCCCGTTCAAAAAACTGGAAATCCAGGGGATTGACCTGATTCTTTAGTGTTGTCAAGAGCGCATTCAATTCAAGTAAATCATAGGCTTTAAAATGCTTGCAGTCGTCATTCTGATATCATCCTGTTTGTTTTTTTATTTCGTTGGCTATCGGTTCTATGCCGGCAAACTGGATCGCGAAATCGTTCAGCCCGACGACGGCAAAAGCACGCCCGCGCACAATCAATCCGATGGTGTCGATTACGTTCCCAGCAAGCCACTGGTTTTGTTCGGTCATAACTTTGCATCCATTGCAGGGGCCGGGCCGGTCATAGGCCCCATTGTCGCCCTGCATCATTTTGGATGGGCGGTAACGATTGCCTGGATTTTACTGGGCAATGTGTTTATTGGAGCGGTGCACGATTATCTGACATTGATGATTTCAGTGCGCAATCGAGGAAGCTCCATCGCGGAAATTGCAGAAGCAACGATGGGCACACGTGCCAAAATTGTGTTTTCCATTTTTCTTTTGCTGGCCATGTTGCTCGTCATTGCCGTGTTTGGCGTGGTGGCCGCCAAAACTTTGATCGCTCAACCGGAAATGGTGTTCCCCACCTTTGCGATCATTCCCGTGTCTATGGCGTTGGGTTGGCTCATTTACCAGAAGAATTTAAATTTGACAGCCGTCACTTGTGCCGGAGTGACACTGGTGATACTCAATATATTCGTTGGTTTTCATTTCCCCGTTGTCCTTCCCGAAGCCGGTGTGATGGGATTTTCGCCGTTGATGTTCTGGTTTGTTACTTTGATGATTTATGCCGGAGTCGCATCGGTTCTACCCGTGCAGATTTTGCTACAGCCACGCGATTACCTTTCCACATACATTTTATTTGGTTCTTTGTCTTTGGGGATGTTGGCCCTGTTATGGGTTCGTCCCGAGATTCATACCCCCGCATTCAGCGGCATGGTTTCCGAGCAACAGGGGCCGATGTGGCCCATGCTGTTTGTCCTCGTTGCCTGCGGAGCTGTTTCAGGATTTCATTCGCTGATAGCGGGCGGCACCACCTCGAAACAACTTTCGGTTGAATCACAGGGTCGGTCCATCAGTTACGGCGGCATGTTGACCGAAGGAGTGGTTGCCGTGGCAACGGTTTTGCTGGTCGGGGGTGGATTGTACTGGACCGCGCCGATAGGGGGTGGTGTGGATATGGAGACGCTTGGATTCCGGGAAACTTTGAAATCCGGTGGCTGGATTTTGGCTTACGGCAACGGCTTTGGGAATATGGTGCATCAGATGATTCCCATGATGAGTTTCAGCTTTGCTTCGATGATTGCCGTTCTGGCCTTGAACACCTTTGTTCTGACCACACTGGATTCTGCCGCGAGAATCACCCGGTTCATCGTTCAGGAATCGATCGGTCGCCGGTTTGTTTCCTTCAAGAATAAATACATCGCAACGCTGGCGATTATTTTTCTTGCCTACCTCATTGGTGCGACAGAGGGATGGCAGAAAATCTGGCCGATTTTTGGTGCGACCAATCAGCTCATTGCCGCAGTGGCCCTGTTTGTTATTTCATCCTATCTTGCCAGTGTGAAGAAACCGACTGCCTATACATTCTACCCGGCATTGTTCATGATCGTGACAACGATTGCCGCACTGTGCTGGCAGGCGTGGAGGTTTTTCACCCAGCCCGTTCCCAATATTTTTCTGGGAGTTTCTGCGCTGGTTCTGGTTGGGCTCGCCATCTATGTTGGGCTGGAAGGCATCCGCTCCTTGCAGAATAGGAAAAACTTGGATCTGGTGCCTGGCATTGCAGAGTGAGAGCCGATCAGGGAATAGACAACGATTCCTTAATGTTGGTTTTTAGTTCACGAATATTATATGATAACTGAAATTCATTCTCAGACAGGTAACGCATGAAACTCAGCGAAATATTAGCCGCAAGAGAAAAAAGTAAAGCACCGACTTCTACAGAAACCAAAACACCCACGGCAACCAAAACCGCCTCGAACAATATCATTAAAGTGGTTCGTACTCGGGAAACGCCAAATCCCGGTGCTCTGCAATTTGTGTTGAACGCTCAGATTCTGGATAATGGAAATAAGTCGTATGCATCCAAAAGCGATTGCGGGAACGATGAAATGGCGCAGGAAATTTTTGCTTTGGGTGATATTCAAAGCGTTTTTGTCATGCAGAATTTTGTCACCGTAACTAAAACAGGTTCTACTTATTTTGGTCCCTTGAAGGACAGGGTCTGGAAGACGATCGATCGTCTGGTCAAAATTTATCCAGCCGATGCTCTGGCTCCAAAAATCGATCTGGATGTGAATAACTTCACGTCTTTTTCCAACAAGGAAAAAATGCAAGCCGTTGAAATGGTGCTGGATCGATCCATACGTGCCAATCTGGCAAAAGATGGCGGTGGCGTTGAACTCAAGGCTGTCGAAGGAAACATCGTCAAGATTTTATATCAGGGAGCTTGCGGTAGCTGTCCCACTTCCAGCACCGGTACCTTGCAATACATACAGGGGCAGTTGCGCCAACAGCTCCACCCTGATCTGGAAGTTAAATCCGTTTGAGTACTTCTCCCCACGCGTAAAAAATTTCTTTGCAATACAATTTTGAGATGTAAGCCCCTGCAGGTTTCTCCGACCTTTCCAGTTTCATAGCACAAGTTAAAAAAATCCCATTTAAATTCAGTGCATCTCAACTTTTGAGACATTGCATAAGCACAATCGACTTTTTAAGATGAATGGCCCGCCAATACAATTCCCTGATTTGGAGGTTGACCATGACTGCAAAGCACATCGCTCGAAAGTTCCTCAAAGATCGGCTTCCTGTCCGATTGAAACTCATTGATTCTACAAATATTCCAGCATCAGATGCCGAAGCCTGTTCTACAATGCGGGTTCCCGCGCATTATCTGGCATCGAAAAAATTCAGGTTCTGTTCTACCTGTCAGAGATTGAGATAAAGATCATGCAAGTTCAAATAGGTTGCTGTTGTTATAAATTTTCTTTCTCTGGGTTTCTTTCCAGAGAATTAACTCAATTGAGGAGATAAGGTTATGGATGACATTGGAAATGAAGTTCTGGATGACATTGGTGATTACATGAGTTCCCCGGTGTTGAGCGTGGATTCAGAATCCACCGTTCAAGAGACGATACTGTACATGCAAGCGAATGAGATTGGATCGGTTTTGGTCCAAAAGCTTGGCGATTTTGTCGGGCTTGTAACGGAATCCGATTTGACGCGCAAAGTTCTAGGAAAAGGACTCAACGCCGAGACCACTATTGTTGGAACGATCATGACATCGCCCGTACTTTCTATGGATCGTTACCTCCCTGTCGAAGAAGCCAATTCGTTCATGCACAAAAATAGGATCCGTCATCTGGCGGTTACCGAGGAAGACAAAATCGTAGGCATGTTGTCCATGAGAGACCTTGTGAGCTATTACTCCAGGGATTTCCGTATGCAAGAATAGTCGAAAGCCAAAGCGGGCTGAGCCCGCTTTGGCTTTTTGCATTCCACCCGCAGGATAAAGTCTTTGACGAAGTTCTTCGTTCCCTCCCGTGCGAAAAAAAAGCCCATCGCGCTCAAATCGTCACGAAATTGACAGTCATTTGCCTGTAAAAACGAGATATTGTAAAATATATTTATAACTCCATAGTTATCAACGTTTTTTGGGTTTGACAAAGCAGGCTTGAAGGCTATAATAGCGTCATATTATGGGCGCAAACATTAAAAAACAAACCAACAGGATCGTCGGCGACTCCCCTTCAATCCATAAAATCTTCCAGCTTGTCGAGAAAGCAGCCAGTTCCGACAGTACGGTGATGATTTTTGGTGAGAGCGGAACGGGCAAAGAACTCATAGCGCGTTCATTGCATGATAACAGTGACCGTTCGTCCAAAGCTTTTGTTGCTGTCAACTGCGGAGCCATTCCTCATGATTTGCTTGAAAGCGAATTATTTGGTTATGAAAAAGGCTCGTTCACCGGTGCCGTCAATACCCGAATAGGGCGTATGGAACTGGCGCATGAAGGGACTATTTTCCTTGATGAAATTGGCGATATGCCGACCCCTTTGCAGGTCAAATTATTGCGGGTTTTGTCCGAAATGGAAATCGACCGGATTGGTGGTTCGAAATCCATTCCCATCAACGTTCGTGTGATTGCGGCGACCAACGTAAATATTGAAGACTCGATCAAACAGGGCAAGTTCAGGGAAGATCTTTTTTACCGGCTGAACATCATTCCGGTTCATATGCCCCCTCTGCGTGAGAGAAAAAGCGACATCCCCTTACTGGTGAATTATTTTTTGCATCGCTTCAATGCATCGAAAAATAAATCCTTTAAAGCGGTTGATGCCGAAGCGATGAGCATCCTCATCAATTACGAATGGCCCGGCAATATTCGTGAGTTACAGAATTTTGTGGAACGTATGGTGGTGTTGGGGACG
>Ga0210038_1001596_pt1 | contig 10982 bp, 6 predicted proteins | sample CryGeyCG2114_020_FD_183970 | JGI IMG/M metagenome (GOLD analysis project Ga0210038, IMG submission 183970) | Groundwater microbial communities from aquifer - Crystal Geyser CG15_big_fil_post_rev_8/21/14_0.20 (SPAdes) (version 2) | ecosystem: Environmental > Aquatic > Deep subsurface > Groundwater... | reverse complement strand
TGGAGAAGAAGAACGACAGGTTGGGCGCGAAGTCGTCGATCTTCATGCCGCGGGCCAGATACGCCTCGACGAAGGTGAAGCCGTTGGCCAGCGTGAAGGCAAGCTGCGAGATCGGGTTCGCGCCCGATTCGGCGATGTGATAGCCGGAAATCGAGACGGAATAGAAGTTCCTGACCTTGTGCTCGACGAAATAGGCCTGGATGTCGGCCATCATGCGCAGCGCGAATTCGGTCGAGAAGATGCAGGTGTTCTGCCCCTGGTCCTCTTTCAGGATATCCGCCTGCACCGTGCCGCGCACGTTGGCCAGCGTCCAGGCGCGGATGTCGGCCGCTTCCGCGTCGTCGGGCGCCCTGCCCTTTTCCGCTTCGAACTTGGCGATCTGCTGGTTGATGGCCGTGTTCAGGAACATGGCGAGGATGGTCGGCGCCGGGCCGTTGATGGTCATGGAGACCGAGGTATTGGGCGCACACAGGTCGAAGCCGTCGTAAAGCTCCTGCATGTCCTCGAGCGTCGCGATGGAGACGCCCGAATTGCCCACCTTGCCGTAGATGTCCGGCCGCTCGTCCGGATCGAAACCGTAGAGCGTCACGGAATCGAAGGCGGTGGACAGGCGCTTGGCCTCGGAATCCTTGGACAGGTACTTGAACCGGGCGTTGGTGCGCTTGGGATCGCCCTCGCCCGCGAACATGCGGGTGGGGTCTTCCTCGGCCCGCTTGAAGGGAAACACCCCCGCCGTGAAGGGGAAGTAGCCCGGCAGGTTCTCCCGCATCAGCCATCTAAGCAGTTCGCCGTGATCTTCGTATTTGGGCAGGGAAACGCGGCGGATCTTGTTGCCCGACAGGGTCGTGCGGGTCAGCGCGTTGTGGATTTCCCGCTCGCGCACGGTAACCACCATCTCGTCGCCCGAATAGGCGGCCCGCACGTCCGGCCAGCAGTCGAGAAGGGCGTGCGCCTCGGCGCTCAACTCCTTCGATTTTGCTTGAATGATTTCCTGTACATCATTGGAAATATTTCCGTTTTCCTCCAACATTCGGGCCGTTTCTTGTGCTTGCTGGCGGGCCCGGGCGACGCGCGCCTGATGATTGGCGCGGACCAGGTAGGCGCGCACTTCCTCGGCGATTTCGGACAGGTAGCGCTGGCGTTCCGGCGGCACGATGGCCTGGCCCGGCTCCGACGCCTTGACATCGACCGCGGGCAACAGGTGGGGCAGCGCGGGGAAACCCTTGACCGTGAACAGGGTCAGCAGTTCCTGGTAGATCGCGGTGACGCCGGCATCGTTGAAGCGCGAGGCGATGGCGCCGAACACCGGCATGTCCTCCGGCCTGGCGCCGAATGCCTCGCGGTTGCGCTGGACCTGCTTGCGCACGTCGCGCAGCGCGTCCATGGCCCCCTTGCGGTCCATCTTGTTGATGACGATGACGTCCGCGAAATCCAGCATGTCGATCTTCTCGAGCTGGCTGGCGGCGCCGAATTCCGGCGTCATGACATAGACGGAAACGTCGCAGAACGGCACGATGCCCGCGTCCCCCTGCCCGATCCCCGGCGTCTCGACGATCACGATGTCGGCCCCGGCGGCCTTCACCGCGGCGATGATGTCGGCCAGCGCCGGCGGCACCTCCGTCTCGGCGCCGCGCGTGGCGAGCGAGCGGAAGAACACGTTGGGCGCGTTGTTGGCGTTCATGCGGATGCGGTCGCCAAGCAGCGCCCCGCCGGTCTTGCGCCGGGTCGGGTCGACGGCGACGACGGCGATGCGGGGTTCGCCCGACCCGAACCGGAACCGCCGCACGATCTCGTCGGTCAGGGATGATTTGCCGGCGCCGCCCGTGCCGGTGATGCCGAGCACCGGCGCCGTGTCGCAGGCTTTGGCGGCGGCCCGCACCTCGTCGAGCATGGCCGCCGGCAGGCGACCGTCCTCGATGGCGGTGATGACGCGCGCGAGGTCGGCCGGGTTGCCGGCCTTGAGCCCGCCCAGGTCCTTCGGAACCTCGCCGGCCAGGTCGCGCCGCGCGCGCTGGACCATGTCGGCGATCATGCCCTGCAGGCCCAGGCGCCGACCGTCCTCGGGCGAGTACACGCGGGTCACGCCGTAGGCTTCCAGGTCCTTGACCTCGTCGGCGACGATGACGCCGCCGCCGCCGCCGAACACGGCGATGTCCGGGCGCCCGCGCTCGCGCAGGAGGTCGATCATGTACTTGAAGTATTCCACATGGCCGCCCTGGTAGGACGACACGGCGATGCCGTGGGCGTCTTCCTGGATGGCGGCGGTGACGACCTCGTCGACCGAGCGGTTGTGGCCCAGGTGGATGACCTCGGCCCCCTGCGCCTGCAGGATGCGGCGCATGATGTTGATGGAGGCGTCATGGCCGTCGAACAGGCTGGCGGCGGTGACGAAACGGACCGGATGCGGCGGCCCCTTGCTGGCGTGGTCCTGGGCGTTCTTTGACCCGGTGGTAAGTGAATCGTCCGGCACGGCGATGTTCCCGTTCGCGTATGGTCTCGAAGTTTCCGTTTACGTAAACGTAAACCAATTCCCCCGCCGGGTAAAGGGAGCAGTCCCGCGGGCGGGGTCGCGAGAAGCGTTGACTTTGCGCCGCCCCCAAGGGATTTTGTCGGCTCCGTCCAAGCCCTTGGACCATCGTAACCTCAACCGGGAACCCTCGACCGTGGTCACATTTCCCCGCAAGCGCATGCGCCGCATCCGGCGCGAACCCTGGATCCGGCGCCTGGTCGCCGAACACCGCCTGTCGGCGGACGACCTGATCTGGCCGGTGTTCGTGGTCGACGGCGCGAACCGGCGCGAGCCGATCCCCTCCATGCCCGGCGTCGACCGCCTGTCCGTCGACCTGCTGACGGGTGCGGTGACCGAGGCGCGTGAACTGGGCATCCCCGCCATCGCCATCTTCCCCTACACGGACGAGAAGCTGAAGACGCCGGGCGCCGAGGAAGCCTACAACCCGGACAACCTGGTGTGCCGCGCCGTGCGTGCCGCGAAGGCCGCCGTGCCCGACGTCGGCGTGATCTGCGACGTCGCGCTCGACCCCTTCAATTCCGACGGCCACGACGGGCTGGTCAGGGACGGCGTCATCCTCAACGACGAAACGGTGGAGGTCCTGGTCAAGCAGTCCCTGGTCCAGGCCGAGGCCGGCTGCGACGTCATCGCCCCCTCGGACATGATGGACGGGCGCATTGGCGCCATCCGCGACGCCCTCGACGCGGCCGGCCGCCAGGACGTCGCCGTGCTGGCCTACGCCGCCAAGTTCGCCTCGGGCTTCTACGGCCCGTTCCGCGACGCGGTGGGCTCCAAGGGGGCCTTGAAGGGCGACAAGGCGACCTATCAGATGAACCCCGCCAACGTCGACGAAGCCATGTGGGAGGTCGCCCTAGACGTCGACGAAGGGGCCGACATGGTCATGGTCAAGCCCGGCCTGCCCTATCTGGACGTGGTCCGCATGGTGAAGGAAAAGTTCCAGATGCCGACCTTCGTCTACAACGTGTCGGGCGAGTACGCCATGCTGCGCGGCGCCGGCGACGCGGGCTGGCTGGATTACGACAAGGTCGTCGTGGAAACCATGATGTCGTTCAAGCGCGCGGGCGCCGACGCGGTCCTGACCTACGCGGCCCTGGACGTGGCGCGGCTGTTGCGCGGTTAAATCCGGACGCTGATGTTCAAGAGGCGGTGCACGTCGAGCACCACCATCAACTCGCCCTTCAGGCGGTAGACGCCGACCGAGAACTCCCGCCACAGGGAATCGAGGGTCGCCGGGTTGCGCTCGTACAGTTCGTTGGACAGGCTGATCACGTCGCCGATGCTGTCGACCAGCAGGGTATAGAGTTCGTGCTCGTGCTCCACGGTCACCGCCATGGCGTTCTCCGAGGCTTCCTTGCTGGGCGGCAGGCCCAGGCGCACGCGCACGTCGATGACCGTGACGATGCGGCCGCGCAGGTTGATGGAGCCACGCACTTCCGGCGGCGCCAGCGGGATCGAGGCGATGCGGTCGGGCGACAGGATGTCCTGCACCATCAGCACGGGAATGCCGAACAGCTGCTTCCTGACCCGGAAGGTCACGAAATCCTCCAGGTCCTCGCCCGGATGGGTGGCCAACTCACGGGTCTCCGCTTCGCGCAGCGCGCGGGACGAATTCGCAGCCAGAACTTCCGCCATGGTGAGCACTCCCAGGTTTCCGCCGGCAATCCGCCCGATTGCGGCCGTCCGGTTCTTGTCGACGCTGGAGTGTATGCGGCGCCCCGGCGAGTTTCAATACAGACGAAGGTCAGGGGCGTGCGGAAAAAACCCCGTCGCCTCAGGCATCAAGCCAGGCCGCGACCAGGTCGAGCTGATCGTCCGACATGAGCGCCGGGGCATGGCCCACGCCGGAGATTTCGTGGGTCGCGACCCGGGGCCCCCGCGTCGTCATTTCGGCCAGGGTTTCCGCGCGCAGAAGGTCCGACTCCGCGCCGCGGATCACGGTGACGGGGCATTTGACGGCGTCCCATACGGGCCACAGCACCATGTCTTCCTCGATCGCCCCCTGGAACGGCCTGGCGATGGCGGGATCGTATTTCAGCACGTAGCGCCCGTCGTCGCGTCGCCGCAGGCTGTGGCGCGCGAGATGCGCCCACTGGGCGTCCGTGAGCGGCCCGAAGGGGGCGTGAACCCGGCGGATGTAGGCCTCGCCTTCGGCCATGTCCACGAAATCGGGCGCGGCGCCCAGGTAGGCGGCGATGCGCCGCAGCGATTCCTTGGTCACCACGGGCCCGGCGTCGTTCATCAAAAGGCGCTCGACCGGCGAACCCGGTCCCGCCGCCATGATCATGCCGAGCAACGCGCCCATGGAGGTGCCGAGCCAGGCGACCCGGTCCACGTCCAGGCGTGCGATCAGGGCGGTCAGGTCGGCGAGGTATTGCGGATAGCCGTACTGTCCGGGATCGGCCAACCGCCCGCTTTCGCCGCGCCCCACGATATCTGGGCAGACCACGCGCCAGCGGTCGCAGAATCGCCCGGCCACGGCGTCGAAGTCGCGTCCCTGGCGGGTCAGCCCGTGGACGCAGAGCAGCACCGGCCCATCCGCCGGGCCCCATTCCCAGTAGACGACCTCGTGAAAGGTACCGAGGCCGGTCCGGCCGAGGAAAGAATTCTTCCGCAAGGTGCCTCTCTTCCCGGATGGTTTGCCTCGCCCTTCGAGACGGCGCTCCGCGCTTCCTCAGGGTGAGGCAAGGAACTTGAAGGAAATGAATGACCTCATGCGGAGGAGCGAAGCGTCTCGAAGCAAGAGGTCATTCATTCAGAATCAGATCACGCCGCGCTCGCGCAGGCCCGCGATGTCGTCCGCGGCCAGGCCGAGCAGGTCGCTCAGAACCTCGTCCGTATGCTCGCCCAGGACGGGCGGCGCATAGCGGTAGTCGACCTGCGACTTCGAGAGTTTCAGGGGGCTTGCGACCATGCCGACGGGCTTGGTGCCGGTCTTGGGATGCGGCATTTCCAGCTTCATGCCGCGGGCCAGGAACTGCGGGTCGGCGAACACCTGGTCCAGGCGGTTGATGGGCCCGCAGCTCACGTTGTTCTTTTCCAGCTCCTCGAGCCAGAACTTGGACGGCTTGGCCGCGACGATGGGCCGCAGCAGGGAGACGAGTTCGTCCCGGTTGGAGACGCGACTGGCGTTGGTGGCGTAGCGCGGGTCCTCGGCCAGGTGCTCGCAGGCCGCGACCTTGCAGAAACGCTGGAACTGGCCGTCGTTGCCGACGGCCAGGATGATGTCGCCGTCGGCCGTCGGGAACGACTGATAGGGCACGATGTTGGGGTGCGCGTTGCCCAGGCGCGGCGGGTTCTGGCCCGTCGCCAGGTAGTTGGCGCCCTGGATCGACAGGATGGCGGCGGTGGTGTCCAGCATGCCGATGTCGATGTGCTGGCCTTCGCCGGTCACTTCCCGGTGGCGCAGCGCGGCGTTGATGCCCACGGCGGCGTACATGCCGGCGATCAGGTCGGAGATGGGGATGCCGGCCTTCTGCGGGTCGCCGTCGGGGTCGCCGGTCACGCTCATGAAGCCGCCCATGCCCTGGATCAGCACGTCATAGCCGGGACGGTTGGCATAGGGCCCGGTATGGCCGAACCCGGTGACCGAGCAATAGACCAGGCCCGGGTTGTCGTCCTTCAGCTGCTCGTAGCCCAGACCGTACTTGGCCAGGCCGCCGGTCTTGAAGTTCTCGACCAGAACGTCCGACTTGGCGATCATGCGCTTGGCGATGTCGATGCCTTCGGGCTTGGTCAGGTCCAGGGTGATCGAGCGCTTGTTGCGGTTGGCACAGGTGAAATAGGCGCTCTGGTCCGTGTCGTTGCCGTCGCCGTCCTTCAGGTAGGGCGGCGCGAAGCCGCGCGTGTCGTCGCCCTTGCCGGGAATTTCCACCTTGATCACGTCGGCGCCCAGATCACCCAGGATCTGCGTGCAGGAGGGGCCGGCCAGGATGCGGGTCAGATCGAAAACCCGAAGGCCGCTCAAGGGTCCGGACATGTACTGTTTCCTTTTGTTGGTTGCGCCTTATTGTGGGCGTCAGGCGATGGTCGGGAACGTCCGGCGCCCCCGGATCCCGGGGCCCGGCGCAAGCTTGGTTTCGCGCGATGTATAGCGTCAAGATTTACCCCTCGCAATGCGGGCGGGCGAAATTTTCCGGCCGGATCGGGGGCCGATGCGACGCCGGCGGCTGAGATTCTGGGCCCTGGCCGGCGCGCTTCTCGTGGCGGGCGGCGTGGCGATCCTGCTTGCCTCGACCTGGCCCAAGACCTCGGGAACGCTGCACCTCGCCGGGATCGACAAGCCGCTGACGATCACCCGCGGCGAGCACGGCATCCCCGTCGTCCGGGCCGCAACGTGGGACGACGCCTTCTTCGCCCTCGGCTATGCGCATGCCCAGGACCGCTTCTTCCAGATGGAACTCATGCGCCGCGCCGGCGCCGGACGCCTCTCGGAAATGCTGGGACCGGCCGCGCTTGCGACCGACCGCTACATGCGCAGGCTGGGTCTCTACAGGCTGGCCGAAGCCCAGGCGGCGGCCGCCCCGCCCGCACTCGGGAAGCGGCTCACGTCCTATGCCGCCGGGGTCAACGCCTGGATCGACGGAACCTCGTGGCCGCGCACCGTGGAATTCCTCGCCCTGCGCCACGCGCCGGAGCCCTGGCGCCCCGCCGACAGCCTGGTCTGGGGCAAGCTGATGGCGACGCAGCTCGGCAGCAACTGGCGGACCGAGCGCCTGCGCCTCGACATGCTGGCCGGGCTGACGCCGGAACAGGTCGATTTCCTGTGGCCGCCCTATCCCGGCGATGCGCCCACGGCCTTCCCCGTCGTCCCCGGCCGCACGGGTCTCGCGGGCTTTCCGGCCATGGACTGGGATCCGCGCGCGTACGGCGCGCCGGCGACGGCGTCGAACGGCTGGGCGTTTGCCGGGGCGCGCACGGCGACGGGCGCGCCGTTCCTCGCCAACGACCCGCACCTGGAGTTCCAGGCCCCCATCATGTGGTACCTGGCGCGCCTGGAAACACCCGCGGGAACGCTGGCCGGCGCCACGGTGCCGGGCGTGCCCTTCCTGGTCGTCGGGCACAACGGCCATGTCGCCTGGGGCTTCACGACCACGGGGGCCGATACCGAGGACCTGATCGTCGAGACCACGGCCGGGCACGCGAGCGCCTACCGCACGGACGCCACGGACGGCGCGGCCGCGTTCCGCGTGCGGCGCGAGGTCATCGAGGTGCGTGGCGGCGAGGCGGAACCCCTGAACGTCCTGGAAACGCCCGAGGGCCCGGTCATCACCGAATCCGGGGACGACCGCCCGGTCACCCTGACCGCCCCTTACCTGGACGTCGACGACCGCACGCCGGAGGCCCTGATGGCCCTCAACGGCGCAAAATCGGCCACGGACGTGGCGGCGGCGCTGCGCCTGTTCCATGCCCCGGTGCAGAACGTCCTCTACGCCACCACGTCCGGTGACATCGGCATGATCACGGCGGGCCGCGTGCCCAAGCGCAGGCGCGGCGACGGGCGGGTGCCGCTCGCCCGCATCCACGGGCCGGTCGGCCGCGACGGCTACCTGGACCCGTCCCTGATGCCGCGCTACGCCAACCCGCCGGGCGGCGTGCTGCTGAACGCCAACAACAAGGTGACGCCGCCGGGCTTTCCGCTCGAGATCGCGGCCGACTGGCCGCCGCCGTTCCGCGCCCGGCGTCTGGCCGACCTTCTGGCCGGCGACCGGCCGGACCCGGCGGCGCCGCAGACCGACATCGTCTCCGCCGGGGCCGGGGAACTGACGGCCTTCGCCCTCGCCCAGCTTGACGAGCGGACCCGCCAACGGTCGTTGGTGCGCGCGCTGGAACGCTGGGACGGCGCCATGGACCGCCGCCTGCGGGCCCCCCTGGCCTTCATGTTCTGGGCGCTGAACCTGAAGCGCGCGATCTTCGCCGACGAACTGGGAGGCCTGTTCGGGCGCTGGCACGGGCTGCGAATCCGCGCCGTGGTGCGCGCCCTGACCGAAGACCGCCGCTGGTGCGACGACGTGACCACGGCCGACAAGGCCGAGACCTGCGCCGACGCCGTCGTCCGCGCCCTCGACCAGACCGCGCGCGACCTCATGGGCCTCGACCGCGAACTGGGCCGCGCGGCCCTGTGGGGCGACGTCCACGTGGCACGCTTCGAGCACCCCGTGTTCCGCCACCTGCCGCTCCTCGCCGACTGGACGGCCATCGAAGTGGCGACCGACGGCGGCAACCACACGCTCAACCGGGGCGCCATGTGGCTGGGCCGCGCGGACGCCCCCTTCCGGCACCGCCACGGCGCGGGGCTGCGCGCCCTGATGGACCTGGGCGACCTGAACGCCTCGCGTTTCGTCATCGCGACGGGGCAATCGGGACATCCGCTGAGCCCCCGTTACCGTGACCTCACCGAACTGTGGCGGGACGGCGGGACGGTTTCCCTGGGGCCCCTCCGGCCGGATCACGGCGACGTCCTGAAAATTCTGCCAAAACATTGAACAAGCGTGTAGAACGGCGGCTCACACCCGCCAGAACCGGAACGCCATCATGCCCGTGACCATCGACGCCATCCGCGCCATCCGCGACGCCGCCGCCCTGCTGGAGGGCGACATCATCCGTACCCCGGCGCTGCCCGTGCGACGGCTGTCGCGCGCGACGGGGGCCGAGGTCTACCTGAAGCTGGAGAACCTGCAGGTCACTGGGTCGTTCAAGGTGCGCGGTGCCGGAGTGAAGCTGAACAGCCTGAGCGACGGCGAACGGGCGCGCGGCGTCGTCGCCGCCTCGGCCGGCAACCACGCCCAGGGGGTCGCCTTTCATGCCGGGCGCCTGGGTATCGCGGCGACCATCTACATGCCCGAGGGCACGCCCTTCACCAAGGTCGGCCGGACCGAGGACCTGGGGGCCACGGTCGTTCTGGAAGGGGCGGACTTCAACGCCGCGCGCGAGGCCGCCCTGGCCCACGCCGAGGCCACCGGCAAGCTGTTCATCGCCCCCTTCGACGATCCCCACGTGATCGCCGGACAGGGCACGGTGGCGCTGGAGCTGCTGGAGGACGTGCCTGACCTGGACGTCCTGATCGTGCCGATCGGCGGCGGCGGCCTGATGGCCGGCTGCGCCGTCGCCGGCCACGCCATGAACCCGAGGCTCGAATTGATCGGTGTGCAGACCGCGCTCTACCCCTCCATGGCCCGGGCGCTGAAAGGCGAGCCGCCGGGCGGCGGCGGTACCACCATCGCCGAGGGCATCGCCGTGAAGACGCCGGGCGAGATCACCCGTCCGATCATCGCCGAGCACGTGAAGGACATCGCCGTCCTCGGCGAGGACCAGATCGAGGCCGCGGTCCTGATGCTTGCCGAGGGTCAGCGCATCGTTGCCGAAGGTGCCGGCGCCGCCGGCGTCGCCGCCCTGGTCGCCGCCGATGGCAAATATTCCGGCAGGAAGGTGGGCATCGTGATCTCCGGCGGCAACATCGATTCCCGCCTGCTGTCCAACGTGCTGCTGCGCGGCCTGGTGCGCGGCGGGCGCATGGTCAGCCTGCGCATCAGCATCAGCGACCGGCCGGGCATGCTGTCCGAGGTCTCGGGCCTGATCGGCGGCCTGGGCGGCAACATCCTGGAGGTCTATCACCAGCGCCTGTTCTTCGAGGGGCCGATCCGGGACACGGAACTGGACGTGGTGATCGAGACCGTGGACGCCGAACATGTGCGCAAGATCGTCGACGCGCTTACCGCCGCCGGGTTCCAGACCCGGGTGCTGTCCAATCGAATGAATTAGCCGTTCACATCCGGTAGACGAGAAGCCGGGTCCGGCGCCCGTCGTCGACCTGGATCGTATTGTCCGGCACCACCTCGGGCACCGCGAAGCTGTTGGAGACGAACAGGCCGCCCGGCTTCATCTCGCGCCTGGCCTTGGCGTACAGGCGCGCCATGGGAACCGGCGACAGGAAGCAATAGACCACGTCGAACATGCCCAGGTCGGCCCGCCACAGGGAGAGAAAACGGAGCCGCAGGTTGGCCCGCGGCTGAACCAGAAGGCGCAGGCGGGTGAACAGAAAGACCAGGGGGGCCGTCTCGTAGCCCTCGAACCGGACGTCCGGCCGCGCGGCGGACAGGTGCCACAAGGTGCCGCCCAGGCCGCTGCCGAGGTCCGCCACGCGGACGCCAGGCTGTTCGGGCAGCAGGTTTTCGACGGCGCGCCAGGTCTTGGGGTTGGTGAGATAGAGCGGCACGCCCTCGCCCACCGCGTTCCAGTAGACGGCGAGCAGCCCCACGAACACGACCGGGAATACCCAGACGGGCGGTTGCAGGCCGAGCACGACCCACACGAGAACGGGCGCCACGGCCTGCACCGGCAGCCACCAGCGGGCAAGGCCCATGGGCAGGGTCGCCGCCGCCGCCGCGGCGCCCCAGACGACGCACAGCGTGCCCGGCGCGGCGGGCCAGCCGGCGTTGCGCAAGAGTGCCATGGC
>Ga0210038_1001586_pt1 | contig 11030 bp, 10 predicted proteins | sample CryGeyCG2114_020_FD_183970 | JGI IMG/M metagenome (GOLD analysis project Ga0210038, IMG submission 183970) | Groundwater microbial communities from aquifer - Crystal Geyser CG15_big_fil_post_rev_8/21/14_0.20 (SPAdes) (version 2) | ecosystem: Environmental > Aquatic > Deep subsurface >... | reverse complement strand
AACATTCCACAGACTCGCCTAAGCGAATCTGTGCTGCTATTGCTGAGGTTATCCAACACCACCAAATCATATCCTGCCGCCAACAACTCCACACAAGCATGCGACCCGATATACCCTGCCCCGCCAGTAACTAAAATCATCAATTAACCTTTCCTAAAAACCTTATGCAAAAACTTAATCGGCAGGCGAATCAAAACAAAAGCCAAATTGGAATAAACGCCATTCTCACGCAATGCACGCAACTGCTCTTTAGACGATACCCAATAGCTTTTTAATCCAGATGTACTCACCCCACCTTCTCGCATGCGTACCAGCGTATTATTCAACTTAACGTAAGACAGCTCACGCACCAAAAACGCCCGCACAAACCATTCAAAATCCGCGCCGATTTTGTAACCTAACTTATACCCCCCAACCTCTTCATAAGCCGAACGCTTAATAAACGCCGCTGGATGCGCAGGCATAAAACCAAACCGCATTTTCCAAGGTATAAAGTTAAACGAAGAATAAAACCGAACAGGCCTGGTTAGATCATAAGGATGAACAAAATCGACATTCCCAAGCACCATATCTAAATCAGGATTATCCGCAAACGCTTGAACCACGTCCGCAATCACCGAAGGATACGGATAAAAGTCATCCGAGTTCAAAATCCCAATCACATCCCCCGTCGCCAACGCCAAGCCTTTGTTCATCGCGTCATAAATACCCTTATCAGGCTCAGAAACAAAATGCGTGACCCGACCGCCAAACGACTCAACAATTGAAACCGTACTATCCTTTGAAGCACCATCGATAATGACATATTCAATATTACAATTACACTGAGAAATCACAGACTCAATAGCCAATGAAATAAAGCGTTCTGAATTATAGGAAACTGTGATGATACTGATTAATGGCGTATTCAAATTTTTACTCATTGACTTCATTAAGACCAAAAGCCTTCAATAGCTTTTGTTGGTGGTTAGACAGGGAGAACTGTTCAAAATACCTTTGCTGCAGTGCAACAGACAAACTAGCCTTATCAATATAAGACTGAAAACGGTGAATACAATCAATCAACGAATGAGGGTTTTGCGGCTCAAAATAAAACGGATAATCATCACCAAGTAGTTCACCAATCAACCCCACCCGTGTGGTTAATACCGGCGTACCCACCATCATCGCTTCTAGAATAATTGTAGGTTGCCCTTCATTCCAAGAGGGTAAAATCAGCGCATCCGCTTCATGTATGGCATTGAATTTTTCCTTACCGCCAATCGGAGGGTTTACAACTAAGCCATTCCTTTGCAAAGCTTTTATCTCCGCCACATTATGATGAAAAGCACCATAACAATTGAGTTCTAGGTCATCAAGTGAGGCAAAAGCGGTCAATAAATCGTAGATACCCTTTTCTTTAAGGTAATTAGAAATAAAAATAAAACGATTACTAAAAATGGTTTTAGCTGGGTAACGAGGTAAATCACGCTCTTCCAAAACTGCATTTTCAACTACAAAAATAGATTTATTAGGAAAAAAATTGGACATTTCCTGCTTTTGACTTTCTGACAATACAATCAATCGACTAACTCTACCAAAACAAAGCTTAATTAATACTCGATGAATCCAACGCCGGTGATAAAACTTTACAAAATCACCACGATGAAGATGCACAATAATTTCTGAGCGTGACTTAGATGAAAATGCATAAATGGCTAGTAAAGTTTTTAACATGCCAAATAAACTTAAAGAAATGACTATGTAAAAGGCTTGATATGTATCAGCACGAGATTGTTGACGAATAGAAAAAATCGATGCAAGCAAGTTTTTGATTTTACCTAGCGAAGTTTTACCGACGAAATCAATCTGTGTCTTTTCTTGAATCATATCAACAGAAGCTGATTTGGATAACAAATCCACATTCAAGCGGTTAGCAATACTCACCCCGTGCACAACATCAGGGAATAATTCACAAAAAAACAAAATATTCAATAGATTAAAGACCTTTATTAAGGATTATTAGACCATACCAAATCTTCCAATTGTTTGGCTATTCAGACATAATATCAAACAAACTTTTTTCTTCCATAATGCTTTTTTATAAAAAAAATAACTGATGCAATTATCAAAACAAATAATGAAATTTTAAAAAGGACAATAGGGTAATAAGCAAACCACCTTGGAAAAAAGATAAGAACCATAAAACCATATATCACTACAAGAGTGTTAGATGAAGTATATAACATCCTTATAGAATAACCGATAAATAAACCAAAAAGTACTGGTCCAAAATACCCAAGCCATACATATGAAAAAGCAGATATAAGCCCACCTCCACCAGAGGTAGAAATATTTTTTAAATAAGCTGCTAAATTATAATAATCAGGCATTATCGAACTGGGCGCAAAACCAATAACAACCAAAAAGAAAGATTTTAAACCCACCCATGGCTCAATAAGATTTTGATCATATAAACCTACAATCCTTAAACTTGATTGATAAACATCTCCAAACTGATTAGAAACAATGCTAGGCTTTAGGCTGCTAGAAATAAAAAAGTTAGAAAAATCTAAATTTAAAATTGCAAGAACTAATTCAGGATTTGTCCTTATATGTCCTATTAAGTCCATTACAAAATATACCAAAAATGCACTAAGTAGAGCCATTAACTGTCTACCCTCTAAAAAATTTTTAAAAAGATAAAGGTATGCTAAACCGATAATGACAACCTCTATTCGACCACCATAAAGTAAAGTTTTAAAAACATAAAATATAAAAAGATAAAATATGATATTGCGCTCAAAAAAACTTAGTTTATTAGCTGTCAAAACCAATAATACAAAAAACGCTATAAAATACTCATGAAGCGTTCCTTTTTGCACATCAGCTTTTCCGTAACCAGACTCTAAAATAGTCTCACCTTGAATTCCAAAAAAAATTATATAAACACAAACTAGAAATATAGGGTAAAACAAATATTTAGATTGCAAAATAGAAACTAAATTAAGAGCCGTATTCCTAGTTTGCAATCGACCTATACCAATAAATAAAAAAATCAAGAAGATACTGTTCAATATTGCAACTTTATTAAAAATAACCGGGCTTTGGTAATCAAAATGATATGAGATAAGACTTCCGTCAACAAAAAAGAACTTAGGAATAAATAAATAAGGCAAAAAAAAGGACAGCATTATAACTACAGGTATTGATTTCTTAAAAAAATAAAGAATTTGAATTATAGCAATGATACAAGTAACAGCCCATGCCCACTCACTAAAAAATGAAGCATAGGTCATGAATACTTGAATTACTGTTCCAGCAAAGAATAAAATCAGCAACAATAAAAATGAATTAAAAAAGAACCTATTTGTCATTAATTAAATTTAACTTTTTAAGTATTTGATCACAACGATTCAACACCTCATGCCCATCAACTAGAAGTCTTTTGTAGCCTCGTAGAGCCACTTTTGTTCTTAACCCATCGTTCTGCAAATAGTACGTAACTTTTTCAAGTAACTCTTGTTTTGACGAAAAAAAACTAGCCTCAACTTCTGGGATAAATAGATTTTCTAAGTCACTTGTTCGCTCAGATAACATAAAAGTTTTTGTTGCTGGAATTTCAAAATTCCTACGCGTATATGTGTCCCGATTTCTTTTTGATAAAAAAACTAATGCAATTTTGGAACTGTTTAAAACAAGGTTATAGTCAGTAAAAATTGGCCTTATTGGCCCGCAGTTTTTATTCAAAAAAGTAAAATGCCTCGAATTATGCCATTCAGGACCATATATTCTAAGATTTATACCATTTTCAACAAGAGTTTTTAAATACTCATCTCGCCCATCATTTTCAAAATGACCTATAAAAACAACATCTGATGAATATTTTTTTTCAAGACTGGAAACACTAGAACTTTCATCTTTTAGATAATATGACCTTAATAAGGTCACTGGAATACTAGGATTAAGAGATTTATACTCATTGATATTCACAAACCTATAAGAAAATATGTGATCACAATACTTCAAGGAACTAAAAAACAATCTCCAAAAATACTTAGGATAAGATTTAGAAAAAGGATCGTCATTATTATAATAAAATATCTTAGCTTTTGAATGGGATTTCTTTATAAAAGACATTGTTGTAGCTGTTAAATGAGTATTTCGATACAAAAATATTAAATCAGGCTCTACTTCTGATACAAAGTTAACAAAATCATTATTTATTCTATTTACAACTGGACCATATCTAAACTTATTTTGTACTTTATAAAATAAATCTTTAAATGACCTAATTTCTTTCTTGTACTGCCTACCTTCAAAATATTCGAACCACTTAAAATGATATACATCATGTCCTTTACTGGAAAAACCTTCTACAAGAGCTTTTCCATAAATGTGAGACACATACCCATCCTCAGCAATGATTATTCTCACAAACACTTACTCCTATTGCACAAGCTCTTCAAAGAGAAACTAAAAAACATTAGAAAAACGAATAAATTAATAAGCATCATTGATAAGTAAGCTCCATACAAGCCATATGTTGAAATTAATAAGAAAGCAATCAAGATAGAAAATAATATAAGAAACAAACTTATAATTAAGATTTCTTTATTTCTCCCTTCCTTGACTAAATAAAAACTAAATATACTAGCGAGTGAGTTGAAGTAATAACCTATGATTAACATTAATAACATTGCATAAGAAATTTGAAACCCTATATTTGGAAAAAATTGCAAGATATACTGCAACATATATGTTACAAATATAGCAAAACATAAATACAATACTGAAATAATCAAAACCTGAATTGATATCAATCTAACTTTTGAAACTGTTTTTATCAATGATAATTTAGAGTAATAAATTGCCGCAAACGCAGTGACTATTGGTAATATCGATGAAGCGATCAATATGATAAATTTATATTCAGCAGATTCACCATTACTTGACAGCATTTCAAGGAAAATAAAATCAACATTAGCATATACTTGTGTTGCAAATATTGACAAGCCCAATACAGTCAATACTTTAACTTTTGGAATTGAAAAATAGCCCATCGAATCTTTCAGGGAGAACATATAATTTTTTTTTCCAACTAAATAAAAAGCGACAAGAACAGGCAATACCCAGCTCAAAGCATATAAAAGAGAGAAAAACTTTAAATCATTGGGTTTATAAAAAATAACTAAACTAACTAAAACAATACTTTGTAATAGTTTAGGAAAGAGCGTTAAGATGTCTTTACCAACTACTCGCCAATAAACAAGAACTAACGATATGATATGTTGAGATAAAAAAGAAATACTTATTAAGATAAGTGTTGATATTTCGTAATCCATTAAGGTTAAGACCGGAATTACAAATATACACAATATGAACCAAACAGATACTTTATAAAAAATAGCTGATTTAATTTCATATCCAACATGTATTTTTTGAAAATAAGTATCAACAGAACTCCCTAAAAAAGAATAGACCCCTCCCCAAACAATAATAACAAGCCAAAAGCTAGAGAAATCCGATACATCAGCACCTGCAAAAAAATAAATCTGAGAAATTAAAGCAAAAAACTGTGGTAACAATCTCCCTAAAATTTGAAAAATATAATTTCTATATGTTATCAAGTTTTAGTTCCCTTCGTATTCTTCAATGCATGTGGCATTGGACTTTTTTTAATTTTTTTATATGTTAAATAAAAAGCCAAAATCATTTTTTTGGGCAGCAAAGATAATGCAAAAATACAAAAGCTTTTAAGATCGATAGACTCTCTAAACAATAAACCTCTTGAAGGATAGTTGCTTAATTTAATAATTAAATAGATCAAGCATCTTTTCTTTGCTTGTTTTCGTAAAAAAGTAAATAAATACGGATCTAACTCAAGAAAGTAAGTAAATAGTTGGTTTGTATCAAAAATATATGTTTTTACTATTGAATCAATACTGTTTGAAAAATGACTTCCTTCTGAAACCCTTTTAAACACTATTGGCTTATTTAGTATAAATGTTTCTTTTTTTACAAAAAAACAATAATTCACGTATTTAACATAATAGTTATTATCCTTTAGGCTATTAAATGTATCCTGGTTTTCAAAAATTTTTTTTAAAATTTTAGTTTTATGGATATGTGAACTTATAAAACCACTATCAACCTCAATCAAAGCCGACAATTTTTCAAACTCTCTTTCAAAGTCAAATTTTAAAAACTTATAGTTATCTTTTTTAGTACAAAGAATCTCTTTTTCAGATTTGAAGCTTTTTGAAGGTAAGTACAAGTGATCTCCACCAGTAACTTGCAAAAAATTTAGGATATACTTTAAGAGCCCATCCAAAAATAAGTCATCATCACCAAAAATCCAAACATATTCAGAAGACACTAATTTTAATGCCTTTTCTATGTTTCGAGTGATGCCAATATTTGATTTATTTATGTAGTGACTTATTTCTTTTTCAGATAAATATTCACTTGTTCGATCTTGTGAACAATTATCAGCGACAAATACAGAAACTAAATTTTCAAGATTGTTTTTTTTGATCTGATTATCTATAAAAAGTAAAGTCTCTTTTAAAAATGAAAGACGGTTAAAAGTTGGTATGATTATTGTCAACATTTTCAAACACCACTTATCATTTTATCAAACTTATCTATATTGCTTTTGAAATCGCAGGAGGATTTTATTTCTTTATTTCTTCTTCCATGTATAGAAATCAATTCTCTATTTTCGATATATTTTCGCATGGCATTTTTATAGAATCTTTAAATATTTTTTCATCTTTGCTATAGCTAATTAAGTAACCATTGTATTGATCTATAATATTTTCATTACCAGCTGAAGTTTCATATGTTGTGATTATACCTAAACCAGAGGCCATTGCTTCTTCTACTACAAACCCCCATCCAGAATGCTTAAGAGGTGCAACTAGTATGTCCGCCTTTGCATATAAACTAGGCATTTCAAACCAACTGGTATACGAATTGTCAACAATTATTTTATCTGAAAAATTCGAATTATTTGCAATATTTAAACAGTCCTGCAAATTCTCCCCATTACCAGAAAGAATAAGTCTTATGTCACTATAATTTTCACAAAGTTCAACAAAAGCATTTAATAATATTGTTGTTGGTTGGTTTTCTGAAAAACGTCCGGAATACAGAAAAACTATGTCAGAGCCACCTTCATTAAACATTTTTTTTGAGTTATACCTGTCAACATTTAATAGATAGGGAATATTAAAAACCTCGCTATTAGCGAGTTTACTGTATTCTTTATAAGCATCATTTCCAATTGCAAAAACAACATCATAAACCCTTGAAACAATTCTAAATATTAATTTTTTAATCTTCGATTTTAACCATCCTGAATTTAAGAACCTTTCAACATATAAAACTCTTTTTTTTCTATTTTTTTTTGCCCATAGTGCAGCTAAAAAACCAGTAAGATTATTATAACCACCAACAATAACAACATCTGGATTGAGCTTGTTTAACTCTTCAAAAACATCTGGATTATAATAAATTTTTTTAGTGATAAACTTCGGCGTTTTTAAAACTAATGTATTTTCTTCTTCAAAAGGAAGGTTTTTCCAATATACAGGCCTATTACTCTCTAAGTCTAAAGTGAAAATAAAATAGTATTCATTCCCTGTGAACTGATTCAAGTATTTGCAATTTTCTATTTGATATGGTGCAGCCATATTAGAAATAAATGCTATTTTTTTCATTTGAACCTATAACTCCATTCAATCATTTTACGAACACCTTCCGCTTTAGTTACGTTTGGCGTCCAGTTAATCATTGTTTGTGCTTTGGTTATATCGGCGACAAACACCCGTTGATCACTTTCTCTTGGCGGGAGTTGTTGGTAGGTCATTTTGATGTCCAACTCTTGTTCCAAGAATTGGAATAGCTCCAACAACGATGATGAATTTTCAATGCCACCACCAATATTGAATGCTTGGCCATTTATAGTTTCAATGTTTTCAGCGGCTTTAAGATAAAGCGCTACGCAATCACTGGCGTAAAGTAAGTCACGCACCTGTTTACCATTACCCGAAATCGTAAAAGGCTCTTTCGCTGTACCGTTTTTAATTTCAATCGCTTTTTGGGTAAACCACCCCAGCCAGCCTTGATCGAAGGTTGCAAACTGTCGCCCACCAAACATGGATGAATGACGGAATACGACGGTTTTTAAACCATAAATACGGGCAAAATCGAGCATGTATTGATCGGCACTGCCTTTTGATGTGCCATATGGGGAATGAAATTCCAAATTAACGGCTTCATCAAACCCGTTTGGTTTATCAATACATTCATAGCGAGTTTCTGTTTCACGATATTCAAACTGTTCAAGATCGCCATAGACTTTATTCGTGGACGAATAAATAATTGTGCTTTCAGGTGAATATAATCGCACGGCATTTAGTAGATTAAAACTCCCTCCTACATTGACTTCAAAATCCATTCTTGGATCGGAAATTGAGGTGGTCATCGCCACTTGACCAGCTAGATGATAAATCACATCCGGTTTATGTTGTTTAATGGTTCTTTCGACATCATTGGTATTGCGAATATCACCATGAATAAACTCGAACTCGCCTTGGGCTTTTAACCATTCTAAATTCTGGTAACTGCCAAAACGATAGAGGCTGTCAAACACGACTAACTCATGACCTTGCTTTAAAATTTCGCTGACGATATTGGAGCCCAAAAATCCGCAACCACCTGTAATTAGATATTTCATACAATGTCCTCTAAATATTTTTTTAACCCTTGCTGTAATTTTATTTTTGGTAGCCACCCCAAATCGATCAACGATTGGTTATTAACTTTAACACTCATCATTTCTCCTTCACGATATGGCAGTGCCCCGAAAACCATTTTTGAAGTTATTTTTCCAAAACTAGCTTCGTAAAGCTCTTTTAGTTGTTCTAATACCTCTTTAATCTCCAATGCTTGCCCGGTACCAACTTCATATTCGTTGTAGTCTATTAAGGTCGGTAATTTTTCTAAAACTATTAAATAAGCAGAAACTACATCATCAATATAGATAAAATCCCGTTTTTGCTCTCCTTTAGTGAGTCTAATTTCTGATGCCTTTTCTTTGAATTGAGATATGATCCAAGGCAAAAACTTGTTTGTGTCGTCTTTTGGGCCATACATATGTTCAATTTTTAAATTCACTACCTGAATTTTTTTGGAGTGTAGCTTTAGCCAGTCAACAAACTGTGATTTTGATAAGATATACGAGTTTAAATTTCTTGGCAAGAGTGAATCCGCATTGATAAACGTACTTACCCTATGAGTGATAGAAGCCTCTAAAAGTTTTAAGCCATATAATAAGTTACTCTCTACCATTAGGTGCAGTGGATCAGTATTACGCCCGTAATGACAAGCTAAGTGGATCAAACAATCAATTTGCTGTTCTTCAAACGCATGGTTTAACGACTGTGTATCTACATCATAAGTTTTGACATGTTCTAATAAATGCTCTATGCGCCAAAGATTTGATGTTGAACGCTTTAGAATAACAACTTTATATCCCTGCCCCAGTAAAGCTTCCAGCAAATGACTACCTAAAAAACCATTTGCGCCTGTAAGTAAAACTGTTGGTAAATTCTTCATTTAAAAGTTCACCCCAAAGAACTCTTCAAGCTTTTCGGCAATGTAATCTAATTGCTCTTTACCCAGGCCTGGGTAAATTCCCAACCACAGGGTTTGATTCATGGTGATATCGGTGTTGGTCAATTCACCTACCACTCTGTGCTCAATCCCTTCAAAATAAGGCTGTCGAATCAAGTTCCCAGCAAACAGTAAACGTGTACCGATTTTGTTTTGATCTAAGTATTTCGTCAAATCAACACGACTCACTCCTGCAGTATCTTTCAAAGTAACTGGAAAACCAAACCATGACGGAGTCGATCCTTCCGTTGGTTCAGTCAACTCAATAAAATCTGTCACAGTTGCTAAACGCTTTTTAAGGTAGTCAAAGTTGGCGTTACGCTTTTCAATAAACTCAGGTAAACGTTTTAATTGTGCTAAACCGCATGCTGCTTGCATATCAGTAATTTTTAGGTTGTAGCCTAAATGTGAATAGGTGTATTTATGGTCATACCCTTCTGGTAAATTACCTAGTTTCATACTAAAGCGTGTGCCACAAGTGTTATCACAACCCGGCTTACAATAACAGTCACGTCCCCAGTCACGGAATGACTCTGCAATCATTGCCAACTTCGCATCATTTGTAAAAACAGCACCACCTTCACCCATCGTCATGTGATGCGCAGGATAAAAACTTAATGTAGCGATATCGCCCCATGTACCAACCATCTTGCCATCAAATTTTGCACCCAAAGCATCACAGCAGTCTTCAACTAACCATAAATGATGCTTTTCACAAATCGCTTTCACTTTAGCAAGATTAAATGGATTTCCCAATGTATGGGCGAGCATAATGGCTTTTGTTTTGGGTGTGATTGCCGCTTCAATTAAATCTGCATTAACATTGTGTGTTTTCAAGTCAACATCCACAAACACTGGGACGGCACCAAATTGTACAATAGGATTCACCGTCGTCGGAAAACCAGCTGCAACACCAATCACTTCATCGCCTTTTTGGATGGCTCTTGGCCCAAGTTTTGGAGATGTCAATGTATTAAAAGCAACGAGGTTTGCAGATGAGCCTGAATTGACCGTAATAAGATGTTTAACACCAATAAATTCAGCTAGTTCTTTTTCAAATTGATCATTAAAACGTCCCGTTGTTAACCAACCATCCAAAGATGCCTCAACCATATATTGCAGCTCTGTTTCGCCGATCACTTTTCCAGAAGGGGGAACCACTGTTTTTCCGGCTTCAAAGGGTTTTTCAACATATTGCAGTGCGGCATATTGCTTAACTAATTCAGCTATCTCTTTTCTTAAAGAATCAGTGGTTTTCATTATTCATGTCTCTCATATATTCATTAATTTCTTGTAAACATTTAGCCTGCATATCTTCTTTATTTAACCAGGCCTGGTGCCATTCAACAATTCGTTTTAGGGTATTTTCT
>Ga0210038_1001583_pt1 | contig 11062 bp, 11 predicted proteins | sample CryGeyCG2114_020_FD_183970 | JGI IMG/M metagenome (GOLD analysis project Ga0210038, IMG submission 183970) | Groundwater microbial communities from aquifer - Crystal Geyser CG15_big_fil_post_rev_8/21/14_0.20 (SPAdes) (version 2) | ecosystem: Environmental > Aquatic > Deep subsurface >... | reverse complement strand
TAATTAAATAATCATCTTTAGTTTGGTTACTGAACACTCTTAATTTTGATTTCATATAGTTTTTAAAATTATAATCATATCGGTTTAAATGATCAGGCGTAATGTTTAAGATAACGGACACTTTTGGTTTGAATGTCTCTATATGATCAAGCTGAAAACTTGAAACTTCGAGAGAAACAAATTCATTTTCTTTTACATCAAGTGCTATCTCAGAAAATGCTTTTCCAATATTACCTGCCGAATATGTTTTAATTCCGCAATGATTAAATAAATAACCACATAAAGATGTAGTTGTAGTTTTACCGTTTGTACCTGTAATGGCAATTATATTTCCCGCACAAAAACTAAAAGCTAATTCGATCTCACTAATAATTTTTATTCCTTTTGTTTTTGCTGTTTTAATTACTTCAGCATCTGATGGAACACCCGGACTAACAACAAACATTTCACACTCATAAACCTTAGCCGAATGTTTACCTAATTCGAATTCTATATTTTGTTTTTGCAGTTCCATTATAGAATTTTTTAATTTCTCAAAAACTCCTGAATCACTAACAAACGGTTTACCGCCAAGTTTTTTAATTAACTTAGCTGCACCAACACCGCTTCTTACTGCACCAATTACCGATATTTTTTTGTTTGCTAAATTCATTATCTAATCTTAAATGATGCCAAACTGATTATTGCAAGAATGATGGCTATTATGTAAAACCTTGTTACAATTTTAGGCTCTGCCCAACCTATCAATTCAAAATGATGATGTATGGGTGCCATTTTAAAAACTCTTTTCCCTGTTCCGTATTTCTTTTTTGTGTACTTATAATAAACTCGTTGAATTATTACAGTTACAGTTTCTAAAAAAAATACTCCTCCTAAAATCGGAATAAGTAATTCTTTTTTAATAAGGACAGCTAAAATTCCAAATGCTCCACCAAGAGCTAATGAACCTGTATCTCCCATAAAAATTTGTGCAGGATAAGAATTGAACCAAAGGAAACCTAATGAAGAACCAATAAGAGCTGCGATAAAAACGGTTAACTCACCTGAGCCAGGTAAATAAATTATTTTCAAGTAATCAGAATAAATTGCATTTCCGGAAACATAACTGAGAACAGCAAGAGTAAGCATAACTATTGTAGAAACGCCTATTGCTAAACCATCCAAACCGTCAGTTAAATTAACTGCATTGGATGTTGCTGTTACTATAAAAACAACTACAGGTATATATAAATATGATAAATCTAGATTTACATCTTTTAAAAATGGGACTGTTGTTAGTGTGTTTATACCAGAGAATTGCGGTAGAAAATATATTACTGAACCAATAGCTAATCCTACAAAAACTTGTCCTAATAATTTATATCTGGCAATTAAACCGTTAGGTAGTTTTTTTATTACTTTTAAATAATCATCAATAAATCCAACACCACTTAGAAAAACTGTTCCGCATAATATTAATACTATGTAAATATTTTTTATATCACTCCAAAGTAGAACAGGAATAATTACAGATGCAATTAATATCAGCCCCCCCATTGTGGGAGTTCCGGTTTTAGCTTTATGAGATTTTGGTTTATCATTTTTTTCTGCTTCACCTATTTGCAGCTTATTTAAAAGTCTGATTATCTTTGGCCCGAAATAGAGAGCCAGAAACAGCGCACTAATAGCAGCAATTGCAGAACGGAATGTCAGGAATCGAAAGATATCAAATCCAGGCGGATCAAAAGTTTTATTAATATAATCCAGAAAATAGTAAAGCATTTACTATATCAATCCTTCTTCAATTATTTTGAAATATTGTTCCATCTTCATTCCCCTTGAACCTTTTACCAAGACGATAGAATTGTCAAAGTCTTTTTCTTCTAAATATTTTATCATATTTTCTTTTTTTGAAAAATGTTTAGTAAGAATTTTACTTCCTTCCAATTTCTTATTTAAATGTTTGGTGTACTTCCCAACAGTTATCAATTCATTTACTTTTTCTTTTACTAAAACAGATGATAATTTTTGGTGTAGCTTTATGCTGTCTTTGCCCAGCTCAAGCATATCACCAAACACAACAATTTTATTTTTATCTTTCCAAAAATCACTCATAGTTTTAATTGCAATAGAAGTTGAGTCAGGATTTGCATTATATGTGTCATCTATTAAAATCGAATTTTTAATCTTCTTAATGTTAAATCTCTTACCAGCCGGTTTGTATTTATTTATTCCATTTTGTAATTGTGATTTTGTAATACCAAGTTCAATTGCAACAGCAGCAGCAGATAAGAAATTATTTTTATTATGTTCTCCATAAAAAGAAAGCGAGATTTTATAATTTCTATTCCCTTTTTTAATATTTATAATTTCACTTCCATCTTTAGTAAGACCTAAACTTCTGCCCTTTATTGTTGAACCTTTACAGAAACCGTAAGTAATTTTTTTTGAGAATTTTTTAGCTGAATTTTTTAGAAGAGCATCGTCATTATTAATAAAAACCAATCCATCATTTTCATCCGTAATTCTGAATAAAGCTGATTTTTCTTTTAAAACACCTCTTTTATTTTTTAAGAATTCCAAGTGTGAATTGCCGATATTTGTAATAATTGCATAGTCTGGTTCAGAGATCTTTGATAGATACTCAATCTCACCAAAATGATTTGTACCTAATTCCAAAACAAGGAAATTATTTTTTGCACTTGTATCCAAAATTGTAAGCGGCACTCCAATATGATTATTATAGTTGGCTTTGGTTTTATTCACTTTATATTTTTCTCTTAAAATAGTTGCCAGCATTTCTTTTGTTGTTGTTTTACCTGAACTTCCTGTAATTCCAATAATTTTAGTATTTGTTTTTTTTCTCCAAATATTTGCAAGATCACCTAAAGCCTTGGTTGTATCTTTAACAGTTATAATTGTAGCTCTTACATTGTCATATTTTCTGTATTTTTTTTCATTTATTACAATAACTTTTGAGCCTGATCTAACAGCATTTTTTACAAATGAATGTCCGTCAAAATTTTCTCCTTTAATTGCAATAAATGCCGAATGCTTTCTTACATTCCTTGAATCAATTGTAACTGATGTAACAGTTCTAAATCCATCGGGATTATAAATAACTGCTGTCGGCAGATTAAAAAAATCCTCTAAGTTTAAACTGATACTGCTCATATTTTCAAAAAACTTTGTGCTATTTCTTTATCAGAAAAATGAATTCTCTTGCCTTTTATTTCCTGATAGTCTTCGTGACCTTTACCTGCAATTAATATAACTGCTTCTTTTTCTGATTTTTCTATCGCTTCAAGTATAGCTTCTCTTCTGTCCGGAATAATTTTGTAATTTTTTTTTACCACACCTTTTTCAATATCATTTATAATTGAAATTGGTTCTTCATCTCTTGGATTATCGGAAGTAATAAATACTTGATCACTTAATTCAGTTGCTATTTTCCCCATTTCAGGTCTTTTGCTTTTATCTCTATTCCCGCCGCATCCAAAAACTGTGTAAACAGGTATCTGGTCTTTTGTAATTTTTTTAATTGCCAATAATGCTTTTTCTAAGCTGTCTGCTGTATGTGAATAATCAACAACTACAGTTTTTTCTTCAATATTAATTTTTTCAAATCTACCTGGGATCTGCTGAGTTTCTTTAATTCCTTTAATTGCAACTTTTGTGTCAACGCCTGATAAAACAGTTGCTGCAAATGCTGCACAAGCATTATATGCATTGAATTCACCTATTAAGGAAGTGCTTGCTGTGTAAAGATTATCCTTATATTTAATTTCAAACTGTGTACCACTAAGATCATAATTAATGTTGCTAATATTAAAATCCGCATTCGATGCCTGCCCAAATGAGTACAGTTGAGCACTTGAATTTTTAATTAGGTCGATGCTATGGCAGTCGTCAGCATTGTATACACCAAATGCAGATGGGGTGAGTGAGAGGAATAATTTCCTTTTTGCCTCAAAATAATTTTTAAAGTCTACATGAAAATCTAAATGATCAGAAGTGATATTTGTAAAAACACCACAGCTAAAATTTAAAGAATGAGTACGTTCAAGATCTAAGGAATGAGAAGAAACTTCCATTACAGCATATTTACAACCCTGTTTATACATATCAAAAAGAAGGTTATTCATATCATTTGATTCCGGTGTTGTAAGCGAAGAATTGATTTTTTCTTCTCCAATGTAATTTGCTATAGTTCCAGTCAATCCCACTTTATAACCACTTGTTTCTAAAATTTTTTTAACAAAATAAGATGTTGTTGTTTTTCCGTTTGTTCCTGTAATTCCAATAAGTTGTAATTTGTCTGATGGTGAATCCCAAAAACTATTTGATAATTCTGCCAATGCTATTCTGCTGTTCTTTACAAGAATTTTCAAAACATTTTCGTGTCTGAATATTTCATCCGGAACTGAACTATCATCTTCTAAAACTACTGTTATTGCTCCTTTATTTATTGCATCAAGAATAAATTTGTGACCATCAGTTTTATATCCTTTAATAGCAACAAAAATTGAATTCTTTTTTACTTTTCTTGAATCGTATTCAATAGATTCAACATCCTTGCTTTGGAAGTCGCCTGTTATTTGAATAGCATTTATGTTATTTAACAGATTACTTAATTCCATTAATAAATTGTTACTCCTTTTATTGAAGTTTCTTCAGCATTTAAGACACAAAGGAGACCTTTCTGTATTTTTGTACCCGGAATAATACTTTGTTTTATAATTTTACCATTGCCAATTACTTTATATTTAATTCCAAGCTTTGATAGAACAGATATTGCTTCTGATAGTTTGCTGTTTATTAAATTTGGCATTACATCATTTCTTGCTTTGCTTATATCCCCTGTTAAATCAAGATTAACAGGTTTTAAATTTTTGTTTGATTTTATATCATTATTATTTTCAACTATTTTAAAATTATTTGCAGGATTGATATTATCATTTTTATCAAAGAATTTACTATTGCCATTTTTAATTAATCTTTCAGCAACATTTTTAAATATTGGGGCAGCAACCTGTCCTCCGTATTTACCTATCTTTGGTGAATTAATTAAAATTAAGCAGATTATTTTAGGATTATCGACAGGGAAAAATCCTACAAAAGAAGAATTATAATTTTCTTTTGAATATTTACCATTTATAAGTCTTTGTGATGTACCGGTTTTTCCACCAACATTCATAAAATCAATTCTTGCATTTTCTCCCGTTCCCCCATCAACAACTTCTGCTAAAATTTCTCTTACTCTATAAGAAGTTTTCTTTGAAATAACTGTTCTGACCAGCTCCGGTGAAAAGTTATAAATAATATTCCCTGAAGGATCAATAATATTTTTAATTAGCTGAGGTTTGTATAAAAGTCCACCATTAACAATTGCAGAATAAGCAGATATTAATTGGATTGGCGTTACAGCTATTTCATAACCAAATGACATAAACTCTTTAGTTATTTTTGTCCAAGTGTCAGGTTGTTTTAAAGTGCCTTTAACTTCACCAGGTAGTGTTATAGATGTGTAATTACCAAAACCGAAACCGCGTAAATATTTATAATACGTTTCATTATCAATTTTTTGAACTAATTTTGCAATACCAATATTACTGGAATATTTAATTACTTCTGATGCAGTTAACCATCCTAATTTATGTGTATCTGTTACATAAGTATTTGAAAATTTATATTTACCATTCTCTGCAAAAACTTTATCTGTCTCGTTTACTAAATTTTGATCTAATAAAGCTGCAATAGTAATCGATTTAAAAGTAGAACCGGGCTCGTAAGTATCTGTAATAGTTTTATTTTTTCTTTTATCATCATTAAAATCCCAATAAGTATTTGGATCATAACCGGGTGAATTTGCCATAGCTAATATTTGTCCGTTATTTGGATCCATAATTATTCCCAGTGAATAATTACCACTGTATTTTGCAACACCTTTTGCTAATTCATCTTCTAAGATTTCTTGATAATTTTTATCTATAGTTAATATTAAATTGTTACCCGGAACGGCACTATTAGTTTTATCTTCTTTTATTGTTATAATTTTTCCTGTTGCATCTCTTTCAACAAAATTCTGACCATTAATTCCGGCAAGATCTTTATTAAAATAATTTGCAATTCCATTGATCCCTTTATATTCACTATTTACATATCCCAAAACATGTGAGGCTAAACTTTTATAATAATATTTTCTTGAAATTCCTTTTATATAATAAAATCCTGGTAGATCTAATTTTAAAAGATCTTCAACATCAGATAATGAAATATGTTGAGCTAAGGTAATGGTTTTATTTTCCCCTTTCATTTTTGATAGAAAGAATTGAACATCTTTATTCAATAACTTTGAGAATTTTTCTGCTAAAATTTTCTTAGTATTATCTTTTGCTTGGGACAGGTCCAAATAAAATGTTGCATCATTTTTATTATAGGCTAACAAAACATTATTTCTATCGTATATCAATCCTCTTTCTGCTTGCATTTGTTCAATTTTCATTTGCTGTCTTTCAGCTAAATATTTTAGATCATTTCCTCTAACCAATTGAATATCTACAAGTTTTATAATAATTAAAGTAAAAAAAGTTATTACGCCAAGAAGAACTAAAAATGCTCGGGATTTATTCATTTTTATCTCCCAATTTTTTATTTAATTCTTCTATATCCGCTTTCTTTACGCTAATTGTAAAGTCAGGTTTTAAATATTTATCTAGATTTAAATTTGTTGAAGCCAACTGTTCAATCCTAGCTTCAGTAGAAAGGCTTTGTTTTTCAGCTAGTAAATTGAGTTCCAGATTTTTTTTGTTGCTCAATTCTTTTTCAAGTAGTGTTTTGTTTTTTAATAGGATATCATATTTTAATTTTACACCAACATAAGCCAGAATGAATAATGCTATTGTAGCAATAAGCATAAAATTATAAAGAATAATTTTTTTGGAATTCTTTTTCATATTCTTACTGCCGCTCTAAGTTTAGCACTTCTTGCTCTTCTGTTAATAGATAATTCATTAGCTGTTGGATAAACTGGCTTTTTAGTTATTATTTTTAATTTTTGTGTTTTATTACAACTACATACAGGGTATTCTTTAGGGCAGACACATTTTAATTGTTCATATTTAAATTTTTCTTTTACAATTCTGTCTTCAAGTGAATGGTAAGTAAGAATCACGATCCTTCCACCTTCAGATAAAAGATCAATTGAATCATCAAGAAAGGTTTTCAGTACATCAAGTTCTTTATTTATATAAATTCTTAATGATTGGAAAACACGTGAAAGTGTTTTAGTTAAAAATCTTTCGGGAACAATTTCTGAAATAATACCTGCAAGAATTGTTGTAGTTGTTATAGGTTTTATTTTCCTCTTTTCACAAATTCTTTTTGCAATTTTTCTACTATTTTTTTCTTCTCCGTATTTATAAAAAATATTGGATATTTCATCTTCCGTAAAGGTATTGATTAGTTCAGCAGCTGTAAGTCTAATTGTTTTATCCATCCTTAGATCTAACTCAGCTTCCTTTCTAAATGTAAATCCGGAAGCAGGATCATCAATCTGGTGTGATGAAATACCCAAATCAGCAAAAATGCCGTTAAAAGCTTTTATTGATTCAAGCTTTGAAATTATTTTTATTTTCGAAAAGTTAAAGTTATAAAGCTTCATATTTTTTATGTTTCCAAATTTTGATTTAGAATAATTAAAGGCATCTAAATCAACATCAGTTGAAACTAAAAGACCGTCATCATTTATAGTTTCTAAAATTTTTGATGAATGACCGCCAAAACCAAGTGTTCCATCAAAATAAATTCCGGACTTATTTGTTATCAAATAGTCAATACTTTCATTAAGCAAAACGGGTGTATGAAAATCACCCATTACTCAGCCATAACTTTAGCCGCAATGTCTTCATAAGATTCTGAAGAATTATTTAGATATTCTTCATAAACTTTTGGATTCCATAATTCAATTTTTTTAAGAGCACCAAGTACAATTACTTCTTTTTCAATTCTAGCATAGCTTAAAAGTTTTTGCGGAATTAATATTCTTGATTGCGAATCAAAAGAATCTTCGGATGCGTGTTGGAGAATCATCCTTATAAACTTTGCCTGATCCGGTTGAAAAGGATTTAACTTCAAAAGTTTCTCCTCAAATTTTTGCCATTGATCAAGCGGATATAAATCAATACAAACTGCCGTACCCTGAGTCATTACAAATGTCTCATTGGCTTCAGCTGAAAGATGTTTACGCAATTTTGCAGGAATACTTACCCTCCCTTTTGCGTCTACTGTATAATTGTACTGCCCTCTAAACATATATCACCAAAATTTGTTATTGGTATAATTCACCACAATTCCCCACTACTCCCCAAAATAAGACAAAAAATATTCTAAAGTCAAGTAAAATCTTTAATATTTTGCCACAATAATTATTTACGCTTCCCACCTATATAATAATTTACTTTAAGTAATCGGTTAAATCCTTTTATTTCAATGGATTTAAAAAATAGAGAAGCTAATGTATTGTTTTATAAGGGATTAAAAATTTTTTTTGAAAAAATAGAGTAATTTATGTACTGGGTCGGCACATTCCTATTACGGCATGATAGGATTGTAATTTATCAGATACAAAAAGGTAAATATATTTTGGGAGATATGATTGTTATTATTAAATTTTTTGTGATCTTATTTGACATTTAAAAGTATAAAAATCCAAAATGTATTTTATTTGAAAAGTCAAATTATAATTATTTAATTTTTAATAAAATGGTTGTTCAATAACAAATATTATTTCTGTTTACTGTCTAATTCAGATTATCAAATTTGCTGTTATCTACAACATCAAATTTTTGGGCAAATAAACTCATTTTATAATTTATTTCTTCCAATTGATTATTTATATTTTCTATTTGGTGGATTGTCTTTTCAACTCCCCAAAACCTCCAAACAACATATTGGGTAAGTGCAACTACAACACCAATAAAAAAACCGATCAAAGCACCAATGAATAAAAGTGTAAAATAATTATAAGCTATTGGCTGGCCCATTTTAACCTCTTCTTTTATTAAAAAACATCTTCAATTTCATTTCTGTTTATATTTTTTAATATATAGAATAATATTAATAAATAAAATAAAAAGGAATAAGAAGATAGTTTAATTTATTTTGATATGTAGCTGGTGAACGGAGTCATATTTATCAACCTTTTTCCGGCCAATAATCTACTCATTAGGAATGAGTTTTTTCTCTTGCAAAAGAGCAACATACTCATCTTTACTTATATTACAATCAACAAAACCCAAAAATTCTTTATTTGACAATTTCATTTGAGTACTCATCAAACTCAATAGCCCATCTTGTAGAATTTTATATTTACTTCCCTTTGAAATTTTTGTATAAATTGGTTGGATTTTATTTTTATATACAAGAGTATAAAAATAATGGTCATTGTTTTCTTCTATGAAGCCTTTCTTAATGAGTGCTTTTCTTATATCTTTTCTTTTCCTTTGGGGCATTTTAAGATATACTTAATAAGAAATCCCTCATTTTAATTGCCTCAACTGACATAGTGCGGGGATCATATTTTGAGTAATGTTCTAAAACTTCTTTAGCTTCTTTAAGTATATTTATTTCTGCATCTTGTAAACTTTTGCCAATAGAAGATAATGACCAAATAGGATGTGAAATAATAATATTATCACCCTCACAAATGACATTAAATTCTACTCCATTAATTTTATGCTTTTTAATTATCTTGTTGTTAGTCAATATTTCTAAAGTATAAATAGAATATGACTCACTTTGATCTTTCTTAAGTAAATTTGCACATAATGTCTCAAGACCTACTCTATCTGATAGTAATTGTGATTGTGTTAATTCTTCCACATTATAATCCAACATAAAATTCCTTATATATTATTTGTCAGGATTTTGTAAATTGCCTTTTCTTCTTTCAAAGATAATTTCAGCTTTTGATATTAGCCATTCACCAATTGTTTTTGCACTCTCAGCACTGAGGAATAAAGTTGTTTGAATATCCCTTGTATAATCCCCTCTCGAAATATTTCTACCTTTTGTAAGGTCAATATTCTGCTGACCAATTTCAATTGGTATATCAGTACTATGAGGAATCGATGGATACTCGAGATAGAAATGTGCCACAATTCCACTATTATCCGGTGAAGGACCCCCATATGCACCATTTACAGGGTAAGTTTTATCTTTTGATTTCTCATAAACAAATGAAATTGATTTTTTTTCTTCATCCATAATTATTTTTATTATTTTAAAATATTTTTAGAAAATTATAAAATTTACTTGGAATCTATAAAATATTGTAATTCAAAAATTACTTACAGTATTTACAAATTAATTTGTTAATTAAATGACAAAAATACAAGAGAAATATTTTAACTTTAGACAAACGACAACGAACTAAATATTAGTTAAATTTGGCCCTCTTTTCTATTTCCAAAATTAAAAAATGTAAAATAAAACTTTTTAATCCTTTTTTATGAAGAGCTGGTGAACGGAGTCGAACCGTTGACCTACTCATTACGAATGAGTTGCTCTACCAACTGAGCTACACCAGCAGAAAAGAATGGATTAATAAAAAATAGGCAAATGCAATAACATTTACCTATAAATTGACTAAAAAATTTTATTATAATTTATCTTGATTTCTTTTTATGTCTATTTTTTCTAAGTCTTTTTTTTCTTTTGTGCGTTGACATTTTATGTCTTTTTCTTTTTTTGCCGCAAGGCATATAAGGCCTCCTAATTAATTTGTAAATGTGAATTTAATAACTCTGTGGCTCTTTTACCAATGTCAGAATTAGGATTTACATTGATAGCTTTTTTAAGCCACTCTTTTGATTTTTCTAAATTTCCTGCTGATAAATTAACTATTCCCAAATTAAGTAATCCAATTTGATGAGTTGGTCTAATTTTTATTGCTCGTTCCATTTCCTCTATTGCTTTAGGAAAGTTCTTTAAATTAAAATAGCAAACCCCCATGTCAATTCTTGCATCAACATTATTTGTATTTTTTACTAAGTAAGTTTGATAATCGTTTATTGCTTGTTCA
>Ga0210038_1001571_pt1 | contig 11127 bp, 9 predicted proteins | sample CryGeyCG2114_020_FD_183970 | JGI IMG/M metagenome (GOLD analysis project Ga0210038, IMG submission 183970) | Groundwater microbial communities from aquifer - Crystal Geyser CG15_big_fil_post_rev_8/21/14_0.20 (SPAdes) (version 2) | ecosystem: Environmental > Aquatic > Deep subsurface > Groundwater... | reverse complement strand
GGTTTATGATTTTTATAATTCTAACGATTATAAAAAGAAGCAAAGTGTTATAACAAAAGAGAATTGGAAAAAGGGAATTTTTAATTTTCGTTTCAAAAAAGAAAAAAGAATTTGTGCCAGAAAAGAATGTGGTAAAGTATTTAAAACTACGCCCAGCAACCCTAAAATTTATTGTAGTCAAAGTTGTGCTGCATTGGTAAACAATAGTAAGAGAGGCTCGATGTCTAATAAACAAAAGATTAAGATATCACTCGCGCTAAGGGGTCGAAAAAATCCGCATGCGGGAATTATAAGAGTACTGAGGGTTAAAATAATATGTGCCAACCCTAAATGTAAAAAAGTTTTTTTTATAGAGCGGTGGATGAAGAAAAAATTTTGTAGTAATAAATGCGCAGTGCACTCGCCTATGATACAGTTGACAGTAGAAAGCAATAAAAATGTTGAATAAGAACACGGAGCATGATTTGATTAAGGAAGTAAAAAATAGCTTAACCAAATCTATGCAAATAAGAGCTGAAAAACTTCTAAACCAAAATAATTATCATTTATCATCAGTAGCCAAAACAAGATTAAGATGGCTCTACATACTTTATTATGAGAAACAAGGAAATGTTACTCAGGCTGCTAATAGGGTTGGTATTTCAAGACCCTGGCTATCTAAAATTAAGTCCATCTTTGAACATAATAATCACGATCCCAGAAGCTCAGAGCCTTTATCAAGGGCACCGCACAACACATCAAAGAGAAATAGAATATTTAAAGAGGTAGAAGATAGAATTCTGGAAATAAGAGATAGGTATGGCTGGGGAAAAGAAAAAATATCTGCTATCTTGAACACTGACTATGGAATAAAAGTTCACCACAATACGGTTAATAAATACTTACACCTTCACCAAAGAATTGATCCCAAGTTATCCTTAAAAAACATTAAGGCTTTCGAAGATAAAAAACAAAGGGAATCGGAAGGGCCTATCCTCAAGGTTAAATTCCGGCCTCCTTCCAAAATAAAGGATTATGCTCCTGGGGCCTTGACAGAAAAAGATATGAAATATATGCTTAAAATAGGAAGAAAGGGAGACTCAAAAGAAGATTTCTGGTATCAGCACGGTGTCATTGATTCCTTTACTAGAATTAGAGCAACAGAACTTACTGAAAACCCGGATAGCCAAGAATCTACCCAGGCTTTTGAGGAAATGGAGAAAAGACTTCCCTTTAAAATAGCTTGTTTAAATACTGACAATGGTTCAAAAAATGAAAAAGAATTTTCTGAAAAACTGCAAAAAGAAAATATCTTTCACTTTTACTCCAATGCCGGAACACCTACCGATAATCCCAGAATTGAAAGGTCGTTTCTGAGTGATGACTTAGAATTCTACAAGAGAGTTGGGCTTTACCAAGATTTCCAACAACAGAAACAAGCTTTAAGAGAACGGGATGACATTTGGAACTGGTAAAGACCTCACCAGGCCTTGAGATATTTAACTCCGATGAGATTCTACCAACTCTGGAAAGAAAACCCTGAAGAAGCTTACCGGCTCGTTGAAAAATGGCAGAGCCATCTTAGAAAACAAAGAATAAGACAGGCTCAATCCCGGAAAATAAAAAGAAAAGAACAAATTGAAGCTTTAATGAATTTTATTGATGCTAAATTAAATAAAAATAAAGGTCTACAAGAAGCAAAATTACAACTAATCAACTGTCAATTATGTTCAGTGGCTTGAACAGCAATGGCAGTGATAGGCGGAGAGCCCACCTCACCAAGGGCCGCAAGAGGGAAGGCGGGTGTAAGAAAAGATATTAGCAATGAAATTTATTTTTATAGCCGATGGAAGGCAAATATAGCTCGTTTATTTAGTTATTTTAATATCAGTTGGATATATCAACCAAAAACTTTTGATTTAAAAACCCAAAACTATACTCCGGATTTTTATTTACCAGATTATAGCACTTATATTGAGGTTAAGAATTTTCTTTGGAAATATTCGAAAATAAGAGATAGAAAATTTAGGAAACTTTATCCAGATATAAATTTAATTTTACTTTTAAAGAAAGACTACTTGGAGCTTGAAAAGAAATACTCGCATCTTATAAAAAATTGGGAATATAAAAATAGTCCATTCTTAAAGCATTAATAAAACTCTTGTCGGTGCAAATCCGACCGCTGGCTCAAATTTATGAGCAAAAATATAAAATATTATTTGATTTCTTTTGCGATAATTTTAGGAATACTTGTTGATTATTTATTTTATGGAAAGCCGATTGGGATTTCCTTTTTTATTTTTATTTCAATTTTTATTGTTTTTTCTTTAATTTTAGTTAAAAAGTTCAGACAAAAATTAACTAAAATTCAATATGCTCTTTTGATTCCAATCATATTATTTTCAGCGATGGTCTTTTTACGCTCAAGTGGATTCTTAACCTTTTTCAATGTTGTTGGCAGTTTGTTTTTAATTTTTCTCCTTTTTGTTTTGTTTTCAAATAAAGATCTTTACGATTTTAATTTATTAAAATATTTTATTTCTCCTCTTTCTTTTCTCGTGAAAACTTTTGGGAGATCAGCCAGATTTATTGAAGAAAATATAAACAAAATTGAAACCAAGAAAAAATTTGGTTCGCCAGAATTTCGGAGCGTAATAAGAGGAATAATCATTTCTATTCCAATTTTAGCTCTTTTAATTTGGTTACTTGCTTCAGCTGATATAGTTTTTCAAAGATATTTAGAAAAAATATGGAAAATTAGTATTAATCCAGAAATAGTCTTAAGAATACTGATAGTTTTGGTGGCTTCTTACTTTTTTATTGGCATTTTCGCTAAGGCCTTTACTAATAAAAAATCTGAAAGTACTTTAATAGAAAACAATCAATCTAAATTTTTAGGTTCAATTGAATCCTCGGTAGTTTTAGGGGCAGTAGGGCTATTATTTTTGGTTTTTATTATTATCCAATTTGTTTATCTCTTTGGCGGAAAAGAATATGTTTGGGGAATTGAAGAATATATCACTTATTCCGAATATGCTAGAAAAGGATTTGGTGAATTAATTGCAGTTTCCATTATTTCTTTTCTTTTAATTTATGGGATCGATAAATTTGGAAAAAGAGAAAATTTGAGTCAGAAAAAACTTTTTAAGATATTAAGTGGCATTCTTGTTTTCGAAGTCTTTGTAATAATGACTTCGGCTTTCATAAGACTTGCTCTTTATGTTGATGGTTATGGGCTTACTTTCTCACGACTTTCCGGTTTTATTTTTCTTTTTTGGCTCTTTTTCATTTTCTTAATCTTTCTTTACAAAATTTTTGCAGAACAAAAAGAAACCCATTTTATCTTTTCTGCATTTTGGCTAATAATTTTATTTTGGGCAGGAATGAATTTTTTAAATCCTGATGCTTTTATTACCAAGAAGAATATTGAAAGATATGCTCAGGGAAAACAATTAGACGTTTGGTATTTTAATCGGTTATCTGATGATGCTATCCCCGAAATAGTCAAAATTTTTGAGATAGGAAATGAAGACATAAAAAGTGAAGCAGCTTGCAATTTACATCAGCGAAAAGAAAATTTATCAAAATCTATAAAAACTCAGGGCTGGCAATCATTTAATTTATCAAAGCAAAGAGGATTAGAAATTTTAGAAAAACATTCTTCAGAAATAGAGAAATATAAAATCATTTATAGAAAGTTGCTAAAAGAACAACACCCAGACATTGATGAATTTTTCTACCATCAGGAATGGGCGGTGTGCCTACCCTTAAAGAAATAATAACTTATTTGATTTGAATCCGACCGCTGGCTTAAATTATTATGGCTTTAATTAAAATTGTCGCTACAGTTGGACCGGCTACGGAAAAGAAAGAAACTCTTTGTTCGCTTATTAAATCGGGAGCGAACGTTTTTCGTTTTAACCTAAAACATAATACCAATCGTTGGCATAGCGATTTAATCCAAAAAGTCAAAGAGGCGGCGAAACTCACTGGTCAGCCAATAGCTATTCTTTTGGACTTCCCTTGGAGGATCCGAAAAATGGCCGAAAATTTAAAGGGATTATCTTTGGCAGAAAAATATGATGTTGATTTTTTGGCGATTTCTTTTGTTCGCGACCGAAGAGATATTGAATTTTTCAAAAAACAGGCAAAAAAATTATCTTTGTCAGCGAAAATTTTAGCTAAAATAGAAGCCAGGCAGGCCTTGGATAATTTTGAAGAAATCCTTGATTCAGCTGATGGCATTATGGTTGCCAGGGGAGATCTCGGGAAAGAGATTCCTTTTGAAGAGGTGCCTTATTATCAGAAAAAGATTATTAAGCGTTGTGTTGAAAGAGGAAAACCAGTTATTACTGCCACTGAAATGTTAGAATCGATGATTGATAATCCTTCCCCAACCCGGGCCGAAGTATCCGATGTCGCTAATGCTGTCTTAGACTATACTGACGCAGTTATGCTTTCGGGCGAAACGGCCACGGGCAAATATCCGATTGGAGCAGTTTCAGTTATGGAAAAAGTTTGTCGATTTTGGGAAGAGAAAAGACCACCAATTTCCGGTTTCAACTTCGATTTCCCAAATCAAACAGCCGCCCTTTGTTATTCGGCTTATCAGCTTTGGATGAGTCCTTTTTGTCAGAAAGAAAAAGTCAAAGCCTTTGTCGTTTTAACTAAAGGAGGTTTGACCGGTCAGATGTTAGCTCGTTTGAGACCAAATTTGCCCATTTTTGCCTTAACCAATGATAAAAAACTTAAAGACAGGCTTTGTTTGGTCTACGGAATTATCCCTCTTCTTTTTGAGGAGAGAAAGAGTAATTTTTATAAAAAGAAAAGTCCAGCCGACATTTCAAAAATTTTAATTAAGATAAAAAAGGCAGGCGGTATTAAAAAAGGAGAAAAAGTAATTCTTATTTATGCTGAAGATTGGGGGACGCTAGGCAGAACAAACGTTCTTAGAATCCAAGAAATTCCTTGACCCCGTTAGAAGCTTCATATTTAAATTGTTTTTAAAAATTCAGGGAAAAAGCAGTGTGGATAGGTTAGCTTCTAACGGGGTTAACCTCTTGACAAAGGTTTTTAAAAAAGTAAAATGAAAATTGAAGAGACAAATATATGCCCGGTAGTGAAAATTCGACCACTGCCGAGGCAGTGAAATAAAACGAAGTTTTAGTCGAATTTCTACTACCGGGTATGGCAAAGAAAAAGAAACCCTGCGAGCCTTGTAAATAAGGACAGGCAAAGAAAATTTAAGAATGAAGAGAACAGAGATCGGGAAGTCTCTTCCTGATTTTTTATCACTCCTCACTTTCGTTCAGCACAAGCATAATGCAAATCTACGAATGATATGCCAATCTACGAACTGCGAATAACATCTTTGTATATTCGCAGTTCGCAAAATTAGCATTAAATTCGCAATATTCGTATTGTGTTGAGCGACGAGCGGAAGCGAGGAGCGATGGAAAGAACTTTGAAAAATAAACCGAGCACATAATCTTGTTATGTGCTTCGGCAAATAATGGAAAAATTAGTTTTTTAGAGTTGCTCCGAATTTGTTTTGACTTTTGTCAAAACACGCTGATTAACGCTGATTTTGTCGGTCGCCTTTGGCGACCTCTACCGCTGATTAACGCTGATAGTATTTCAGCGTAAATCGGCGTACTTATCAGCGTAAATCAGCTTCTATTTATGAGGATTTGATCCTGGTCCAGGATGAACGCTGGCGGCGTGGATAAGGCATGCAAGTCATACGGTCGTGCCTCGCTATCGCTCAGCACTCCCTGAAAATCAAAAATTAAAAATAAAATATTAAAAACCATTCAAAATTTTCTAAAGAAAATTTTGATAGGAATTTTTTATTTTTGATATTTGATATTTGATTTTGAGTGCCGAACGGCAGTGAGGCACGATAGTGGCGAACGGGTTAGTAACACGTAGGTAACCAACCACTAACACAGGCATAACCCATTGAAAGGTGGGCTAATTCCTGATAGTCCCAGCACAGAAATTATGTGCCGGGTAAATGGTTTCGAGCAATCGATTCCGGTTAGCGATGGGCCTGCGGCCTATCAGCTAGTTGGTGAGGTAACGGCTCACCAAGGCGATGACGGGTAGGGGGAATGAGAGTTCGTCCCCCAACAAGGGCACTGCGATATGGGCCCTACTCCTACGGGAGGCAGCAGTCGAGAATATTGGTCAATGGGGGAAACCTTGAACCAGCGACGCCGCGTGGAGGAAGAAGGCCTTCGGGTTGTAAACTCCTTTTGCGCGAGAAGAACCCTGTCTGCCGACAGGCAGGCTTCGGGTGACGTTATCGTGCGAATAAGGGATTGCTAACTCTGTGGACTCAAAAAGAGTCGGCGCAGAGCTTTCCCAGTAATGGGAAATAGGAAAACTTGGCTTATATGCTGGGACATCTTTCGTTGTCCGCTGAATGTTTCCGAAAGGAACGCGACGAAAGACAATCAGCAGGGAACTGTGATATAATTAGGTAATGAGACAAGAACTTACAGACAGACAAATAGATATAGTTATTGGAAGTATACTTGGTGATGGAGGTGTATATATTGCCAAAGGAGCATCCAAGGCATATTACATGGTTAAACAGTCAAAAAGGCATGGTGAATATGTCGAATGGTTGTTTTCGGAATTAGGAAATCTTTGTCCATCAGGTATTAAAAAGAGAAAAGATAATGGGCAGTTATATTTCTATACCAGTCCATATCAGGAACTAACTATGCTTCGATCTCTTTTCTACAAAGACAAGATAAAGAGAGTACCGAGAAGTATAAAAGAAATTCTGAAGTCACCGCTGTCATTAGCAGTTTGGTTTATGGATGATGGTACTTTGGATTATAGACCAAAAGACCATTGTGCTTTTCATCTATGTACTAACTGTTTTACCCCGAAAGAAACGCAGTTGCTCATTGACACTCTGAAAAGTAATTTCGGAGTGGTATCCTCCTTTCATTATACGTTATGCAGAGGGAAGAGGCATTCAAGGATTTATATTGGAGCGAAAGGAAGAAAAAAGTTTATTGAGTTAATCAGCTCTTATATTGTTAATTGTTTTAAGTATAAATTACCTAAATATAGAACAGACCCTCAGAGACTTGATTCATTAAAGAATCAGATGGTAAACGGTGAGGCTAAATTTACTTAGCCGATGGTTTATCATAATACGCGAGAATCCTAATCCGTCTAGGGCGGAAGGATTATGATATAGTCCAATTACCAAGACACAAATTTTTACTGTGTCAAGAGGCCAGCAGCAGCGGTAATACAGAGATCTCAAGCGTTATCCGGATTTATTGGGCGTAAAGGGTCCGTAGGCGGCTTGATAAGTTTGGTGTAAAAGACCTCGGGCTTAACCTGGGGTAGGCATCAAAGACTATCATGCTAGAGGGCATTAGAGGCTGATGGAACGGCAGGTGTAGGGGTGAAATCCGTTGATATCTGCCGGAACACCAAAAGCGAAGGCAATCAGCTAGGATGGCCCTGACGCTGAGGGACGAAAGCGTGGGCATGAAAAAGGATTAATCGCTCGGCAATCAAAGTTTTCAGGCGCCGATAGTTAAAATCCCCAGCGGGATTTTACTATCTGCATTCTCGCCTCGCCATTCCGCCAAAGGCGGAAACCATGCTGGCGAGGCTGCGAAAGCCGCCATGAAAACTTTATTGTCTCGCTCTTTGAAGAGAAAAGAGAGCGGAACAAAAGGGTATTGTTGAGTAATAGTCCCTTGTCGAACGAGACAAGAAAATCCTACTATATGCTGGAAAGTTTGAGTATCCGAAAATACTCTTTTAGAGTAAAAATTTTTCGGTGCAGACAACCAGCAGGCAACCGTAGCACATACATGATATGTGCTCGGGCGCCTCAGAGACTATACGTAGGAATCGCAAAAAGCGATATGATATAGTCCGAACTGCATAGCGATATGCAGAGCACGACAGAAATGTTCGTGTCCGCAACAGTTTTGAATTTTGAATTGTCATTTTGCATTTTTCATTTTGACTTTTGAATTTAAAATTTGTTGCGAGCAACAAATTTGTAGATACCCTTGTACTCCACGCCCTAAACGATGGACACTGACCGCTCGAAGTGTCGACCCTTCGGGTGGCGAAGCTAACGCGTTAAGTGTCCCGCCTGGGAAGTACGGCCGCAAGGCTAAAACTCAAAGGAATAGACGGGGGCTCACACAAGCGGTGGACCATGTGGCTCAATTCGACAACAAACGAGGAACCTTACCAGGGCTTGACAGGCTAGTGAAACCCCGCCGAAAGGCGGGGCTACCCACAAGGACACTAGCCCAGGTGCTGCATGGTTGTTGTCAGCAGGTGTCTTGAGACGCTCCCTTAAATGGGGAAACCTGCGCAACCCTTGCCCTATGTTTTAATTGTCATAGGGGACTGCCGTAGATAATACGGAGGAAGATGAGGATGACACCAAATCAGCACGGCCCTTTGATGCCCTGGGCTGCACACGTGGTACAATGGCCGCTACAATGGGTTGCAAAGCCGTAAGGCGGAGCTAATCCCATCAAAGGCGGTCTCAGTTCGGATTGAGGTCTGCAACTCGACCTCATGAAGCCGGAATCGCTAGTAACCGTGAATCAGCTATGTCACGGTGAATATGTTCCTGAGCCTTGTACTCACCGCCCGTCACAGCAAGCGAGCTGGGAACAGCCGAAGTGCCCCGTAAGGGGAGCTAAGCTGGGTTCAGTAAGAGGGCTGAAGTCGTGGGCTGAAAGGCTATTGCGACCTGTCGCTGCAAAGTGACAGCAAAATCCAACTGTAACGGTGAAGCCTTCTAATTAATTATGGTAAAATTAAATAATCATAATTAATTAATGGTAATACCGTGGGAAGTCGAAGAAACTTGCAAAATTGGAACACAAAAAAGGTAAGAAAATTGAGAGAGAATCTTAAACTTTCTAAAATTCAGAGAGCTGTTCTGATTGGAACTATTTTAGGAGATGGAAGTTTAACTAAAAATGCTTATGGAAAACATTGCAGGCTCCAGATAGAACATAAAGAGCTTCACAAGGAATATGTTGACTGGAAATATAAGGTGTTTCAGAAATGGTGTCTAAGCAAGCCAAGAAATCGAGAAAAAACGAATTCTTGGAAATTTAGAACTATTTCTCATCCTATTTTCACTGAATTTAGAAGATTATTTTATAGAGGAGGAAAGAAAATAATCCCGGAGAGTATTGGTGAATTATTAAAGGATCCGTTAACTCTAGCAGTATGGTTTATGGACGATGGAGGGAATTTAGCCAAGCGGGGAATTTTGTTGAATATTCAACAGTTCTCATTAAAAGAAGTTGAATTAATTCAAAAAGTTCTTCAAGAAAATTTTGGACTTTTTTCAACTAAACAATGGAATAATTCTGGTTATAGGTTATATTTCGGCAAAGAGAGCCGAATGGAATTACAAAGAATTGTAAAAAATTTTATCTTACCTTGTCTGGGATACAAGCTTCTTTTGACCCCGTAGAGACTTAGTTCTTAAGTAAGAGCTTAATAGTAGGTTTAAACTATTATTACACGTTGGCTCCGATGAGAAATTTCATCGGATGATGATATAGTCCGTGCCTAAAGAAATTTAGGAATAACATGAACAAGGCACGGCTAGCGGAAGCTGGTCGTGGATCACTACATTTTAAATTAAATTTTAGATATTGTCCGCCAGCTGGCGGATTAAATATCTGGATTTAATTAGTGTCGATTGGAATTGATAATTGAGAATTCTATTATCAATCCCAGGGTATTGATCGAGTCACCCTAACGATCGATCCGGGGCAACTCTAAGAAACTAATTAGTCAGACTTCGTCTTCTACATATTTAGCCTTTTGACAGGCTTTTTATTTTTTGTTAAAATTCTTTTAATATGGCAATTCCAAAAAAAGTAATTAACTTTTTAGAAAAAGGCAAAGTTAAATATGAGGCAATCGGACACCGAACGGTTTATACGGCTTTTGATAAAGCTAAAACTTTAAAAAGGGGCCCGCTTGCGGGAGGGTGGAGGGTGGGTCGGAGTCCAGGAAAAATGGTTGGAAAAACTCTGATTTTAAAAATGGATGGAAAATTAACAGTGGTCTTAATTCCGGCAAATAAAAATTTAGACCTCCAAAAATTCAAAAAATTAGCCAAAGCCCTGCCTGCCGCCTGCCTGCCGGACAGGCAGGGTAGGCAGGTTAAAAAAATAGATTTTGCTTCAGAAAGATTGATAAAAAATAAATTTAAAGGAGTTAAAGTAGGAGCGATACCACCTTTTGGAAATTTGTGGGGATTAAGAACTTTCATTGATAATTTTTTAATGAGAGAAAAGGAGATTATTTTAAATAGTGGAGACTATAATTTTTCAATAAAAATTTCGTCAAATCAATTAAAGAAAATCTTACCAGATGCAATTTTTGGCAATTTTTCAGAAAAGAAAAAATAATGTATTACAGACTTTTTAAAAGTTTTTATGGAATGGCGGCAAAAAGAATGTGTCAGGACTGTCAGAATTTTATTGAAAAAGGTTCCAAAATTTTAGATTTAGGCTGTGGTTCGGGAATAGCCGGCAAGACCTTTCAAGAATTTTTCCAAGCCGACCTTTTGGGAGTAGATATTAAAGACCGGAGGATCAATGATATTCCCTTTAAACTCATCGACGGCAAAACCCTTCCTTTTCCAGAAAATTCTTTCGATGTTGTTTTAATAAATTATGTTTTACACCATAGCCGAGATCCAATAGCCCTTTTAAATGAAGCCAAAAGAGTAACCAGAGATAAAATCATTATCTACGAAGACCTGACCCAAGGATGTTTATCAAAATTATTTTGCTGGCTTCACGGAATTTCTTTTGATAAACTTTTTGGCAACCCAACCAAAACATCTTTTAATACCGAGCTTCCGAAGGAAGCGAAGGTGAAGATGAGGACGAAGTTCTCATTCGCCTCAGAAAAAGGATGGGAAAAAATTTTTAAAGGGTTAGAATTAAATGTTATTTTTAAAAAGAGAATAAATAACTTCCCGGTAAAAAAAGAATTATTTATTTGCCGAGCGTAGCGAAGGCGGAAGATGAAGTTTACTTCATCGCCCTGAGAGCGTAGCGAAGGCGGAAGATGAAGTTTACTTCATCGCCCTGGGCGACTAGTTCATCG
>Ga0210038_1001564_pt1 | contig 11149 bp, 16 predicted proteins | sample CryGeyCG2114_020_FD_183970 | JGI IMG/M metagenome (GOLD analysis project Ga0210038, IMG submission 183970) | Groundwater microbial communities from aquifer - Crystal Geyser CG15_big_fil_post_rev_8/21/14_0.20 (SPAdes) (version 2) | ecosystem: Environmental > Aquatic > Deep subsurface >... | reverse complement strand
CGGTTCCTTTATTTTTATGGGAACTACAGGCGTTGGTAAAACAGAACTTGCACGAGCACTTGCCGAATTTTTATTTGATGACGAACACGCAATGATAAGAATTGATATGTCAGAATATATGGAAAAGTTTTCCGTATCCAGACTTATCGGTGCACCTCCCGGATATGTGGGATACGAAGAGGGGGGACAACTTACGGAATCAGTCAGAAGAAGACCGTACTCCGTTGTACTTTTGGATGAAATTGAAAAAGCACATTCGGATGTTTTTAATGTTTTGCTTCAGGTTTTGGATGACGGAAGATTAACCGACAACCAAGGCAGAACCGTTAATTTTAAAAACACAATTATAATTATGACATCAAATCTCGGTTCAAATATAATACAGGAAAAACTGCAGACCGTTACAGATGATAAATTTGAAAATGTTGTAGATAATTTAAGAGAAGATCTAACACATCTTTTAAGAAAAACAATTCGTCCCGAGTTTTTAAATAGAATTGATGAAGTTGTTTTATTCAAACCGCTGACAAGGAATGAGATAAAACAAATAGTTGATATTCAGCTGGGTCATTTACAAAATATGCTTAATGAAAAAAATATTAAACTGAATGTAAACGAAGAAGCAAAAGAATGGCTTGCAAAACTCGGTTACGATGTAACTTTCGGTGCAAGACCTTTAAAAAGAACTATACAAAAATATCTTGTAAATCCCCTCTCACAAGAACTTCTGACTGGAAATTTCTTAGACGGCGACACAATTTTGGTATCTCAAAGCAAAAATGCTAAATTAGTGTTTAAAAAAAAATAAAAATAAAATAAGTCATCCTCTCACAGTTGGTAATCTACTTTATTTATAAGACTCCCCTTCTACATTTCAATTCGATAATAATTAAATAAAAATCATTTTATTTTATAGACTACAGTGTTGAGATTGTCACACCACTTTAGTTTTGTACCCATAATTAAATATGTCTTACATTTTATATTTGACTTACTAAATAAAATTTTATAACTTTGTTATAAATGTAATAATCCAGAGGATTGAAAATGGAAACAGGATATGTAACTTCAAAAGGACAGTTGGTGATACCTTCAAAACTTAGAAGAAAATTTGGGATAAAAACAGGAACAAGAATAAATTTTTTTGAAGAGAAAGACGGCATTAAAATTATACCTGTAACACCAGAAGTAATTGAAGCAAATAAAGGATTCTTGGGCACAGGAGGTAAATTACTTAAAGCACTTATGGAGGAAAAGAAAAAAGAGCGTGAGTTATGAAAAAATATGTTTTAGACAGTTATTCACTTTTGGCGTATGCTGAAAATGAAAAAGGTGTTGATGAAATTGGAGAAATATTTAAAAAAGCTCTTGAAGAAAAAGCCGAATTATTTTTGTGTGTAATTAACTGGGGGGAGATGTATTACATTGCACTTAGGGTGGGAGGAAAAGAAAGAGCGGACTTATATAAAAATACTTTTGCAAGATATCCAATAACAATTGTTGAAGTAGATAAAGAACTTACACTACAGGCTGCACATTTTAAGGCATATAATAAAATGTCATATGCAGATGCGTTTGCTGCCGCATTATCTAAAAACAAAAAAGCACAGTTGGTTACAGGAGATAAAGAATTTAAATCCATAGAAAAAGAAATTAAGATTTTGTGGATTTAATTTAAAATTTTAAATCTATTTTTATAATACATACAAATATGAACAAATTAATTTCATTCTGGAAGATATCAAAAAAATTTAATAAAAAATCAACTATAGTTTTATTTAATGGAGATGCAATTAATGTTGAATTAGGCTTGAAAGGGAGGTTTGTGTTTAAGAAAAAATAAAATAAACCAATAAATTGAAGAGTGTTATTTTTTTATAAACTCTCCAAAATCACCATAGATTAATTTTACCTTGCCTTGATTCTTCGAAATGGTAAAATGTTCTTCAATTCCCGGTGTCCACTCGATTATTATTCCATTATTTTCATTATCCAAATAAGCAAGACTTTTCAATCTGCCCAATGAAAATGTATATCCATCACTATTTTTATCGACCATTAAATTCCCATATTTTGGACTAAAATATGAGCCAGTTAATTCATCTATATTTTTATAGCTAAACAATGTTCTTTCTTTTTTTGCTTTCTTATACATCGGGTCAATGAATTGACTGAACATTTGAATCTTACTGTCAGCATTTGAATCATTTGACATAATTAAATAGTAATATGCAGAAAGCATTGCAGAAATCCTTTGACCACCTACTCGTTCATTCACAAAGACAAAAACACCCGTTTTGTTTTCGGGTTGAAATGACATAATAGATTCATAGCCATTGAAACTACCAAAGTGGAAAAATAATTTTTCTCCCATTAAAGTTCCATAAATCCAACCGTTTCCATATTCATCCATTGTAAATGGTCCCATACGGTTTTCGACTACGGTTCTATCGCTTAAATAATCAGTTAATAATTTGGGGTTAATTGATGTTTGTTTTTCATCAGTAAAAATGCTTATCCATTTTCCCATATCTCCTAAGGTTGAATATATTCCACCAGCACTGTGTAGAGTGTTTTCAGATTTTCTTGATGAAATAGGTTCATTGGAAAAATGTTCAAAAGGCAATACTTCTAAACTTTGTTTAAAGTCTATATGTGAAGATGTTGCTGTCATACCGATTGGCTTGAGAATATTGTTGGCAACATAATCTTTCCAGTCTTGACCAGTAACCTCTTTTATGATTATACCGCCAAGTAAATAACCAAGATTACTGTATTTAAAATTATATGATAGTGTGTCATTTCTATAAACGGTAAATTTTAATAATGCTCTTAAATCGTCTGGAAATTCTCCAGAATAAGCAGTCCTAAAAACCATCGGGTCGTTGGATAAACCGTGTGTATGTTGCATTAAATTCCGAATAGTTATTTTATCTGCCTCAATATTTGAAGGAAAATACGTAGAGGGAATATATTTTGAAATCGGGTCTGAATAGTCAATTTTCTTTTCAAATGCCAATTTTGAAATTGCTAATCCCACAAAAGCTTTAGTGTTGGAAGCAATGTATATTTTTGTTGAATCTAAAAAATCATTAGTTGGGTTTGCTTTTCCAAAAGCGTTCTGATAAACAACTTTATTGTTTTCCACGCCAACAATTCCAATACCTTGAAGATTGTATTTTTCAATGAGCAGATTGCTCAATGAGTCCAATTTCGTAAAATTCTGCGATTTGACTGCCACTGTCGATAGAAGTAAAACAGCCACAATAATAATTCTTTTCATTATTAAATCTTTATGTGTTTATAAGTTAGACACCAAATTTGTTTTTAGGTTACAAAATTTCTTTGCAAAGATGAAATCTTAATTACTGCTAACGGTTCGTCTTTACTCGGATCTGGTTTGGTGATTAAGGCTGCACAGTAATTTTTTATCTAAATATAGAAAAGAAAAAAAGCTGCCGATATGTTTATTAATAGTCAATTCCTTTACATTTCAGCACTTTAGCCCGTATTACGCTTATACAGTGTTAGCGGTCAGGCAGAAAAACGACCCGAGAACCAAATCGGGTTATTTTTAATGAATCTTATTTTAGCATTTGCTTAAATAAACAATTTGACTATCTTGTGCTTATGGAAAATAATTCTTGCATAAGACAACAAGCGGACATTAAGCAAATCAACCGTTGTAAAGACCGAGTTTCAGAACTCAACGGCTCATTTGACTATTTATCCAGCGGACTTGAATTGGCGGGAAACAACGTAAGGCTGAAAATTCTGTTCCTGCTCTATGAAGAGAAACAACTTTGTGTTTGTGATTTAAGCGACATTCTCGGAATGACCATTTCGGCAGTTTCACAACACCTGCGAAAACTCAAAGACAGAAAACTTATTGAAACAGAAAGGCAAGCACAGACCATTTTCTACTCGCTGACAAGTGAATACAAAAACTTGCTCGAACCGTTTTTCATAATACTTGACAAGAACAAAATTTTGGAGACAATATGAAAAAGGACAATAAACTAATCGGAGCAGGACTTCTAACAGCATTTGCTGCTTCCCTATGTTGTATTACGCCAGTTTTGGCACTTATTGCAGGAACGAGCGGACTTGCTTCTTCTTTTTCGTGGCTTGAACCTTTTCGACCCTATTTAATCGGACTGACAATTTTGGTTCTTGGATTTGCGTGGTATCAGAAATTGAAACCTAAAAGAGAAATCGACTGCAATTGTGAAACAGACGAAAAGCCAAAATTTATTCAGAGCAAGAAGTTTTTAGAAATTGTAACAGCATTTGCAATCATAATGCTAGCCTTTCCTTACTACGCTCACATTTTCTATCCCAAGACAGAAAAGCAAGTAATTGTTGTTGACAAGTCAAATGTACAGACCGTTGAGTTTACAATAAGCGGAATGACTTGTGCAGGTTGTGAAGAACACGTAAATCACGAAGTGAATAAACTTAATGGAATTTTAAAATCAACTGCTTCATACGAGAACGGTAACGCAGTTGTAGAATTTGACAACTCAAAAACCAACATTGCCGAAATAGAGACAGCAATTAACGGAACAGGATATTCAGTCACAGACAAAAAGGAAAAATAAAATGGAAGTAAAGTTACAATCAACAATCACTTGCCCCAACTGCGGACACCAAAAAGAAGAAACTATGCCGACAGACGCTTGCCAATACTTTTACGAGTGTGAAAACTGCAAGACTGTATTGAAACCACAACAAGGAGACTGCTGTGTGTATTGCAGTTATGGGAGCGAAAAATGTCCGCCAATTCAACAAGACAAGAAATGCTGCTGACCGAAAAAAGAAAGCCCGAACCACTAACATTGTGTATAAGCAATAGCGGGTTTAGTGATAAATCAAAGGTTGGTGCATTTAATATTCTTTGTGCTAAACTGAAAGGTTTGTACTTTTAAATCCGCTACTTCTCATACACTAGACCGTTATGGGCAATGCAGGGACTGACCGTCACTTCGACAAATGTTCCTCCCTTAACTTTTTTTCAAGTTCAGAAATCAATGCTTCCCTTTTCTTTTTTGCTTTGCTGAGAAACTCCTGACCTGCATCCGTCTTTTTATCAAACTGACCACTCCAGACAATCATCTCAATCATCATTGGTAATAAAGAAATCCCTTTTTCAGTCAGACTATACTTTATTCTTGACTTTTTTACATCATCCTCACCTTTTCTGATAATCCCTGACTCTTCCAGACTTTTTAATCGGTCGCCTAAAACGCTGGTGGATACTTTCTCATCCGACTCAAAAAACTCATTATAATGTCGCTTCCCTTTAAACATCAAATCCCTGATAATCAGTAAAGACCACTTATCTCCAAAGTGTTCCAAAGCGTAGTTTACCGGACAATGTGACTTCAATTTCATAGCACAAAGATAATTTTTTTGAGATTAACTTGTAAATTCCAAGTTAATTTATTTAACTTTGTTTTCGCAAGTTAAATTTATGTTCAATTTTAAAATCTAAAAAAATGAAAACAACAAAAGATGTAGTACTCGAATACTTCAATGCGTTCGACAAGAACAAGGGTTGGGAAAACTTAGTATCTAATAATATTAAAATGTCAAGCCCGACAGGAACAATAAAAGGAAAAGAAGCCTTTATCGAAATGACCAATCAGTTTAAGCAATTAGTGAAAACTGCCAAGGTAAAATCTATCATAGTAGAAGGAGAAAATGCTTCTGCTTTGACAAGCTATGAGTTGGTATTACCTACCAATGACAAGATGAATCTTGAGGTCGCTGAAACAATATCCGTAAAAGAGCAAAAGATAGATTCATTCGAAATCTATTTCGACACAGTAAAGTTCAATGAGTTTATAGCAAAAATGAACAACAATTAAAAGGAGGCTAAACTATGGCAACAATCTATAACAAAATTACAATCAACGCTTCTCCCGAAGAAATCTGGAATGTCTTAGCTGACCCTGCAAGACTTGACCAATATGACCCGATTACTAAAAAGTCGGAACTTATCTCCAAAATTGCCGATGGGCTTGGAGCGGAAAGGAAATGTGAAACTGCGACTGGTTGGTTTAAGGATAAGATAACGGAATTCAATCCGCATGAACGTTTAACATTTACTTTAACGGGTTGCAACCAACCTATGAAAAGTTTGAAGCATTCCTATACTTTAAAGAAAATCGGCAATAAAACCGAAGTGAGCCAAGTAATGAAATATACCATGAAATTTGGTATTATTGGTAAACTGATGGATGCGCTTATAGGTAAACGTCAATCAGATAAGCAAATAAAACTATTCTTTAACGGACTTAAGGAATATGTTGAGAAAAATAGAAGTTAGAGTTTATGGCTTATAGTGAGTTTTTAGCTGACCGAGTACGTCAACGTCTTTCAAAGCAAATCTTTATCGAAAAAAAGATGATGGGCGGACTTATTTTTATGGTTAATGAGAAGATGTGTATCGGAGTTGACACCGACCGAAAGAGTGGTCATGATAGGCTGATGGTAAGAGTTAGAAAAAATGCTTACGAAAACCTACTCAAGAAAAAAGGTTGTAGAGAAATGGATTTTACAGGCAAACCAATGAAGGGTTTCCTGTTTATTTATCCTGACGGTTTTGACAATGAAACGGACTTGGATTTTTGGGTTAAACAAGCACTTGACTTCAACAAAGACATAAAGAAATCGAAATAAAAGCACATGCCCATAACAAAGTATAAAAATAATATGGCGATTTTGGCTTAACCCGAATGGTTTGTTCGTATTTGCAAAGTCGCCCTTTTTTTGTTTTAGCTTTTAATTAATGTAAATTGTAAAACCGAAAAACAAAAATATGGCTTGTGGCTCAACCGAATGGAAACAGCCTATTTTCTGCCCTACTATTCTTATACACAACCGTTGTGCGTAGTTATTGATTATCAAGAACCCGCAAATGGTGTCCCAAATATTCCAACAGCAAGTTCTGCCCAAACCAGAAATAAGGCAAAAAGGACTATTCCACAAATAAGTATTCTATTTGTTAAACTTTTTACTCGTCTTAATACAAGCTCACATATTAATCCAGTTACCAGTAATAAAATTCCCATTATAATAAAATCAGCAATATTCCAATTTACCTCATTCGTAAATTGCATTGCAACAAATGGTATGAGTAGAAGAATTAATACTGATGATAGAATAGAAATTAATCTTTTATTTTTCATTGGATACACTTATTGAGTAAATCAATTAACTTTTGTTTTTTGAATATATTTTTTAATTTGAATTTCATTTATCACGAACCATATTATTCCAGTAATAATCAGAAATAATGGTATTGCACCAAGTTCATTTTCAACGATAATCATATAAGTTATCAGTAAAGAACCTAATATTAGGACTATCATAGAGAGAAATCGATTAATTTTCAAATTTTTACTTATCGTTTTTTTCATTTTCATCTGATTATTAATTTACATTTTTAAAATTTTATATTTCCTGCCGTATGTTTTTTTAATAACGCACAACGTTTAGGCTATATGCAGTAAGGGATTGCGGGCTACTTACCTGCCGAGTTACACCGAACTTAATGCGGGGCATAACGCTCGCATACCTCTGAAACCCGCATGCACTATACCTTGTGTTAGGCAAAGTTAATTTATTTCATCTTCTTCGTATGTCATTAAAAAAAAGTCTTTTGGACTATAATCACCTAAATAATCCAACGGAATGTTTTTAATCAATTCATACGTTTCAATATATCCATTTTCTTTCCATTTTTTTCCAAATCTAGAAACGATGTTAAAAAAGAAAACATAAAGTTCTGGGTTTGATAATTGAGCTCTTAAAATCTTTATGTATTGTTTCTTTTCTTCTGTTGTTAAATATTCGTCACTATCAATGAGTTTAACAGCATTATATAAATTTCTGAAATAACTACTTAAACTTGTTTGATTAGTTCTACCAATCTTTTTAGGATGAGAGTTTTTTGCTTCAAGTAACAATTTGGCTATTTTATTTCCTCGCTTATATCTTGAGAGTTTATTTTCCGTGAATTTCTCCCAGTCTTTATCAATGCCATAATAAAATGAAACATAAACAATATCAATTATCTCTTCATTGCTTAACTCTAATTTCAAGTCATTTTTGATTTTGTTTACTACACCAAATAGTTCAATCAACTGAAGTTTAAAAATCACAAAAGCTCTTCGCCCTTCAATCTTATCTTCTTTTTTAGTCGGGTCAATATGTGAAATATTCAATTGTTTAACATTCTCGGTGTGATAGTCTAACATTTTAAAGAAATTACTCCCAGTTTGACTTTTCTTATTATCAAGGTTTTGCTTAATTAATGTCACTAAGATGAGCAGAGTACTTGTAATTGCAAACAAAGTCCCAATAAAACCACCAAAATAATCACCAAATTTTGAGGCTAAATCTGTGTCAATTTGAAACGAAGTACTACAATATGCTTTATTAAAAACTGTAAAAAAGAATAGAGTAAATCCAAGTAGTCCAAGGAATGCTACAACTATCCATAAAATCCGAATTGTTATTCTCAATGTCATATTTTCTAATTCTATTTGATGACGGTTTGTCTTTTTTAATTTTGCCTAACGTTTTGTAGCTACCCGAAGGTGGCGATTTCGAAGCACTTCACTGTCAACCAAGCACAAACTCTGATAGAAGCACAAAGCTTCATTTAACCACTGAACCGCCAATTTCTTAAACCCGCTGTTATAGGCAGGCATTTTTCTGTCGTCAAGTTGTCTCGTCATTTTCTACTTGTGTTTTGAGTGTCAGTTTGAGGAAGATAAAACCAATTGTCCCTGCAAGAAGTGAAGCGATTAGAATTGCAATTTTTGAATTATTTATGATGTCTGCATTGTCGAACGCAAGAAGCGTAATGAAGATTGACATTGTAAAACCGATACCACCTAAAAAACCTGCACCAATTATATTTTTCCATTTCAAGTCTGTTGGTAATGCACAAAGTCCTAAGCCAACACCGATAAATGAAAAGAGCCAAATGCCTAAAGGTTTTCCAATTACAAGTCCTGCCATAATTCCTAAGCTGTTTGTTTGTCCTAAACCACTTTGCCAACTGTCGCCAACCGCAATGCAAGTATTGGCTATTGCAAATAATGGCAGAATAAAAAAAGCAACAGGCTTGTGTAGGAAATGTTGAAGAATATATGAAGGTGATTTTTCTCCACCGTTGCCAAATGGGATTGTAAATGCTAACAAAACACCTGTTATTGTTGCGTGAACACCTGAATGCAACATAAAATACCACATTACTACACCGCCAATTAAATACGGAATTAAGTTGTGAACTTTCAGTCTGTTTAGAATGAGTAGAAAACCGAAAATGCCTAATGCAATAAATAAATTTACAAATGCTATTGAGGTCGTGTAGAAAATAGCAATAACTATGATTGCTCCTAAGTCGTCCATTATTGCCAAAGCTGTCAAGAATATTTTTAGAGAGGACGGAACACGATTGCCTAAAAGAGCTAAAATACCCAGGGCAAAAGCAATGTCTGTTGCCATTGGAATTGCCGCCCCCGCTTGAGTGTCTGTGCCGAAGTTGAGTAATAAAAATAGGCCTACTGGAAAAAGTAATCCACCTAAAGCTCCAAACATTGGCAATGCAGCATTTTTAATGTCGGAAAGTTCTCCGTTATAAATTTCTCGTTCTAACTCCAAACCAATGAGGAGAAAAAAGATGGTCATCAGTCCGTCATTTATCCAATGAACGAGGCTGTGTCCGCCCAAGTCAAATTGCCAAAAGTTAATATATCCTGTCTGCCAGGCAGAGTTTGCAAGAACAAGTGAAAGAGCTGTCACGAAAACTAAAATTAGTCCGCCCGCTTTTTCGCTGTCAAAAAAATCGTTGAAAAGTCTTGTTAATTTCATTCTGTTGTCAGTCGGTGTCGGGTCTGCAATGCTTGCCTATAACGTTTTTGGCTATGATTCCGTTGCGAGTAAAATCCGCTGGATTTTCCGAATAGGAATCATAGATTGCTAAAAGTAGGAATTTTTCAATTAACTATAAACAAGCAATGGATTATAGCCGGTGTTACCTGCTTGGCTTTTTCAATTATTTATATGTTAAACTATATTTTTTAGATTTTGATTTATTATTAAACTCCGGTAATTCACCAAATTTTTCAGTATAGGTTGCAAAACAATCGTATTCAAATTTAGCTACTTCTCCCATTATTCTTAAATCTTTTGGATAATTTGATTTTACATTACACTCAAATGAGCAAACCGAAACATATAAATTTTCAACAAGCCTCTCATAATTTTGGTACTTAAATCTAAATCTGTCAGCTCCACCGTGACCAGATTTTCCAATGATAGTATTGTCAAATTGTTTTAAACGTCCTTTCAATCCGCTTATTGAATTAGTCATTCCAATATATTTAATTTTGGGAATCCAGTCAAATTTTTTATTGGATATTTCATTTTCCGAAATTGCAATGCAATAAATGCCTGGGAATTTTATTCCATCCAAATCATTTCTTTTTTCCCAATGTGCCCAATTTGTAAATATTTTATCTTTCATAGTTTCTTCGCCTTGTAGCTAACGTTTCGGCTAAGAAACGTAGGGCTTTCGAAGGAAATACCTGTCCACTGAAACCGAAGTTTGTTTAGTGAACGAACCTTTTTAAAACCCTTGTCTGCCCTATATTTTTTATGCGCTGTTATAAGCTGTAGGATTCTCATTCAGTTCTCAAGCTGCCTTTTGTGACTTTACCAATTCTTTTGTCGTTATTCAGAACTAATTCACAGGCTTTTCTCACAAGTAACTCAAAGTTATTGTCGTCAACAGATAATAGCAGCCACTTATTATTGGATTTCTTGTCTTTAACTAATTTTTTGTCCTGATTTATCGAAGGTAATTCTTTTTTAAGGGACTCATAGTCTGCAGGTGTAGATGTAGCAACCCATATACCATTTAATTCCTTTTTATCATCTCTGTCCCTAAGGAAAAAACAAATCTTGTTATTGATGTAAAGGCTAAAACAGCCAAACATGGGTTTGGTGACAACATCATTTGGGTGAAGATAATCCAAGATAAAGTCAAATGGGATATTATTTGTCATTTCTTCTATTGCTTATAACGCTCTTGGCTATAAACTGTGGCGTGGATTAAACAACTAATTTAGCA
>Ga0210038_1001555_pt1 | contig 11201 bp, 10 predicted proteins | sample CryGeyCG2114_020_FD_183970 | JGI IMG/M metagenome (GOLD analysis project Ga0210038, IMG submission 183970) | Groundwater microbial communities from aquifer - Crystal Geyser CG15_big_fil_post_rev_8/21/14_0.20 (SPAdes) (version 2) | ecosystem: Environmental > Aquatic > Deep subsurface >... | reverse complement strand
CAGACAGTCAAAACCGGTTTTGCAGAAGGGTGAGTGAACAACGAGCAGCGCAACGATGCTTACGCATCGAAGAAAGTTTTGTACAAGTTTGCAGACAGCCCATGCGGGCTAGTGCCAAAACCTCACCACTCCGTTGATAATTACTATTCGTCACCGTAAGTTCTTTCAGCTCTAGGCTGGGGATTCAATGTTCTGAACCCTGCGAAGGCGCTCCCGCGCTATCCGTCTCGCCCCCGTAAGTCGGGACTGTTCACACTTGCCATTGCTGGCGTTACGGGCTACTGCTCCCCAGAAAATACCTTGATAGCGTATAACCTGACCTGCTCATCGATACCTTCGATCTGCGCCGCGTGCATCAACATTGCCTCAGCCACCAGGGAAATATCCGGCTTGCGCCCCCCTAATAATTTCCGCATCTGCTTCTGTACCGACCGTACTGACTCAAAAGCCGTTTGAGATACCCGGATTTTTTTGAGACCGTCATCCTCCACGTCCAGCTTGTGAAGTTCTCCAGCTCGGGCTTGATACAACCCATCTTCAACGTCTACCTTTTCCATTTTTCACTTTCCCCCACTGATTGACGGTTGGGCTCCGTTTTCCCTTTAGCAAAAAGCTCGGTGGGTTGCCTATTCACATTTGCAAAATGCCGGCGTGAACACCTAAAACGGTCATATGGCAGACCTGATCGCCTCATCGTACGTGACAAAAACGCCTCATTAGTAGACCCACAAGGGGTTCAAATTCCGAGGAAAAATTTGACTTAGCTCACTAGACCGTTTCCGGTTTCGGGGCATCACCCCTCGTCAGTAGTGCTTTTTTAATTCGTGCGGCTTTTTGTTGCGAGCCTTTTAAACGCCCTTCTACGGTGTTTAGGCGACTCTCTAGTCTCCTCGCCTTATCATCTGCCTCATAACGTGCTAAAGAGGCTCTTTCGGCCATTTCTGCGCCTTCTTTACGTCCTGCTAAGGTGGCTTTCTTGATCAGGCCATCCATTTGCGTTTTAATCAATTCGATTTGTTTCCTTTCTTCAAGTAGTTTTTCCCGGGCGGCATCATCGTTACTAGTTATCCAGGACTTGATCAGGTCGGCAAATCCACTGCCGGCGAAAACACCTCCCACCAATCCAATGATCAATCCAATAATCAAAATATAACCAACCCCGTGCCAGCCTTCGCCCATCATTTCCCAGTGACCGCTTGGGGTAAGCACAGCCAGGCCATGAGTAATAACCCATGATTGTGTGATCCAGCCAAGCAGACCAAGCATTAAAAAAAGGATTAACCAGCCCATTATCTCAAGTAGACCTCAGTGATCTCGGGCCGAAAGTGGCCCATCTCCTGGCTCACCACCTCCAGCGCATCGCGGTACTCATAGCCATTGCCCTGTAACGTGTTCATGCGTTCCTGGGCAAATTCATGGCGCAATCCATGTGCTCCGGTAGACCAGCCCAGTGCGCGATCTGCTGCTTTGGAAAAACTGTCTGCCCACTGCTTGCCGCCGCCAAGGTTGTAGTGTTGCTCATACCGTACCTCTCGGTCGTACACGATGCGCGGCTCGTCCAGGCGGCGTGTTTCCAGCTTGTCGGCCAGGTCGCGACTTATTGCCACTTCTCGGCACAATCCGCCTTTGCCTTCGACGGTATATATTTTTACATCATCGCGGCCAGTGAATCGGTCGTCGCGGTACTCTCGATGAGTATCAGCGGCGCGCTCTTCCACTGGCCGCAATGTCAGTAATTCGTGTGCGCGCAAACCGGCGTTTTCGGCAATTTGTGTAGCCAGCGCATGTTTTTCTGACTGTGCAGCAGCAACCATTTTCGCTTGTTCCCCTGTGTACGCACGGCTTTCAAGGGTTGTGGTCAGTTCTGATTTAACGACTGGAAGCTTTTCACCAATGACGGCCTGTATGGCCTGCCTGTCCATATCCAGGGTTTTTTGGACGACTTCTTGGCCGCGCATTTCCAAGTAGGCGACGGCCTTTTCAGCATCCAGGCTGCGCAGATCGCCCAGGCGATTTTCTTGTAAAAACGCTGCAAGGCCCTTCAGCGCACCAGCATAATTTTTTTCCGTGCGCACAGAGTCAAGATCTAGCCCACTTGCTGCGTGGTTCGCCTGACTTGCTGAGGATCGGAAACTGACCTTAGCCATTTTGCTTTTCCAGGAAGCGCATCACGGTGGATCTGTTCACTACGATACGTTTTTCCTTGCGCAGCCAAAGCGCCAGATCGGCAAACGATCCGCCGGCAGTGCGCAACTTTTCCAATTCGGCGCGGTGCTTCACGAGGCGCGATTTTCCCCAGGTGCAGCGCCGACGTGCGGCAGCGCGCACGGCGCGAATCGCGGCAAGCGCGGCAAGCGCGGCATCAGGATCAGGCTGAATTTGTTGTTGCGTTTTCATTGTTGCGTATAACCTACATTAACCTTCATTCTGCAACCGCTAGGGTGGATTCGGAGAATTCGCCCTAGCGGGGGCAGATATGCTAATTTTTTCTTCGTTTGCATCTTACTGCGACGCGCAGCGGAGCGCAAGCTGAAGGCTTGCATCGGCTGGGGGGGTGCAGGGGGATTAAATCCCCCTGCTGCGCCCCGCAGAGGGGAACAAGCAAAGCGCGTTAGGGATCGGCAGTGATGCGCTGGTAGCATGGCTGAAGTTTTTTGCGACAGGGTTTTTTGGGATTCCGGCCTGTATCACCTTAATGAAAATTTGCTTGCATTATTTCATAACATAACGTATCATAACAATCGTAACGTAATAAATCATAACATAACGATTAAGGAGAAAATAATGGCACGCGAAGCGACGATTACTTTTGAGCAGGTGGCGGCGGCAGCTGACAGTATTAAGGCGCAGGGCGGTAAGGCATCAGCGCGGGCGGTGCGTGAGGTGTTGGGTTCTGGCAGTATGGCGACGGTGCTGAAGTTGCTTCAGCAGTGGCAAAGTGGCCAGGTGCGTCAAAGCGCCAGTATTGATGACACGTTAGATCCCTCGATTGTGCGAGCTATCAGTAACCAGATTGCGACACGGGTTCAGGAAGCGACGGCGGATACCACGGCAAGGCTGGCGGATATGCAAGCGGAAGCGGATATCATCATTGCGGAAAATGAACGTCAGGCGGTTGATCTGGAGGCGCAGGCCGCTGAGTTGGTTGTCCTTCATGGACAATATGCAGAACTCGCCGGTCGGGCTCAGCAAATCGAATCGGATGCGGCAAGGACTGCGGCCGAGTTGGTGGCGGAACGCCGGGCGACTGAAGCGGCACGGGTCGAACTGGCAAAGGCGGAGCTTCGTTTGGAGGCCGTGCCCAAGGTTGAAGCTGAAATTGAAAAGGTTCGTGCGGAATTTTTGCAGGCGCGCGCCCAGGCGGCCGAGCTGCATGAAGCGGCGGCAGTCGCGAACGTTAAATTGGAAGGGGCTGTTCGTGAACTTGCTGCTGCGAATGAGGCGGTGACTCAGGCGCGTGCTGAAGCGCGGCGATTCAGTGAGGCGGCGGCTGAATTGCGCGGGCAGCTGAGTGCGGCAAAATAGACTAAAAACTAGGTTTCGTTTTTCACCACAACAATCAAGCCAATCCAAAATAGCGCTCAAAGAACTCGCCGAGCTTGTCCAGCACCGTTTGCTTCTTCACCGAATGGCCGTTGTTTTTGGAAAACCTTGAGACGGGCGGCAATATCTTCGTGATAGCGGTGCCGGTGACTGGGATCACTCCGTCGCGGAACGCATTATCGACAAACGCTTTCGTCTCGTCAGCATTGAGTCCTTCATCAGCGATAATCCGGTCGAGTTCCTCGGTTTTTTTGGTCGCAATGAAGGCAAGCCATTCCTTATCCACCTTGTTGGCAGTGGATACGGATTCCACAAACTGTTCGATGAGGTCTTTTTTGTTGCGCAGCGACGGGCTGGCATTGATCGCACGTTCGATAGTCGCGCGGATTTCTTTGTCCTGTCCGCTGCCCTTGGCCTTCAGGTACTTCTCGACCAGCATCAGAATGTAATCGACATTGATCTCGACCTGCTTGATCAGTTCGATCTCGAAGACCACATCGTCGTTGATGGACTCCTTCTCCGCTTCGGACGTGCTGCGGAATTCCGCGTACAAATTCAGGTAGAGGCTCTGGTAATCCTGCAAGTCGCGCTCGCTCAGAATTTCATTGCCCATGAAATCGTCGAACGAAGTGAGGATGTTCTTCAACCGTAAGATTGCACCGAATAGCTTGATGAAGGCCTTCTGCGCGGCCTCGCCGATGATCGCCTCGCCGAGCGGAAAACTGGTGATAAGTTCGGCGATCTTCTTTTGGTACTCCTTATAGTATTCGGCATAAGGCTTCAGCAACACGATGCCCTTGGCATCCTTGTTGCCAAACAGAGACAGCGCGTCGTTGGTGGCCTGTTCGAGGTTGCGGAAGGAAACGATGTTGCCGTAAGTCTTGACCGAATTGAGAATGCGGTTGGTGCGCGAATAGGCCTGAACCAACCCGTGCGCGCGCAGGTTTTTGTCCACCCACAGCGTATTCAGGGTGGTGGCGTCGAAACCGGTCAGGAACATATTGACCACGATCACCATATCCAGCTCGCGCTTCTTCAAACGCAGTGACAAATCCTTGTAGTAGTTCTGGAACTTATCGACCGAGGTATCGAAGCTGGTGCCGAACAAGGCGTTGTAGTCTCGGATGGCCGCATCCAGAAAATCGCGCGAGCTTTGATCCAGCCCCTCAGTCTCGAATGCCTCATCGTCCAACAGCCCGTCCGCATCGTCTTCATTGGCGGCAAAACTGTAGATCAGACCGATCTTCAGCCGTTGCGCAGGCGCAAGCTCTTTCTGCTGACTGGCGAACTCGGTGTAATAACGTTTGGCGGCCTCGATGGAAGCCGTAGCGAACAGCGAGTTGAATCCGGCCAGCCGCTTGCCATCGTGCCGGTAGCTTGCACTGCGCTTGGTTTTTTGGTCGAAATGTTCGCGTATGTAAGCCACGATTTGCGCGATACGTTCTGAAGCCAGCAGCGCACGCTCTGTGTCGATGGCCGGCACTTTCTTATCGGCTACAGCCGGTGCTGTTTTAATGGTGTTGATGTAATCGATACGGAATGGCAACACATTCTTGTCGTTGATGGCATCGACGATGGTGTAAGTGTGCAGCTTGTCGCCGAATGCCTGCTGGGTGGTACGCAGTTGTGGGCTGCCAGAACTGCCCGCGTTTTCGGCAAAAATCGGCGTGCCAGTAAAGCCGAACAGGTGATAACGCTTGAAGACGCGGGTGATTTCGGTGTGCATATCGCCAAACTGACTACGATGGCACTCGTCAAAAATCACCACCACATGCGCATCATAGACCGGGTGTTTTTTGTTTTTAACGACAAAGCGGCTGAGCTTCTGGATGGTAGTGATAATGATGCGCGAGTTTGGGTCTTCCAGTTGCTTCTGCAGCACCGCCGTCGAGGCGTTGGAATTGGCCGCGCCCTTCTCGAAGCGCTCGTATTCGCGCATGGTCTGGTAATCCAGATCCTTGCGATCCACCACGAACAACACCTTGTCGATCTCCGGCAGCCCCCGCGCCAGTTGCGCCGCCTTGAAGCTGGTCAGCGTTTTGCCGGACCCGGTGGTATGCCAGATATAGCCCCCGGCAGAGACCGTGCCCAGTTGCCGGTGGTTAGTGGCCGTGGCGATACGCTGCAAGATGCACTCGGCGGCGACGATCTGGTAGGGCCGCATCACCAGCAGCTTGCGATCCACATCGAACACGCAATAGCGTGTGAGCACGTTCAGCAGTGTGTGCTTGGCGAAGAAAGTCTTGGTGAACCCGGCCAGCTCCGTGATAGGTCTATTCTTCGCGTCGGCCCACCAACTGGTGAAAGAAAAACTGTTGGAAGTTTTGCTGCGCGAGCGCTTGGATTTCTGCTCCGCCAAATGGCCATCGCGCACGGTATTGCTGTAATACTTGGTGAGCGTGCCGTTGCTGATGATAAACAACTGCACATACTCGAATAGACCGGAACCCGCCCAGAAGCTATCGCGCTGGTAACGGTTGATCTGATTGAACGCCTCGCGGATGTCCACACCACGGCGCTTGAGTTCGATATGCACCATCGGCAGGCCGTTGACCAGCACCGTCACATCGTAACGATTTGCGCGCGCCCCCTCAATCTCGTATTGATTGATGACCTGCAAACGGTTGTTGTGGATGTGCTGCTTGTCGAGCAGATAGATATTCTTGGTGCTGCCGTCATCGCGCTTAAGCACCTGAATATGGTCTTCCTGGATGCGCGCGGTCTTCTCGATGATGCCGTCGTTGGCGCTGGTAATTTTCTCGTTAAAAAAGTTCTGCCATTCCGCATCGGAGAATTCGATCTTGTTGAGTGCCTCCAACTGACGGCGCAGATTAGCGACGAGTTCCGCTTCGCTGGTGATGGGCAGATATTCGTAAGCCTGATGCTGTAGCTGCTCGATGAAGTCTCGCTCAAGTGCCGCCTCACTTTGATATGCTACCTCCCGCACACCCTGAAAATCTGGCACGAACTCGGCGACGACCGTGCTCTCATTAGAGAGCGCAATCGGTTCGTAACGGTAGGACTTGAGCTCTTCGTTCATGCAGCCTCCCTGAAAGTGAGCAAACGGTCGCGGTAGTGCTCGTACTGCTGCCTGCGGGCCTCGAGCTCGGCAGGCAAACCGCTGGAGAGGTCATTCACCAGCGTATCGAATTTGTCGAGGATGGAGACGATGCGCTCCTGTTCTTCGATGGGAGGGATGGCTATCTCATATTTCAAGATCGACTCTTTATCACCGCGCGGCATCTTTGCACCCTTGGCATGTTGCATGTCGTACGCAAAGAACTTTTCCGATGCCAACTGGTGATACAAAAACCGAGATTTGAGATCTTTACGCATCCTTTCTTTAATTTGTACGACTAATACATCTTGATTGGTCCCACCGGCTGCGTCTGCGAGCCATATTTTCTTGAGATAAGGCCGGATATTCCCAATCAGGATGTCGTTAGGCTCATAGCCTGTGGAAGTTCCAGATATCGGGACATAACTCGAACTGGTTCTGCCGCGCATGTCTGGAAGCAGATTATCAACTCCGACATATGAATCAGCATCCAACCCTGACGACGGGGTGCGAGATTTTGAGTATGTAGCAATCTCACCCAAGGTCATCCACCGGTATAATTGCTTGCTTGCTTGCTTGCTTGCTTGCTTGCTTGCTTGCGCATCCGTGCGCTCATCGAAGCTGAGCAGCGCGTCGCGGTAGTACTGGTACTGCCGCCGCCGCGCCTCTAGCTCCGCCTCTAGCTCCGCCTCTAGCTCCGCCTCTAGCTTGGTGAAAGTATCCAGCACTTTCACGATTTCACGCTGAACGTCGAGCGGCGGCACGGGGATGCGAATTTTCGCGAGGCTCTTAGCCGAGACATCAATAACTTTAGTACCCGTGGCGAGCTTCTTTTTCTGCGCGAAGAAGTCGGGGGTGCGAAAGAAGTACGCTAGGTACTTGGGGTCTTGTTTGTGCTTGATGACTGTTGCGTGGCCTCCTGTGACGATTTGCTCTTTGCCTAACCATGCGACTGCCTTACATACATCTTCGAGGTTCTCGCTGGTATTGGTGATGATTAGGTCTCCTTTATCAACCTTTGCGAGCCTCGTGGCGGTTGTCGTCGCAACGAATGAAATGGTCTCAGTCGCCCATACGCCGTAGTACGTGTAAATTTGGCCGTAATGGATGCAGCCAACACCGGATTCCTTGAAGTCCGATTTGGGCATCCCGTTACCGCGAACCAGATCCGCAATTTCACCCAGCGCCTTAAACTCAACTCCTCTCGGGCAATGCTCTGCAATCAGGTCATCAATGCGACTCATGCTACTTCTCCTTCCAAGTCAGCCACAACGACGTCGATCTGCGTCCGTAATTCTGCCTGCCGCGCCACGATGCGAGCGATCTCGGCATTGAGCACCGTGATGTTCACCGCCACGTGGGTGTCCAGCTGCTCGACATACGACGACATCGCGATGTTGTAGCCGTTCTCGGCAATCTCACCGTTGTCCACCAAGCAGGCGAAATGGGCGATGTCCTTGCGCGCAGTGTAGGCGTCGAGAATCTTCTGCTGGTGTGCATCCGTTAGCTTGTTCTTGTTGCCGTTGCGCGTGAATTCCGCAGAGGCATCGATGAACAAGGTTTTGTTGTCGTGCTTCGATTTTTTTAGCACGATGATGCAGGTGGCGATGGTGGTACCGAAGAACAGGTCTGGCGGCAACTGGATGACTGCATCAACGTAGTTGTTGTCGATCAGGTACTGTCGGATTTTCTGCTCGGCACCGCCGCGATAGAGCACGCCGGGAAACTCGACGATGGCAGCCGTGCCGTTGACGGCGAGCCAGCTCAGTATGTGCATGGTGAAAGCGAGGTCAGCCTTGCTCTTGGGGGCGAGCACACCGGCAGGCGCAAAGCGCGGGTCGTTGATGAGCAGCGGATTAGCATCGCCGTCCCAGCGGATCGAATACGGCGGATTTGAAACGATGGCCTCGAAGGGTTCGTCGTCCCAGTGCGCGGGATCGGTGAGTGTGTCGCCGTGGGCGACGTTGAACTTTTCGTAATTTACGTCGTGCAGGAACATGTTGATCCGGCACAGGTTGAAGGTGGTGAGGTTGATTTCCTGTCCGTAGAAGCCCTGTCGCACATTGTCGTGGCCCAGCACCTTGGCGAATTTGAGCAGCAGCGAGCCGGAGCCACAGGCGGGGTCGTACACCTTGTTGACCTCGGTCTTGCCGACCACGGTGATACGAGCCAGAAGTTCGGAGACTTCCTGCGGGGTGTAGAACTCGCCGCCGGATTTACCCGCCGTCGAAGCGTACATCTGCATCAGATATTCGTAGGCATCGCCGAACAGGTCGATGGTATTGTCGGAAAAGCTGCCGGATGTGCTGCTCAAGGGCAGGTCGCCGATGGCTTCGAGCAGCTTCACCAGCTTTTCGTTGCGTTTGGCCACCGTGGGGCCGAGCTTGCTGCTGTTGATGTCGAGGTCGTCGAACAGTCCCTTGATGTCATCCTCGCTATCCGCGCCAATGGCGGAGCCTTCGATGTCCTTGAACACGCGGGAGAGAGTTTCGTTTAGATTGGTATCGTGGCGCGCCTGTTGACGAACATTGGCGAACAGGTGCGACGGAAGGATGTAAAAACCTTTTTCCTTCACTGTTTCGACACGCCCGAATTCGGCATCGGCATCACCGAGCGTGGCATATTCGAAATCCGAGTCGCCCGCTTTGCGTTCCTGCTGGTTCAGGTAGGCGGTGAGATTCTCCGAGATGAAGCGGTAGAACAACATGCCGAGCACGTAAGTTTTGAAGTCCCATCCGTCCACACTGCCGCGCAGATCGTTGGCGATACGCCAGATAGTCTTGTGGAGTTCCGCGCGCTCGGTTTCTTTATTGTTATTCATGATTCAAACCTTTAATCAAAATTTTTGTCGGTGCGTCAGCGGTTTTATCGTCAGCTTGTTGTGTGCTCCAAGTGTCTTTGGCATTGCATTTTGGGCATGTTCAGCAGGATTTTTATGGCGGAAGTTACCAGTAGTCGGGTTTTTTTATTGCTTTTCTCTTCGTTGGAACAGTGTCAGGTAATTGAGACTCAGCTAGTTCATCATTATTAATATGAGATCGTGTCCAGGAGGCTAAGTCGCTAAGTTTTTTATTAGGAGGTCTAGAGCTACCTTCTTCTCTTGGGATGACAAGCCCAATTTCAACTGGGAAGCCATCATCACGAATCATTCTCAGAGCAGGTTCCAGATCGCTATCGCTGGAGCAAATCACCTGTGCGTCAGCCACGCCTTGCTGCGCGTCTCGATAGAGATGTAATGCGATATTTACATCGGTCTGTTTTTCAATGAGACGCCACACTTTGTGACAGTCTTTTTTATCGACATGCTCTGTATCTTGCCACTTTGGCATATGGGTAGCGTTAGTTTCATGATAACCCAGAATAATTTTGATTTTGTCCGGGTACAGTGTTGTTAGTGCGTTGTGATATCGCTGCTGCATTTGATTGCCTAATTCACCGTGACTAGAGAACTTAGCCTTGATGTTCGCGGTAAAGAACTTGATGAGAATTATTTCGGTGTGCGGGAGCTGTTCTCGAACGATACATTTTTCAAAGAGCTTTACGATATCAAGCCATTTGTATGGGGTATCTTTAAGCCGCCCATAATAAAAATTGTATCCGTCGATGTATACGATAGTACGATGTGGGATTGACATAAAGACCGTAGAAATGAAAAAACCGCCTTGGGCGGTTTTTCCGCCTCAGACGAATAGTTAACTTAATAACTTCCGCTAGAGGTGAGTTGTGTTGAGCATCATATGCCTCTTGTGCGGAAGAGCAATTTGTAGCACATTAGCACATGATTACATGATTACATGATTACATGATTACATGAGAACAACAAATATTTATAACATATTGATTTAACAATATGTAAAAACAATAAATATTGTCAATATAACAAATAAATAGCAATTATTTAGGTGCGTATAAAATGAGTAATGAAGATATTGGGTCAATTGACGGCAATATGCAAGCAACAAAAAAAGCAAGTAGAACTGGCTTGTCACAGAAAAGGCGACAGATGCGGATGCGTTTATGGCCTTTGATAGAAGATGAACATCTGTGGCTAAGAACAAAAAGCGTCGGATTTACGACTATTCCGCGCACATTGCCGATAGTAAACAGGATTCTTGATATTCAGGCTGGCAAAGGATTCCCAGTGTCAGCGACCTATTTGGCGCTCTGGTGCCATGTTTTTGATGAAGGATTTATCGAGGTGAGAAATTCTAGGGAACTGGCCTATGAATCTGGTTTTGGTGGACCAAGAGCAGAGGCTACGTGGAAAACTAGAATGAAAAAACTGGAAAGTCTTGGCGTTATCCAATCTAAACCAGGCGTGCATGGAGATTACCAGTACATCCTTATGCTTAATCCTTACCAAGTGATCGAAAAGCTGTACGAAAACAAGCCAAAGGATTTTGCGTTTCAGGCTCTTTTATCACGCATGTTGCATGTCGGTGCGGATGACATTGTTTTCTAGCTGAGACGGTCAAATTAAGTGGTTGGGGAGTTTACCGACAGTGTATGGATGTATCTTCAACGGACGTATTCGTCACCAATGAACTGCGCCCATGGGTGGCAGTGCAAGGACGATTTGCGCGACCCATTGTCAACTCCT
>Ga0210038_1001554_pt1 | contig 11215 bp, 12 predicted proteins | sample CryGeyCG2114_020_FD_183970 | JGI IMG/M metagenome (GOLD analysis project Ga0210038, IMG submission 183970) | Groundwater microbial communities from aquifer - Crystal Geyser CG15_big_fil_post_rev_8/21/14_0.20 (SPAdes) (version 2) | ecosystem: Environmental > Aquatic > Deep subsurface >... | reverse complement strand
CTCCCCGTGATCTTCCTCACCAGCAAGGACGACGAGCAGGACGAGGAAGCCGGTTTCGCGATGGGCGCGGACGATTACATCTCCAAACCCTTCAGCCTGCGCCTCCTGCTCGCCCGCGTACGCGCGATCCTGCGGCGCAGCGATATCGATCTGCCCACAGAGCCCGGTGCGAATGCCGAAGCGCCCCGCCCCAGCGAGGTCCTCGAGCGCGGACGATTGGTGATGGACCCGGCGCGGCACAAGGTGACATGGGACGGGCGCGCCGTATCCCTGACGGTCACGGAATTCCTGTTGCTGGAAGCACTGGCCGTGCGCCCCGGCGTCATCAAGAGCCGCAACCAGCTGATGGATGCCGCCTACCCGGACGATGTCTTCGTCGACGATCGCACGGTGGACAGCCACATCAAGCGGATGCGCCGCAAATTCCGCAGTATCGATCCGCAATTCTCCGCCATCGATACTCTCTACGGCGCGGGCTACAGCTTCGCCGAAAGCTGACCGATCCATGGCCGATGCGGCGCGCAGCAATGTCCTGAGGGACGAGCCGGGGCGCGACCCGGCGGCGGAAAAGCCGCGCTGGTCGCGGCGTCTCTCGCTCACCAGCCGCATCCTCTTCGTCAACGTCCTGCCGCTGGTGCTGCTCGGCGGCGGGGTGATCTATGTCGATGCCTATCGCAAGCAGCTGCTCGACGAGCGCTTCAAGCTGGCACTTGTCGAGGCGCAGATCACCGCCGAGGCGCTCGCCGGGGCGACACCGCAGCGGCAGGAAGCCCTGCTGATCCAGATCGGCAAGGAACAGCGCCTTCGCCTGCGCGTCTATGGACCCGACGGCAGGCTCGAATCCGACAGTTTCAAGCTCGCCCCGCCCAGCTTCACCCTGCCTTCCGCGAGCGAAGTCGACCGCAATGCTTTCGCGCTGCGGCTCGATCGCTGGTTCGACCGCATCGTCGGCGCGCCCGCGCTGCCCGACTATGTCGAACCCGAGAGCGACGATGTCGAGGACTGGCCCGAACTGACCCGCGCGCGCGAGGACAGCCTCACCCAGATCGTGCTGCGCGACGCGCCCGACGGGACGCATGTGATCAATGCCGCCGCGCCGGTCGGGCTCGACGGCGACACATTGCTGCTAACCCGTAATCCGGTCGACATCACCGAGCGCGTGCGCGAGGCGCGCTCGACCGTGGCGTTGATCGTCCTGCTGGCGCTGGCGATCTCGACACTGCTGTCGCTGTTCCTCGCGCAGACCATCGTGCGGCCCCTGCGCGAACTGGTCCAGGCTGCGGTGCGCGTGCGGCAGGGCCGCGACCGGCAGGTCGAGGTTCCGCGCCTGCCGCAGCGGCGCGACGAAATCGGCATGCTCGCGCGCTCGATCTCCGACATGACCGCCGCGCTGCGCCAGCGGATCGACGCGGTCGAACATTTCGCCGCCGACGTCGCGCACGAGATCAAGAACCCGCTCGCGAGCCTGCGCAGCGCAACCGAATCGCTCGCCAAGGTGGAGGATCCGGACCTGCGCGCGCAATTGCTCGACATCGCCACGCACGACGTGCGCCGGATCGACCGGCTGGTGACCGAGATTTCCGACGCCAGCCGGATCGATGCCGAAATGTCGCGCACCGATTTCGAGCCGGTCGATCTTGCGCATCTGCTGTGCACGATCGCCGAAAGCCGCGCCGCGCGCGACGAGAACGAAGGCCGCCAGCTCGAGATATCGGGCGCCGACAAGCCGGCCTGGGTGATGGGCGTGCCGGTGCGGCTCGAACGCGTGATCCAGAACCTGCTCGACAACGCGGTTTCCTTCTCGCCTGCCGACGGGCGGATCTGGGCCGATATCGTGCGCCGCGACGACTGGGTCACCCTGTCCATCTGCGACGAAGGGCCCGGTATCCCCGAGGAAAAGCGCGAAAAGGTGTTCCAGCGCTTCCACTCGGACCGCCCGGCGGAAGAGGATTTCGGCAACCATTCGGGCCTCGGCCTCGCCATCGCGCGGACAATTGCAGAGGCGCACGAGGGGACGCTGGTGGCGACCTCGCGCGCCGATGGCGGGGACGGCGCCTGCCTCGAGCTCGGCTTGCCGGCGAAGCGATGAGCGCGCGCGTTCTCGCCAATGTCACCGGCGTGGCGGTGGACGGTCGCGTCATCCTGATCGAGGGGCCGCCGGGTTCGGGCAAGTCCTCGCTCGCGCTGGCGCTGATCGATCGCGGCGGGGTGCTGGTAGGCGACGACGCGGTGGAAGTGACTGCGCGCGCCGGACGCCTGACCGCCGCACCGCCGCCGAATACCGCCGGCCTGATCGAAATCCGCAATGTCGGGATCGTCGAGACGCCGGTAGCGCAGGGTCCTGTGGCGCTGGTCCTCGCACTCGATCCCGCTGCACCCCGCTACCCGATGGATCTCGCCATGCGCGATATCGAGGGGTGCGCGGTGCCCGTGCTGCCTTTCGCCCCGGGCGATGCGATCCAGGCGCTGCGTGCCGAACGAGCGCTGGCTGTACACGGTCTCCCCCTCCCCAAGCCCACCGAAAAGGCATAGGCAGCGCAGGCAATGGCAGCCGATTCGCATTCGAAACAACGAATCCTCCTGGTCACCGGCCTGTCCGGCGCGGGCAAGTCGACTGCCCTCCAGGTGCTCGAGGATCTCGGCTGGGAGGCGATCGACAATTTCCCCATCCGCCTGCTCAACCGGCTGGTCGGCGCCAGCGCAGACAGTTCGCGCATCGCCATCGGCGTCGATTCGCGCACGCGCGGCTTCGTGCCGGCCAAGATCATCGAGTTGTTCAAGAAATTCGAGGCACGCGACGACCTCGAGGTGACGACGATGTTCATCGATTGCGGCAGCGGCGAACTCGAGCGGCGCTACAATGAAACGCGTCGACCGCACCCGATGGCCCGCGGACGTCCGGCGCATGACGGGATCAAGGCAGAGCGCGAATTGCTCGAACCGCTGCGCCGCTGGGCCGATGTGGTTGTCGATACCACCGATTATGCCACCAACCAGTTGCAGCAGGTCGTACGCGAACATTTCGCGGGAGATGCCGAGCGGACGATGACGGTGACCGTTTCGAGTTTCGGCTTCGCACGCGGCATGCCGCCGCTGGCCGACTTGCTGTTCGACATGCGCTTTCTCGACAATCCGCACTGGGTCGAGGGCCTGCGCGAACAGACCGGGCTCGACGAGGCGGTGGGAAAGCATATCGCCGCAGATCCCGCCTTCGCCCCCGCTTTCGCGCGCATCGTCGCGCTGCTCGACGAAGTCATGCCGCGCTATGCCGCGCAGGGGCGCAGCTATCTCAACATCGCCTTCGGCTGTACCGGTGGGAGACACCGTTCGGTATACAGTGCGGAACGCGCCGCCGAGGTCTTGCGCGAGGCGGGATTTTCGCCCACGGTCATCCACCGGAACCTCGGATCGCGCCCCGCCGACCCGCTCGAGCGCCGCTAGACCCGGAGGCAAGGAATGGTTAAGCGCCACGCAGGCACACTCTTCGGGCATCGCAAACGGAACTGAAGCTGCATGATCGGCATGATCCTCGTCACCCACGGCAAACTGGCCGAGCATTTCATCGATGCGATGGAGCATGTCGTCGGCAAGCAGGACGGCGTGGCCACCATCTGCATCGGTCCGAACGACGACATGGAGCAGCGTCGCGCCGATATCGCCAATGCGATCAAGGAGGTGGATGAGGGCCAGGGCGCTATCATCCTCACCGACCTGTTCGGCGGGACCCCATCCAACCTCGCGATCTCGCTGCTCGATACGGGGCATATCGAGGTGATCGCGGGGATCAACCTGCCGATGCTCATCCGCCTCGCCGGCGCGCGCAAGAGCATGAATGTGGTCGATGCGGTCCATGCCGCGCAGACTGCCGGGCGCAATTACATCACCGTGGCCAGCGAGTTCCTCGGCCAGGACCTCGAAAGCGCGCGGAAAGCCTCTTGAGCGAGCGGCGCAAGCGTATCGAAGTGGTCAACCAGCGCGGCCTGCATGCGCGGGCGAGCGCGAAATTCGTCAACGCCGTGGCCGAATTGCCGAACGGCTGCAGCGTGCGCGTGGCCAAGGGCGACAACGAGGCTGCGGGCGGATCGATTCTCGGGCTGATGATGCTCGGCGCGGCCAAGGGCGACACGATCGAGCTGATCGTCGCGGGCGACAATGCCGATGCGGTCCTGGCCGAACTGTCCGCCATGGTCGAGGACGGCTTCGGGGAGCCGTAGGTACATGGCCGATCGCCGCCACATCACCGGCTTTTCCAATCCCACCGTCAAGGCGCTGCGGGCCCTGCGCGAAAAGAAGCATCGCAAGGCCGCGGGCAAATTCCTCGCCGAGGGGCTGCGCCTGCTGACCGATGCGCGCGAATGCGGCCATGTGCCCGAGACGCTGGTGCTGGCCGACCGGCGCGACCCGCATCCGCTGCTCGGTGCACTCGAGGTTGCGGTCGAGGCCGCGGGCGGCGAAGTCATCGAGACAACGCCCGACATCCTTTCGAAGATCACCGGCAAGGACAATCCGCAGGCGGTGGCCGGGGTGTTCGCGGAGTTCGACACCTCCCTGTCCACTCTCGATCACTCGCGCGCCGATATCTGGCTGGTGGCGCAGGCGCTGCGCGATCCGGGCAATCTGGGAACCATGCTGCGCACCGGCGACGCAATCGGTGCGGGCGGGCTGATCCTGATCGACGATTGCGCCGATCCCTTCAGCGTCGAGGCAGTGCGCGCAAGCATGGGGGCGGTGTTCACGCAGAAGATCGCGCAGGCCCGGTGGGAGGAATTCGAACCCTGGCTTCGCGGCGGCGCCGGCCAGCTGGTGGCGGCGAGCCTGCGCGATGCCCAGCCCTATCGCGGCGCCCCCTATGCCGCGCCGTGCTTCGTCATGGTGGGCAACGAAAGCCGCGGCCTGCCAGAAGAGTACGAGATGGCCTGCGACCTGCGCGTGACCATGCCGATGAGGGGGCGCGCCGACAGCCTCAACGCCGCGGTGGCGGCGGCGGTACTCGGCTATGAAGTGCTGGCGACGCTGGGCGACTGATCGCGGCGCGGCGATCCGTCACGCCCGCTCGTACTGGCCTTCGAGCCCGAAGAGTCTCTCGACGACATGGTCCGCCCCGCTCGGCTTGGCGAGTATCGGGGCCTCGAGATCGCGCAGCGCCTCGCCCGCACGATCGAGATCACCCGTGTGGAGCAGGAACGGGATACGCTGCTTCCGCAAGTGGATCGCCACCGGTTCGCAGGTCTCGCCCAGCCCGAGGTTCATATCGAGCACCGCCCCGTCGAACTCCATCCGGTCGAGCGCGTCGAACGCTTCGGCACAGGAAATCGTGACGACCGCATGCGCGCCAGCATCTTCGAACGCAAACTGCAGGTCCATGGCAATCAGCGGTTCGTCTTCCAGTATCAGAATCGATTTCATGATCTCAGCGGTAGCGAGATTTTGGCTCGCAACCCGTCTTCCTCCCATATCCGGTCGAGCGTTCCGCGCGAATAGGCCAGCAGCCTCTCGGCAATGTCGAACCCGGTCCCGGTATCGTCGGGCGGGCTCTCGATCGCCGGGCCGCCTGTTTCCTTCCAGTCGATCACGAGCGATTGCCGACCGTGCCGGTCTTCCTCGTGATGCCATGACACGGTGATCTTGCCCTCGCGGTTCGACAGCGCGCCGTATTTCGAGGCGTTGGTCGCGAGCTCGTGCAAGGTGAGCCCCATCGCCGATACCGCATTGGGTTCGGTGCGCGCGCCATTGCCGACGAAGACGATCCGGTCGTTTTCGGGATCGTAGGGGTTGAGGACCGAGCGGATCGCCTGCCCGACCTCGATCGTGCCCAGCGCGGCATCGTCGAGAGTCGGCTCATAGGCCCTGCCGAGCGCCTGGATACGCTCGTTGATCTTGCCGGTGACCGAGCGCGCATCCATCGCGCGGCCGGTGATGTTGACGATGCCGCCAATCACCGCGAACACGTTCTTCAAGCGGTGCGAAACCTCGCGCGCCATGGCCTTGGCATGCTTTTCCTCGGCACGGGCGAGGTGGATATCCGAAACGTCCCACTGGCTGCCGAAGAAATAGCGCAGCTCGCCCTTTTCGTCGTAGATCGGGCCGAGGTGGAGCGCGTTCCAGAAGGTCGATCCGTCCTTGCGATAGTTGAGCAGTTCGACCACCAGCACCTCTTCGGTGCGGATCGCCTCGCGGATCTTGGCGACCTGGCGCTGGTCGGTCTTAGGCCCCTGAAGGAAACGGCAGTTGCGGCCGATAACATCTTCCTGCCGGTAACCGGTCAGCTTTTCGAACGCCTTGTTGCAGAAGACGATCGGATCGTCTTTCAGCCGCGGGTCGGTGAGGCACACCGCCATGCGGGTCTGCGCCATGGCCTGTTCGAACAACAGGCCCGACGCGCCGGAGAAATTGTCTGTCTCGGCATCGAACGCGCGCCCGGCCTGCTGGGCCTGCTCGAATGTCGGGCGCTCTCCGTCACCTTCGCCGCGTTGCATGAGGGGGCTTCCTGCTGCTGCCTACCAGTCGAATCACGCCGTCTATATGTATGATTCGTTAGTACAGGCAATGCAGATGACCGCATTTGGGTTCCGCCCGGTCCCGCCCCTCATTCAGCCGCAGCGCCGAGCCCTGCGCGCCCGTCCTCGATCTGCGCGGCGTCCTCGGCATTGTAGCGCGGGGTCGCCTCGACCTTGGGCACTTCCTCGATCTCGCGCTTGCCGATTTCGATGCCCTTCTCGTGCAGGCGGCGACCGGCCGACAGCACGTTGCGTTCGAAGCTGCCGACGAACTTGTTGTAATTGTTGACTGCGGTTTCGAGTCCGCCACCGACGCGCTTCATGTGTTCGGCGGCAACCGCGAGGCGGTCGTAGAGCTCGGCCCCGGCCTTGCCGATTTCCACCGCTTCGCGGGCGATCGTGTCCTGCCGCCAGACCTGCGCCACGGTCCGCGCGATGGCGACGAGATTGGTCGGCGTCGCCAGCAGCACCTTGTTGCGGAAGGCGAAATCCCACAATTCGGGATCGTGTTCGAGCGCGGCGGCAACGAAATGCTCGCCCGGCACGAACATCACCACATAGTCGGGCGTGTCGTCGAACTGGCTCTGGTAGCTCTTCGATCCCAGCGTCTGGACATGGTTGCGCATGCTCTTGGCGTGCAGGTCGAGGTGGCGCACGCGCTCGTTCTCGTCGTCGGCCTCGAACGCCGCTTGATAGGCATTGAGCGAAACCTTGGCGTCGATGACCAGCTTCTTCTGCCCCGGCACATGCACCACGGCATCGGGCCGCAAGCGGCCCTCGTCGGTCTCGATCGAATGTTCGAGGTTGAAGTCTGTGTGCTCCGACAGACCGCATTGTTCGAGCACGTTCTGCAGCGCCCGCTCGCCCCAGCGCCCGCGTGCCTTGGGGGCATTGGTCAGGCTATTGCCGAGCCGTTGCGCTTCGCGCCGGACCTCTTCTTGCCCGCGCTGCATCTCGGTGATCTGCTGGTAGAGCCGACCGAAGGCATCGGTGCGCTTCTCTTCGAGAGCGGCGACCTGCTTCTCGTAAGCCTCAAGCCGCTTGCCGACCGGATCGAGCAGCGCCTTCAATTTTTCCTCGCTGCTCTTTTCCGAATGGCCGAGCCGCTCGTTGGCACGTTCGAGGAAGGCCTCCTGCGCCTTGGTCAGCACCGCCGAGCCGGTGTTCTGGAATTCCTTGAGCAATTCCTCGCGTGCTTCGATCAGCAGGCGTTTCTGCTCGTCGAAATTGGCGGTCTTTTCCTTCAGCGTGGCGAGTTCTGCAGTGAGCGCACCATTGCTGCGGCGCAATTCCTCCATCGCCGCCTCGTGGCTCTTGCGCGTCTCGCGCAGCTCGGCATCGAGCGCATCCGCGCGGTCGGCGCGCACGCTGGCGTTTTCGAGGTCGACAATCGCCTTGCGGAATTTCTCGTCGAGTTCCTTCGCGCGCGTCTCGCTTTCGCCATGACGCGCCTGCCAGTCCTTGGCGGGTGCCGAACCGAAGCGATGACCGAGAAAATAGCCCAGTGCGAGGCCGAGAAGCAGGGCGATGATGGCGAGAAGTGCGGGATCCATCCGCGCACTTTATGAGGAACGGAGAGGGAACGCCAGCCCCTCGACCACCCTACCCACAATCGTCGCGCCGGTCTCCGATCCGGGGCCAGGCTTGCTTGCGCCGAGTGAGCAGCCGCGAAGAAAAGCGGGACCCCGGATCAAGTCCGGGGCGACGGTGATTGGGTACGGCGGGAGAGGCGGACTTACGCCGCTTCGCGCAGTTTCTTCAGCTTCTTGAGCGCCATATTGCGCTTGAGGCGCGAGAGGTGGTCGATGAAGAGAATGCCTTCAAGATGGTCCATCTCGTGCTGGAGGCAGGTCGCCATCAGCCCGTCGAGCTCTTCCTCGTGCGTTTCACCCTCGAGGTCCTGATAGCGCACGCGGCAGGTCGCGGGCCGGTCGACATCGGCGAAAATGTCGGGGACCGAAAGGCAGCCTTCCTGATAGGTCGCCAGTTCGTCCGCCGGATCGAGGATTTCCGGGTTGATGAAGACGCGCGGTTCCTTCTTGGTCGGATAATGGACGTGCTCGTGCCCGCCATGGTTGCACACCTCGCCCTCGGCTTCCTCGTCCTCGGGCTGGAGATCGATCACCAGCACGCGCTTGGGCACGCCGACCTGGATCGCGGCAAGGCCGATGCCGGGCGCGGCATACATGGTTTCGAACATGTCGGAGACGAGGGTGTTCAACTCGTCGCCGAATTCGTCGGGTTCAACCTTGGTCGACACGGTCTTGAGCCGGGGATCCGGCACTTCGAGGATTTCACGGATAGCCATGGGTGCCCAGATAGGCGCGAGCGCGGGATTCTTCAATTGTTCGTTGCGTGCGCCTTCGACCTCCGTCGAAGGCTTGCTGTTCCGTCCCACTCCCCCTCCCGGCCACCTATAAAGTTACCGTGCCGTGGGTGGCCGGGAGGGGGACTGGGACGGAACAGCCGAAAGGGAAGCGCGGACGCGCTTCACGCACGTATCAGGAAACGGGCCGCCGCGCCCTGAGCGCCTGCGCCAGCGTGCCTTCGTCCAGATAATCCAGCTCGCCGCCGACCGGCAGGCCATGGGCGAGCTGGGTGATCCGCACGGGGTGCTCCTCAAGCCGCTCGGCGAGGTAGTGCGCGGTGGTCTGGCCTTCGAGCGTCGCATTCATCGCAAGGACGATTTCGTCCACGCCGCCCTTCTCGACCCGCGCCATCAGCGAAGCTATGTTGAGATCCTCGGGCCGCACCCCGTCGAGCGCCGACAACTTGCCGCCGAGCACATGGTAGGTGCCGGTGAACAGCTTCGCCCGGTCGAGCGCCCAGAGATCGGCGACGTCCTCGACCACGCAGAGCGATTTGGTGTCGCGGCGCGGGTCGGCACAGATGCCGCAGGGGTTGCTGGTGTCGACATTGCCGCAGGTGTCGCATTCGACCAGCGCCTCGCCCACTGTCGCCAGCGCCTCGAGCAGCGCGGGCAGCGCGCTCTCGCGGCGCTTGACCAGCCACAGCACCGCGCGCCGCGCGCTGCGCGGGCCGAGCCCGGGGAGGCGGGCCAGCGCAGCGGCCAGCGTCTCGATCTCTTGCGATGCCATGGCGGCACAGATAGGGGCGCGGGCACAGCAGAGAAAGACCCTTCGACAGGCTCAGGGCGAACGGAGCGAAGTTGTGCGCATAATCTTCATGGGTAGCCCCGATTTCGCGGTGCCGACGCTGCAGGCGCTGATCGATGCGGCGCATGAGGTGGTGTGCGTCTATACCCAGCCGCCGCGCCCCGGCGGGCGGCGCGGCAAGGAACTGACCAAGACCCCGGTGCACCAGCGCGCGAGCGATCTGGGGATCGATGTGCGCCATCCCAAGTCGCTCAAATCGGCAGAAGAGCAGGAGGCGTTTGCCGCGCTCGATGCCGATGTGGCAGTGGTTGCCGCCTATGGCCTGATCCTGCCGCAGGCGATCCTCGATGCGCCCAAGCATGGCTGCCTCAACGTCCATGCCTCGATCCTGCCGCGCTGGCGTGGAGCCGCGCCGATCCATCGTGCGGTGATGGCGGGCGATCCGGTGACCGGCGTCACGATCATGCAGATGGAGGCCGGGCTAGACACCGGCCCGATGCTGGCCACCGCGCGCACCCCGATCGAGGACAAGACCACCGGCGAATTGACCGAGGAGCTGGCCGAAATCGGTGCGCAGCTGATGGTCGGCACGCTGATCGACTACGGCGTGCTGCATCCGATGGCGCAGGACGAGCGGCAAGCGACCTATGCCGCCAAGATCGACAAGGCCGAGGCGCGGATCGAGTGGGACCGCCCTGCGCAGGAGGTCGTGAGCCACATTCACGGGCTGTCGCCTTTCCCCGGGGCGTGGTTCGAAATGGGCGGCCTGCGGGTAAAGGTCCTGCGCGCACAAGTAGTACCGGTTCCCCGCGAAGGCGCGGACCACAGGCAGTCAAAGAGCGACGACCAGGCCGACCGAGTCCCCCGCCTGCGCGGGGGATCACCCGGCGAGGTGCTCGACGAACGGCTCACCATCGCCTGCAAGGATGGCGCGATCCGCCCGACCGAACTCCAGCGCGCGGGCAAGCCGAAGATGGATCTCGACACTTTCCTGCGCGGCAATGCGGTGGCGCCGGGTACGGTGCTGGGGTGAGGCTGGTGCGTGGCCTTCGACAAGCTCAGGCTGAGCGGGTCTGGTGCCTGTTCCCCCATCCGCTCGTGCTGAGCCTGTCGAAGCACAGGCACGGCGCTTGCCCGCTATGACCCGCTTCGCGCTCACTCTCGAATTCGACGGCACGCCCTTCTACGGCCTCCAGCGCCAGAAGGACGGGCCGAGCGTGCAGCAGGCAGTCGAGGAAGCCGCTTTTCGCGTGCTGGGCGAGGAGGTGCGGCTGCACAGCGCTGGCAGGACCGATACCGGCGTCCACGCGCTCGCCATGCGCAGCCATTTCGACATCGCGAAGGACATCGCACCCTTCCGGCTGATGGAGGCCCTGAACGCGCATCTGCGGCCCGATCCGATCGCGGTGACGCAATGCGAGGTGGTCCCCGACGACTGGCATGCGCGCTTCTCCTGCGTGGGCCGCGCCTATGTCTATCGCATCGCCAACCGCCGCGCGCCGCTGACGCTCGACAAGGACCGGCTGTGGCAGGTGCCGCAGGAGCTCGACCACGCGGCCATGCACCGCGCCGCGCAGGCGCTGGTCGGCCTTCACGATTTCA
>Ga0210038_1001550_pt1 | contig 11251 bp, 10 predicted proteins | sample CryGeyCG2114_020_FD_183970 | JGI IMG/M metagenome (GOLD analysis project Ga0210038, IMG submission 183970) | Groundwater microbial communities from aquifer - Crystal Geyser CG15_big_fil_post_rev_8/21/14_0.20 (SPAdes) (version 2) | ecosystem: Environmental > Aquatic > Deep subsurface >... | reverse complement strand
TGGTGAAATCCCCCTTCGCCCTGATCCAGGAAATCCGCGACTTTTTTGATGGCCCGCTGGCCCTGTCCGGCTCCATCGCCAATGGCGCCGCGGTTCTGGCCGCCGAGGCCATGGGCGCGGATTTCGCCTATATCGGCTCGGCCTTCATCGCCACGCAGGAAGCGCGCGCCAGTGAGGATTACAAGCAGGGCATTGTCGAAGGCTCGTCCGACGACATCGTCTATTCCAGCCTGTTTACGGGCGTGCACGGCAATTATCTCAAGGGCTCCATCCGCAGCGCCGGGCTCGATCCGGACAATCTGCCCGACAGTGATCCGTCGGCCATGAATTTCGGCTCGGATTCGGCCAAGGCCTGGAAGGATATCTGGGGCTCCGGCCAGGGCATTGGCGCGGTCAGGGAAATCGCGCCCGCCGCCGCCTATATCGACCGCCTCGCCGCCGAATACGAGGCCGCCAAGCGCCGTATTTGCGGGTAGGGGGTTCGAGGCTGCCTGACGGCAGCACCTCACCATGAGGTAAATGTCTGTTTTGCCATCCATCCACCTCATCCTGAGGTGCTCGCGATAGCGAGCCTCGAAGGAGGGTTCCAGATTGCGGGTATTAGTTGTCCTCCCCCGCAAGCAGGGGGAGAAACAGCACCGAGGCCTGAAAATCAGATACTCGTCAGCCAGTCCGGCTTCACATAGTTCAGGCCGAGCTCTTTCGCGACCGGCTCATAGGCGACTTCGCCCTGCGCCACATTCAGTCCGCGGGCCAGATGCGGATCATCATTCAACGCTTTTTTCACGCCCTTGTTGGCCAGCGCCATCATGAAGGGCAGGGTGGCATTGGTCAGGCCCAGCGTCGCAGTGCGCGCCACGGCGCCGGGCATGTTGGCCACGCAGTAATGCACCACGCCATCGACGATATAGATGGGATCATCATGTGTCGTGGCCTTGGACGTTTCAAAACACCCGCCCTGGTCAATGGCGATATCGACCAGCACCGCGCCATCTTTCATTTTCTTCAGCATGCCGCGCGTCACCAGCTTGGGCGCCGCTGCGCCCGGTATCAGCACCGCGCCGATCACCAGATCCGCCTCGATACAGGCGGCTTCCACGGCGGCGGGCGTCGAGAAGGCCGTTTTCGCCATACCAACGAATTGTGTATCCAGCTCGGCCAGACGTTTCATCGAGCGGTCAAAGATGGTGACATCGGCCCGTGCGCCGACGGCCATTTCCGCAGCATGGCTTCCGGCCACCCCGCCGCCGAGAATGACGACTTTCGCCGGGGTCACGCCCGGAATGCCGCCCAGCAGCATGCCGCGGCCACCCTGGCGCATTTCAAGGCAATGCGCGCCGACCTGAACCGACATGCGGCCGGCCACTTCCGACATTGGTTTGAGGAGCGGCAGGCGGTTGTCGGCATCGGTCACGGTTTCATAGGCAATGGCGATACAGCCGGACTTGCGCAGGCCTTCGGTCTGGACCGGATCGGGGGCCAGATGCAGATAGGTGAACAGGACGTGGTCCTTGGTCAGCATCGCTGTTTCTGAGGGTTGCGGTTCCTTGACCTTCACGATCATCTCCGCCTCAGCAAAGACGGCGGCGGCATCGGGCAGGATTTTGGCACCGGCCGCAACATACATCTCGTCGGTGAAGCCGATATTGGTACCGGCATCGTTTTCCACGACCACCTCATGGCCGGCACGGACAAGCTCCGCAGCGCCATTGGGCGTCAGACCGACCCGGTTTTCACGAACCTTGATTTCTTTTGGGGCACCAATACGCATGAGAGCAGCTCCCGGATTTCACCGCGCCGTCCGGCGGTTGTTTATGAATTGGGCGCTCTCATACATGGCTAATTCCGCTCTGACCATGCCCGACATGTGTGGCTTGCAATAATGTGATGGGCTGACTAGGGAAACGCGGATGAGCGACACACGTTACGAAAAACTGGAAATGCTGGGCGCGGACAGCCCGGCGGCGGCATCACCGGACGACGCCCGGCTGGAGTGTGTCGAAAATCCGTGTGACGCAGATTATCTCATCCGCTTTACCTGTCCGGAATTTACATCGCTGTGCCCGGTCACCGGCCAGCCGGACTTTGCACATATCGTCATCGATTATGTGCCGGAAAAATGGATCGTCGAATCAAAGTCGCTGAAACTTTTCCTGAGCGCCTTCCGCAATCATGGTGCGTTCCACGAAGCCTGCACCACGATGATCGCCCAGCGTCTGGTGAAGGACGTGTCGCCGAAATGGCTGCGCGTCGGCGGCTATTGGTATCCGCGTGGCGGCATCCCCATCGATGTCTTTTTCCAGACTGGCCAGCCGCCGGAAAATGTCTGGCTGCCGGATCAGGGCGTCGCCCCCTATCGCGGCCGCGGCTAGCCGCGCCAGACGCCGATTTCTGCGCCCGGACGGACGCGTTCGACAGGGTCGTCATCGGTTGAGCCGATAAAGATGAAACCGGCCACCCGTTCGCCCGAACGCATGCCAAGAGAATCCTTCACATAAGGGTGGTAGGCATACCATTCGGTCAGCCACTGGCTGGCATACCCCATGGCCTGTGCGCCAATCAGCAGATTCTGGCAGGCTGCGCCAGCCGACAGGATCTGCTCCCATTCCGGAATCGAGTGCTTTTCGAGCACATGGGAGATGACGGCGATCACCAGCGGCGCGCGCGTGAAGCGGTTCAGTTCCAGCTCCATCCGCGCCTCATCGGTGTCATTCTCGCCCGACCAGATTTTCGCAAGTATCTGTCCGAATTTCGTGCGCTCCTCGCCCTGGAACAGGACAAACCGCCAGGGCGCCATCTTGCCGTGATCGGGCACGCGCTGGGCAATGCCGAGCAGCGTATCGATTTCATCTGCGGTTGGCCCCGGCTCACGCATCGCGGCTGCCGCCGTCGAGCGCCGCCGCGTCAGTAATTCAAGGGCCGCATCACTTTTATGATGTGGCGCCAGTCTTTCGCCCTGGTCCGGAAAATCCGGCAAAATATCCTGTGTTTGCGCTGTGCTCATTGATCCGGTCCTGTTGCAGTATTTTGACGGAATGGAGTTTGCGACCTTATATGGGGTCAAAGCGCGGCACCAGAACCGCGTTCGGGGAAGCTCTTGGAAAAAACATGAACGCTGAAGTCTCAATCGACCACCTCACGCCGGCCGAGCGCCGCCGTCTGAAAGTCCGTGATGCGATCATCGAAGCGGCCGATGACCTGTTCACCCGGGAGGGCGAGCAAGGCATTTCCATGCGCCGTCTGGCCGAGGCCATCGATTACTCGCCCGCAGCGATCTACAAGTATTTCGATTCCAAGGAAGCGCTCTTTGCCGAAATGCGCGAGCTTTTCTTCGAGCGCCTGATTGCCCGCATGAATGAGGCGGCCGAAAAAGGCGGCGACGAACATGTGCTCTGCGCCCGCTGTGGACGGGCCTATATTGAAACCGCCATGGAAGAGCCACGCCATTATGTGATGGCTTTTTCCTTCTTCAAGAAAGACGAGCTACCCGACGAGACCAGCTTTGCCTTTCATGCTGAAAAACAGCTTTGCGACATGATCCGGGCGGGAATCGAAAAGGGCGTTTTCCGAGAAATGGATCCGATGGTCGCGTCCAAGAGCGTCTGGGCCAGTGTGCATGGTCTGGCAGTGCTCATGGCCTCGATAGATGAATTTCCGCAAGGCATGCCGGGATCGGAGCATGTCAGCCGCGATGCGGTGATTGATTTCCATACGGACATGATTATCCGTGGCCTCGACGCCTGACGCATAACTGACATGAAAAAAGTGAACACTGTTCACTTTTCAAACAGCAAGCAATGACCTATATGCCATCCCGTGACCAATATCAGCGGGAACACATATCATGCCGGCACTCAAAAACAGGCTCCAGGCGCTCGGCGCAGGCTTTGCGGTTCTGATCGCGGCAATCGGCGTCGCCCTCATCGTCATTCTGGTGTCCGCCCTGCGGGCTGCCGGTGCCGACGTGCAGCAGGCAGAGCCGCACGCGCTGCCGGTACCTGTTCTTACCGTTGACTATCAGACCGATGCGATGATCAGCGAAGCCTATCCGGGCCTCATTTCAGCGCGCCGCGAGAGCGATCTCGGTTTTGAACGCGGTGGCCGGATTGTCGAAGTAACAGCCGACATTGGTGATCAGGTGAGGGCCGGTGACACTCTGGCGCGGCTGGATACCAGCACGCTGCGCGCCCAGATTGCCGCCGCTGATGCCCAGACCCATGAAGCCGACGCCCAGCTGGAAATTGCCCGCGCCACCGAATTGCGCCAGCGCACCCTCCTGGAACGCGGCCATATCTCCCAACAAAGGCTGGACGAGGTCGCCACCAATACAGCCGCAGCAGAAGCCCGCCGTCAGGCCGCCGCTGCGCAAGCCAATGCGCTGCGCGCACAATTGGTCCTGTCGGAAATCACCGCCCCCTTTGATGGTGTGGTCACCGCCCGTAACGCTGATGAAGGGACGATTGCCGCTCCTGGAAGCTTGGTCCTGCGCCTGGTTGAAAACACAGCTCTGGAAATCCGGATCGGACTGCCCGCCATCGCCGTCACGGCTCTGATCGAAGGCGAGGTTTATAACTTCCTCACCAATGACGGGACCATCGAAGCCCGCTTCCGCACCGCTACCGGCGTGGTGGATGTCCGCACCCGCACGGTGAGTGCGATTTTCGACATCGAATCCGGAACCGCCCGTGCCGGTGAAGTGGCGCGGCTACAGCTTGAAACCGGCATTTCCGATAACGGATTCTGGTTGCCCACTTCAGCATTGACGGAAGGGCGCAGAGGACTCTGGTCCGTCCAGACGCTTGTCAGTAATGAAAATGGAGACTGGATCATCGAGCCACGTGTTGTCGAAACCCTTCGCGTCGAGGTCGATCGTGCATTCGTCCGCGGAGCAGTCAATGATGGCGACCGGATTGTCGCTTCAGGCCTGCAACGTGTGACCGCCGGACAGATCGTCACGCCGTCCGGGGAATAAGGTCATGGCCACGCTCTTCTATCGTTATTCGCGTCTGTCCATTCTGGCGGTTCTGTTATTGGCGCTTGCCGGAGCCGGGGCGTTGTTGACGCTTGGCCGTCAGGAAGATCCCAGCCTGACCGAGCGGTTCGGCGTCATTGTCACATCCTTTCCCGGCGCGTCCGCCGAGCGCGTAGAAGCCCTGATCACGGATCCCATTGAGGATTCGATCCGGGAACTCCCGGAGATTGATGAGGTCGTATCCACGTCACGGTCGGGCTTTTCGCTCATCAATATCAAAATTCGCGAAGATTTGAATCCGGCCGAAGTGGATCAGGCGTGGACCCAGGTGCGCGAGCAGGTCGATGCTGTCCGGCCCGCCTTGCCGGCCGGGGCCGGTGCCCCGGATGTTCAGCGCAGCTATCTTGGCGCGGCAACGCTGATCGTATCGCTGGGCTGGAGTGCCGAGAGCGAACCCAATCTCGCCATTCTCTCGCGCCTGGCCCGCGACCTTGAAGACCGCATCCGCAATGTTCCAGGGACCGACCAGACGGATGTCTACGGTATTGCGCAGGAGGAAGTCCGCGTCCTCGCCGATCCCGATGCCCTTGCGGCGCTGGGTCTGACGGTCAACGAGCTGGCGAGACGTATTTCCCGCGCCGACGCCAAGACCCCCGCTGGGGAATTACGCTCGGAGGATGTCACTCTGAATGTCGAAATCGGCGGCGAATTTGAAACCCTGGACCGGATCCGCGCGGTGCCGGTAAGCGAAACAATCAATGGGGAATTTGTCCGCCTTGGAGATGTTGCCGAAATCGAGCGCGGCATCCGCACGCCAGCTGCCGCCATGGCGTATTTCAACGGGGAACGGACCGTCTTTGTAGCCGGATTTCTTCAGCCCGAATTACGGGTTGATCAATGGACGGAACGCGCCCGCACTGAAATCGCCGGATTTACAGCTGAAAATCCGGGCATTTCCGTCGATATCGTCTTTACCCAGTCTGATTATGTGGAATCGCGCCTGAACGGGCTTTCGGTCAATCTCGGCTACTCTGCCCTCATCGTGTTTGCGGTGCTTTTCCTTTTGATGGGCTGGCGGGCGGCGCTGATTGTCGGCTCGGCCCTGCCGCTGACCGTTCTCTTCGTCCTCTTCCTGATCAATCTCTATGATGAACCCCTGCACCAGATGTCGGTGACCGGGCTTGTGGTCGCCCTCGGTCTGCTGATCGACAATGCGATTGTGGTGGTGGACGAATACCAGTTGCGCAGGGCCAAAGGCCTGCCGCCGCTTGATGCCATCAATCATTCGCTGAAACATCTGTTCGGGCCGCTCCTGGCCTCCACCCTGACCACGATTTTTGCCTTCGGGCCGATCGCGCTGATGCCCGGAGCCGCCGGTGAATTCATCGGCATGATTGGTGTCTCGGTGATTTTCGCGGTCGGGGCTTCCTTCATCATCGCCATGACTGTTGTGCCAGCGTTTGCAGGGTGGTTCGACCATAATAATTATGCCGAAGGCCGCCACTCCTTCCTGCGTGATGGATTGCGCTTCAAGCCGCTGGAGTATTTCTATCGCGGCATTCTTAAGGCCGTGACGGCCCGCCCCTGGGTCGGCCTGGTGGGCGGGGTCATTCTCCCCGTCGCTGGTTTTGCAGCCGCGACGACCCTGCCCATACAATTCTTCCCTCCGACCGACCGGGACATGTTCCAGATCGAAATGGTCTTGCCGGCCAATACCTCGATCGCGGAAACACAGCGTCAGGTCTTGCGGGCAACGGAATTGATCAACGCTTATGAAGGCGTCGTTGATATTGGCTGGACGTTGGGTGAAAGTCCGCCACGCACCTATTACAATGTCATCGGCAATGAGAGCGCGGCGCCGTATCTGGCCGCCGGCTGGGTCCGCACCGCTTCGGCTGAAGTCACACATGATCTGTTGCCGGTTCTGCAACGCGACATGATCGCGGCCTTTCCGCAAGCGCGTTTTCTGACCCTGCCGTTCGAGCAGGGACCACCGACCGCCGCGCCGATCGAACTTAAAATATTCGGTCCGGACCTGACTACGCTGGACCGGTTGGGCGATGAAATCCGTCAGGTGCTGACCCGGACGCCGGGCGTGACAGCCACGGTCGCCGGAATGCGCATGGGCGAGCCGGTCGCACGGGTGAATATTGACGAGGCCTCAGCAGAGTTGGCCGGCATTCGTCTGGAAGATCTGGCCAACCGGTTGCGGGCTGATTTCGATGGTGTGCCGGGCGGCAGTATTCTGGAAGGTGTCGAGGAAATGCCGGTGCGGGTCATCGCCTCGGAAGACCGCCGCGCCAGCGTATCCGATTTGGCCTCCTCTCCGCTGCTGACCTATGCGGATAGCGGCATATTGTCGGCACCGGTGTCGGCGCTGGGCGAAGTCGGACTGTCGCCGGAAGTGGCCAGTATCCGCCGTCAGGATGGCGAGCGGATGAACCCGGTCTTCGCCTATCTCGAGCCCTACAGCCTGCCCGCGCCAGTGCTGGATGATTTCATGACGCGTCTGGACGCTGCAGGTGTGGAAATGCCCGTTGGCTATTCGCTGCAGATTGGCGGTGAAGCCGAAGCCCGCGGTGATGCCCTTGGCAATCTGTTCGGCACCGCCGGGCCACTGTTGATCCTGATGATCGGCGCGGTCGTGCTGGCCTTCAATTCCTTCCGCTTTGCCGGCGTGGTTTTCGTGACCGGATTCCTGTCGGTCGGACTGGCCTTGTTCGGTGTGTGGCTGTTTGGAACCCCGCTGGGATTTAACGCCATTGTTGGCTCGATGGGACTGGTGGGCCTGTCCATCAACGGCACCATCGTCGTATTGTCCGCCTTGCGCGCCAACCCGGCAGCCGCCGCGCTGGATATGATGGCGATTGAGGACACGGTCGTGGATGCAACCCGCCACATCATCTCCACCACGCTGACCACGATGGGCGGTTTTGTGCCGCTCATCCTCTCGGGTGATCCCTTCTGGCTGCCCTTCGCGGCGGCCGTGGCGGGCGGCGTCGCCGGATCAGCCATCCTCGCCCTGTTGTTTGCGCCTGCGGCCTTTGTCTTGCTGGCCAAAGCCCGTCAGAAGCGCCGGGATTTCCATGAGCGGCTGAAAAAGCGTGTGCGCCGGGGCGCCTTGATGCAGGCTGCCGAATAGGCCAGGTCTGGATAGCCATCAGGAGAAGGCAGGATGGCAAGGCGCGGACCGTGGACGGTAAATTCAAAGGCGAAGGTCTTTGAAAACCCCTATATCGAATTGCACACTTATGACGGTATCCGCCCGGACGGCGCACCGGGAATTTATGGCGTCATGTCGCCGAAATCCTATGCCATTCTGATCCTGCCGCTGTTTGCGGATGGCACCACCATGCTGGTCGGCCAGCACCGCTTTCCGCTGGACAATTATAGCTGGGAGATCCCCGAGGGTGGCAGCTCCAAGTCCGATCCGCCCCTGGACGGCGCAAAGCGTGAGCTGCAAGAGGAAACCGGCCTGACCGCGCAGCACTGGCGCGAAATCCTGCAAGCGGAAACCTCCAATTCGGTCACGGACGAGCAGGCATTCGGTTTTCTGGCCTGGGGGCTGGAGGAGGGCGTGCAGGAGCTGGAGGGCACCGAAGTCATCGAATGCAAGCGTCTGCCCTTCATGGCGGCGCTGGAAATGGCAGTGGCCGGAGAGATTCGTGATTTGCCATCGGTGGCAATGATCCTCAAGGCGCACTACATGGCGCAAACAGGACAACTCGACACCGGGCTCACGCAAGCCATGTTGCAGGGAGGCTGAGATGCCGGCCGATACCGCCACACAGATGAAGTCCGGCATAGACGCTGTGTGGGCGCGCTTGCGCCTGGCGGCCGCCCAGGCTGCAGCTGAAGAGCCCATCCTCGCCAGCTTCCTCAATGCCGCCATTCTGCGCCATGAGCGCTTCGAGCATGCGCTGGCCTACCGGCTCGCCTCCAAGCTGGCGGATGCGCAACTCGATGCCATGCTCGCCCGCGACGTGGTCGAGGAAGCCATTGCCGCCGATCCGTCCATCGCGGAAAAGGCCGCTGCCGACATGGTGGCGATTGAAGAGCGCGATCCGGCCTGCCGCTCGCTCTTGCAGCCCTTCCTCTATTTCAAGGGCTATCTGGCGCTTCAGGGCTATCGTGTTGCCCACTGGCTGTGGAGTGAGCGGCGCGAGACCTTTGCCTTCCATCTGCAGAGCCGGATTTCCGAACGCTTCGGTCTCGATATCCACCCCGCCGCCCTCATCGGCCGCGGTATCATGATTGATCATGCCACCAGCGTTGTCATCGGCGAGACCGCAGTGATCGGCGATAATGTCTCCATGCTGCATTCGGTAACGCTGGGGGGTACTGGCAAGTCCGGCATCCAGCGCCACCCGAGAATCTGCGACGGCGTGCTGATTGGCGCCGGTGCGAAAGTGCTGGGAAATGTCACCGTCGGAGAGGAGGCCCGGATTGCGGCCGGTTCCGTCGTCCTGAAAGACGTGCCACCGCATTGCACCGTGGCCGGCATTCCTGCCGTGCCCGTCGGCGGCCCCTGCAAGGAACCGGCGCGCACCATGAATCAGAGCTTCGAGGCGGACACATAGCCCGGTCTTGCGCTGTCAGGCGCGATGGCTATGGTCGCTCGCAGATTCACCAAGCTCAGGGATATAGAAACCGTGTCTACTACCGTGACCGCTCAAGAGGCGGCAAAACTTGAAGCCTTCCTTAAGAAAAAGCTGAATCCCGGCATGGTCGTCCAGCGCCGACAGCGCGCCGATGAGTGCGCCGAGATCCATATCGGGGATGAATGCCTGGGCGTGGTCCAGAAAATCGTTGATGAGGGCGAGACCAGCTATGCGTTCGAGATCACCATTCTCGATATCGACCTGGAAGAAGTTTGAGCCCAGCCGCCATCGCGCATCACGTCCTTCGCGTTGAAGGGCTGTCCAAGCACTATCCCGGCGGCATTCTGGCGGCAGATAATGTCGGGCTGACCGCTGCTGCTGGTGAGCTTATTGCCATTGTCGGTGAGTCCGGCTCCGGCAAGACCACCACACTGAAAGCCATCAACCGGCTGATCGAGCCCGGCGCCGGGACCATCCTGTTTCAGGGCCGCGATGTGATGTCTCTGGACGCCCATGATCTGCGCCGCGAAATCGGCTGGGTGATGCAGGGCGATGGTCTGTTTCCGCATCTGACCGCCGCCCAGAATATCGCCGTCACACCGCGCCTGCTGAAATGGACGCCCGCCCGCATCGCTGCGCGAGTCGATGAATTGCTGGAACTGGTCCGGCTCGACCCGGCGGATTTCCGTGACCGTCTGCCGCATCTGATGTCGGGTGGCCAGAGACAGCGCATCGCCATTGCCCGCGCGCTCGCCGCCGAGCCGCCGCTGCTCTTGCTGGATGAAGCCTTCTCAGCCCTTGATCCGGTGACGCGCGCCGGATTGCAGGAGGATTTCGTCGCGCTCCGGAAACGCCTGCAATTTGCCGCCGTCTTGGTCACGCATGACATGGCCGAAGCCCTGCTCCTCGCCAACCGCATTCTGGTGATGAAGGACGGCCGGGTCGTCCAGACCGGCACACCGTCCGATCTCGTCAACCGGCCGGGCGATCCCTACGTCACCGAGCTTCTGGCCGCACCGGCCAAACAGGCCCGTGCCGTCGCCGCGCTGGAGCAGGCGCAATGAGCGATCAACTCGCCGAAGCCTTCACCGTTCTGCCGCAATATCTCAGCGGCCATATGCGCCTCTCCATGGCGGCGATCATTTGCGCCATCCTGATCAGCCTGCCGCTGGGCATACTGGCGGCACAGCGGCAATGGCTGGCAGGTCCCGCACTCGGCGTCGCCGGTACGCTGCAGACCATTCCCGGCCTCGCCCTTCTGGCGCTCATGGTGCCGGTGCTGGGGGGCACGATCGGCTTTGCCCCGGCCTTTGTGGCGCTGACCCTCTACGGCATCCTGCCGGTGCTCAGGAACACGATTGTCGGCCTGCAGGGCGTTGATCCGGTGGTGCGTGAAGCCGCGCGCGGTGTCGGCATGACGGCGCGCCAGAGCCTGATCGAAGTGGAGTTGCCGCTGGCCCTGCCCACCATTGTTGCGGGCATCCGTACCGCGGTTGTCTGGGTGGTCGGTGCTGCGGTTCTGGCCACGCCCGTCGGAGCGGCCAGCCTCGGTAATTATATCTTCGCCGGCCTTCAGACCCGTAACTGGACCGCGGTGCTCTTTGGCTGCGTTGCCTCGGCCCTGCTCGCCATATTGCTGGACCAGATCGTTCGCAGCTACGAGATCGCCGCCCGCCGC
>Ga0210038_1001537_pt1 | contig 11315 bp, 12 predicted proteins | sample CryGeyCG2114_020_FD_183970 | JGI IMG/M metagenome (GOLD analysis project Ga0210038, IMG submission 183970) | Groundwater microbial communities from aquifer - Crystal Geyser CG15_big_fil_post_rev_8/21/14_0.20 (SPAdes) (version 2) | ecosystem: Environmental > Aquatic > Deep subsurface >... | reverse complement strand
GCGAAGATCTCGTCGCCCCCCTGGATGGTCTTCCACAACAGCTCGAACACCGCCCTGGGCATTTCCGGATGGCGGATGAGGTTGTGTTGCTGCCCCAGGCATTCCTGTTCGCTGTACCCGGAAATCCGCAGGAAGGTGCTGTTGACGTAGGTGAGCTTGCCGGACAGGTCGGTTTTGGTGACGATGATGTCGTTCTTGTCGAACGTACGCTCGTGGCCTGTCAGGCCGGGCTTTCCGTATAGGGCCATTCGGACGTTTCCTTCGTTTTGCGGTCGTCGCCTCCCGCGAATCGGACCTGATGCCAGCACGTCATGATATTCAGGATCAAAGATGTGATATTCAGAACTCACGATTTGCGGGTCAACCATCTTTGCAAAAAAAAGCGATGGCGGCTTCCTGTGCGCACCGGCCCCGGGCCGCGGCTTGCGGCCGACGCCGCTCCGATACCCGCGACATGGCGGCTTTCGTCCGTCACAAGAATTGATCTAGGTTAATTCCCATCCATCCGGTTCCGCTAGAATGCCCGCGCAAAATCCTGGCTTGAGCCCGTTCGCGCGACCCTGAACGAGCCGGAGCCGTGGAGAATCGGTCAGGCGGACAAACCGCCGGCCAGCGAGAGGGGTGTGCGTGAAAAGATTACGTCGCGTCAGCGCATGGACCGCGGTCATGGCGGGGATGGTGTTCGCCGTTTCGGGGACCACCTTCGCGGTACTGTACCACTTCGCGTTCGAGGACGAGCGGGCGCGCCTCGTCGACATGGTCAAAACCCATGTCCGGATGCTCAACCACGAAGCCCGGGAAACCGAGACTCCCGAACAGGCCATCCAGCACCTTCGCGACATGCTGGCCCACTGGGCCGAGCCTTCGGCCGGGCACGTCAGCGCCTTCGGGAGCACCGGCGAGATCTGCATCGCCCACCGCACCGGCGAAACCATCGAATTCCTGATCAGCCGCCGTCACGGGGGCAAGGCGGCGCAGGCGGCCCTGGGCGCGGAAGAATCCCCGGCCGAGCCGATGCGCCAGGCCCTGGCGGGAACCGCCGGCACGATGACCGCGACGGACTATCGCGGCCAACGCGTGCTTGCCGCGACGGCCTTCTTTCCGGACCTCGACCTGGGGCTGGTCGCCAAGATCGACGTCGCCGAAATCCGCGCGCCGTTCCTGCGCGCCGCCGGAATCGTCTTCCTGATATCGGTGCCGCTGATCGCGCTCGGCGCCTGGGGATTCGCGGCCCTCGCCAGCCCCATGGTGCGCCGTCTCGAGGAAAGCGAGGCGCGGTTCCGCCAGATTGCCGAAACGATCGACGGGGCGTTCTGGATGAGCGATCCGGGGAACACCCGGATGATATACGTCAGCCCCGGCTATGAGCGCATCTGGGGGCGCCCGGTCGAGGAGGTCTACCGGGACCCGTGGGCATTCTTCAAGGCGGTCCATCCCGACGACCAGGCCTTCCTGCGCCGGGCCCTGGAACGTCAGGAGGAGGGAGAGGGCTACGACCTGGAGTATCGGGTCGTCCGCCCGGACGGCGCCGTCCGCTGGGTCCGCGACCGCAGCTATCCCGTCGATGCCGGCCTGGGCGCCCCGGCCCGCAACGTCGGCATCGCCGAGGACATCACCGAGCAGAAGAACCGCGAACAGGCATTGCAGAGGTTCTCGCGCGCCGTTGAACAGAGCCCGGCGACGGTGGTCATCACCGACCTGGAGGGCAAGATCGAATACGTGAACCCCAAGTTCACCCAGGTTACGGGCTATTCGGCCCGGGAAGCCGCGGGCCGGACGCCGCGGATGCTGAAATCCGGCGATACGTCCAAGGAAGTCTACGGCGAACTGTGGCGGACCATCGCCTCGGGCGACGAATGGAGCGGCGTGTTCCGCAACCGGCGCAAGGACGGCTGCTACTACTGGTCGTCGCAGCTGATCTCGCCGATCAAGGACGCCAAGGGCCAGGTCATCGCCTTCATCGGCATCGGCGAGGACATCACGGAGCGACGCCAGATCGAACGCTCGCTGGTGCAGGCCCAGAAGATGGAGTCGCTGGGCAATCTGGCGGGCGGCATTGCTCACGACTTGAACAACCTGCTGCTGCCGATCTACGCTTTGACCCGGATGGTTCTGCAGACCGTTCCCGAGGACGCCCCGGAACACGAATACCTGAGCAAGGTCGTTCAGGCGAGCGACCGGGCGAAGGGTTTGGTGTCGCGGATTCTGACCTTCAGCCACGAGGACGAACCCGACCACCAAGACATCGACATCCACGCCACGGTCACCAACACGCTTGAGCTTCTGGCGACGACGATTCCGTCCAACATCCGGATCGACCGCCGTCTCGATCCGGATACGGGCCTGATTCAGGCTGACTCGGGGCAGATCGAAACCGCGCTGATGAACCTCGTATCCAACGCCGCGGACGCCATCGGCGACGTTCCCGGCAGGATCACGGTTTCGCTGGAAGCGGTTGAAGTGAACGACGAGGCGTCGGACAATTCGCTTGATCTGCGGCCCGGAGCATACGCCGTTCTGGCCGTATCCGACACCGGCCACGGCATCGACCCGGAGGTCGCCGCGCGGATGTTCGAACCGTTCTTTACGACCAAGGCCGTAGGCATCGGCACGGGCCTGGGTTTGACGATGGTCCACGGGATCGTCATCCGTCATGGCGGCGCGGTGCACGTGGACCCCGGCCTGGGCCGCGGCGCCACGATCGAGATCTACCTGCCGCTGGCCGGCGACCGTGCCGCGGCATCCGCCCGCCGGACCGGCGAGCACGTGTGACGGAGGAGAGAGATGGCGAGAATTCTCGTGATCGACGATGAAAGCCTGGCGCGGTTCACCCTGCGCGCCATCCTTGAGGCCGCGGGACACGAGGTCGTCGAGGCGACCAACGGCAACGAAGGCATCGCGCTGCAGAAGGCCGATCCGTTCGACCTTGCCGTGACGGACGTGATCATGCCCGAAAAGGCAGGCGTCGAAACCGCCATTGACCTCAAACGCGATTATCCGGACCTGAAGATCATCGCCATTTCCGGCGGCGGACGGACCCGGAACCTGGACTTTCTCAGGCTGGCCAAGCAGTTCGGCGCGGACGAAACCCTGGCCAAACCGTTTTCCGCCGATGAACTGATGGCGCTCGTCAACCGCCTGATCGGCGCCGCGGAACGATCGGAGCGCTAGATTGGACAGACCCGGCGAAGACGGGGCCCTGGCGGGCCTATTGGACGCGGCCCTGGCCGAGACGCGCGGGGGCGGCGGCGAGCCCTGGCCCCAGTCTCCGGCCCTGGCGCGGCTGTCCGGGTACGTGGCGGCGCGGGGCGGGGCGCTGCGCCTGATCGATTTCTCGCCGCTCAAGGCGTCCCGTCCCGACTTCTGGCCCGCCGCCAACACCGAAATCCACGAATTCATCGCCGCCGTCGCCGCCCGCGACCTCAGGCACGGCGACCGGTTTGTCCGGCTCGACGACGCCACCTATCTACTGGTGATGGCGCAGGCGAGCGAAATGGGCATTCACCACGTCGCCACGAAGGTCGCCGAAGGGGTGACCCGCGAACTCGTCGGTCGCCACGTGCTGCTCGATTTCGCTTCCGTTCACAGCATGTCCGGAGACGCCGAAGGAGAAAGCCTGTTTCGTCTGGTCAGCCAGGAAGAGGAAACCCTGGACGAGTTCCTGTTGCGCGTCCGGACGCTGACCCGGATCAACCGGGAATGGCGGTTCCCCCGCGAGGCCCGCATCGACGACGAAGACGCCCCCGACACCGACATCGAATTCATCTTTCGGCCGCTTCTCGCGCTTCGCGACCGGACCATGTCGACGTTCCTGTTCATGCCGCTCCGCCCGATGGGTGACGGCTACATTTCCGGTTATGCGGTTCTGGACGACCCCGGCGACCCCTCGGAGACCTGCCGCCTTGACGTGATGACGCTGCGCCATGCCATCGGCGCCATCGACGACATCATGGAAAAGGGCGCGCGCACCCTGATCGGCCTGCAGGTCCACGCCCTGACCCTGGGCCACTCCGGCACCAGGAATGCCTATCGCAAGGCGCTGGCGTCGCTGACGTCCGACCAGATATCGCGGATCGTCTTCGAACTGGCCGGCGTACCGGACGATGTGGAGACGGCGGAGCTGGAAGCGGTCGCGGCGGCGCTGCGGCCGACGGCCGGCCTCGTCAACGTCCAGGCCCGCCTGGGAACCGGGAATTTCCAGTCGTTCCGCGCCGCCGGCTTCCGCGCCGTCGGGATCGACGTCTATTCCTCGGGCGCCGCCGAGGCCGAGGTGATGCAGGGGATCGACGACTTCATCGAGGGCGCGCGGCGCCACCAGTTGAAGACCTACATCCTCGGCGTCCGCTCTGTCAGCCTCTACACGGCGGCTGTGACCGCGGGTTTCGACTACATGTCCGGACATGCGCTGAGCGAGGCCTTCTCGGCGCCGACGGAGGTTGTCGCCTACCGCCTGGATCAGCCGTTCACCCACTATTCGACACGATCTAAGAATTAGGCGGTGCGGACAACCCGGATATAGTCCACACCGACCATCCAGCGGACGGGACAACGAATGGCCTTTCTCTCCATCTCCATCGATCTTTCCGGCTCGACCCTGGCCAAGCAGACGCTCGTCGGGCTCAGCGTCGACAACGCGGCGCGCCGGCGTGAGCTTTACAACAGCTTCACCCACACGCTCTACCAGATGGAACGGCGGTTCTATCTGAACCTGCTGGGCCGGCCGGGCTTCGACATGAGCGGGCTCTACCTGGTCAAGTCCATCGGCGACGAATACTGGTACGTCTACGAGGTCGACGAGACCGACACCGACGCGCTCGGGCGGATCGCCCAGGACCTGTTCGAGGCGCTCATCGAACTGTTCACCGAGCACCGCAACCTGTCCTTCGTCATCGATGGCGATGGCCATGACGATGACGGAGACGGGCGCGCACCGGACGGCCCCGTGATCCGCAAGTTCGACCTGCCCATCAAGGCCTACGTGGACCTGATCCTCGAGCCCATCGAAGTCAACGTCGAACGCTACGAATACATCAAGGACATCGTCGCGATGCTGCGCCGCGACCCGTCGACGGTGTACAGCCTGGATTCCGAGTTCGCCGCCATCTGCAACCGCCTCAACCTGGGCGGCGGCGAAGTCGACAACCAGGGACACATGCAGGTCCGGCGCGATTTCATCGGCCTCGAGATCGACCGCTTCTTCCGCATGACCAGGTTCTGCAAGCCCCTGCTCCTGGGCGTCGGGGGGACGCTCATGGACCGTCTCGACCTCGCCGCCGAGCCCGTGAACGCGCACATGGCGCATATCGCCGTCAGGCGTCTGACGCCGCGCGCGGGACGGACGGGGAGCGGCCACATGGTCATTCAGGAAATCATCCCGGCGGCCGAGATGAAGGGCATAAGCGAGGCCTACGTGATGCACCACCTGTTCGACCCGGAACGTCAGGACGAGGCGTTCTACGCGCCCCATCCGACGGTCGAGACCCTGATGGCGCCGACCCGGGCGTTCCTGGCCGAAAGCGGATTCTACGCGCTCGGGCGCACGAATTCCTGAGCGGCGGCGGCAACGGGGCCGGCTTTTCCAGGAAAACGAAGGGGGTAGGATGGTGGGCGCGGCTGGGATTGAACCAGCGACCCCTACGATGTCGATGAACGGGGGCCGTGGTGGCAACGAAAGTTCCGGAAAGCCATGCAAAACGCCAGGCTCACCGACCTTTCAAACCGAGCCGTTACCTGGCAATGCAACCGGCTGCACCTTGGCTCGATCCGTGATAGGATAAATCCATGAGCAAGGATACTTTCGTCACCCTGGACGACGCTGTATCAGCGGCCCGCAAGCTGCCGTCTGATGCGCAAGCCGCAATCGCGCGCGAACTGATGGAACAGGTCGAAGATTTCTCTACGCCCGAGCGCTCGGCCGAACGGCAGAAAATCATTAAGGATCGTTTGAGCAAACCGCTTCGCGCCATTTCGCGTGACGAATTGACGGCCATGCTCCGGCGTTACAATCCTGCCATATGAGGATCGAGTGGACGGCGGAAGCCGCTGCCGAACTCACCGACATCCTATCGTACATTGCCGCCCAAGACCCGAGTGCCGCCGCGCTGGTTGCTGAGCGCGTCATGGTGGCTGAAACACGTATCCAGCAGTTCCCGATGGCCGGCAGGCACGATACGGAGACGGACACGTACGACCGGTTCATCCCAAAGACCCGGATCGTGCTCACCTACGCGATACGCGACGAGACGATCTGGATGATTGCTACATGGCACACGTCGCGTGATCCAAGGACCAAGCCGGTTCGCTCATAGCCGAGCTTGTTGCGGTCGATCCTGATCGGCATCGCTCAGACGGGGATATTTCGCGCCCAATGGACGCGCCAGATCAATGAAGAGTGGATCAGGGAACTCGCCGAAAATCGGCCTGATCTATCGATGCCCAACATCAGGCGAACGGCCGATTTAATGAACAAGGCGATCAGGGATTGCCTCATCGAAGGCCATGAAAACCTGATCGAATGCCTCGAACTCCCTGATCCCAATGATAGACACGTTCTCGCCGCAGCGATCCAAGGGCGAGCGGACGCCATCGTCACGTTCAATCTCAAGGACTTTCCTGCTGCCTATCTGGAGAAGTACCAGATCGAGCCGCTGCATCCCGACGACTTCCTGATTAACCAAATAGACCTTGTTCAAGGGCCCGTCCTGCCGGCGATCCATGAACAACGAACTGTGCTCAAAAACCCACCGATCTCCGCAGAAGACCTTGTGTCCAACCTTGAAAAGCGCGGGCTGCCGCAGACGGCGGCCCGGCTTCGCTCGTTGAAAATGCTGATTTGATGCTGGCCTTCATGGCCTCGCCATCGCCGAGGCGATCAAGGCGGAGATCGGCGAGCCGGGGGAGTAGGCCGGGCCCACTAGCAGAACGCCTGATCTTTTCTATCCAACCCGATTGTTGGACAATCCCTCCACCTCGGAGAGAAAGGAGGGAACCTTCATGGACACCTACACGAAAGTCGTTCTCACCATCACCGCCGCGGCTCTGGTGGTCCTTGCCGGTAGGGGTTTGGCCCCACAAACCGCCGAGGCTGGGATATTCCAAGGCGGACCGACCTTTGGAGACTTCCGGCGCCTGGGCGAGATCAAAGACAAGAGCCAACGCGACGAGGCCCTTCGCGACCTCATATATCGGCTTCCAATGGTGCGCATTCACGGATCAGTGAACGTGAATTAAGGGGGACATTATGGCCGAAAGAACTTGCGGAACGTGCCACGGCGCCTGCTCTGTTCCAGGCGATCCTGTAACCTGCAGCCGATGCGGAGGGAACGGGTACATCCAAGTGCCTGGCGGGAGGCCCTCGCCCGGGCGTGAAAACTGCATGTCCTGCGGTGGAAGGGGAAAGGTGCCTAACCCAAATCGAAAAACCTGCTCTACCTGCGGCGGCACTGGAAAAGTTTCATACTGAAATCAGCAGGGGCGTTTCTTTCCCGTTGATGCAACCCTTTTCCCGCAGCCCAGGCCGGATACGTTTTACGCATTTGTCCGACAAATGCGGTAATGCGCCTGTCGCCCTGCGTTGCCTATTGACCAGCGTTTTTACCCAGGTGCTAGGCTCGCCCCATGCGGACCTTCCTGGACCTGATCGATAGCGGCCATAGCGTCCTGGCGAAGTGCCGGGGGTGCAGTTTCATCGTGCAGTTGCATCCCAATTTCTTGCCCGCCGCGATCCGCGAGACCGCCGCGCCCCAGGATATTGAACAGCGGGGCCGATGCAAGCGGTGCGGCGCCAGAGGCCCCCACGTGGCGGCAGAGCACCGGCAACTGACCTACGGCGGGCACACCTGATTCCAGGCCGTGGCGGATGCGAAATGCCAGTCAGCAGTTGCAGTACTCGAAGGCCCTGATCCGGTCCCTCCCCGGATACCCGAATTCTCCGGTTGAATTGGCGGGAACGGTGATTTCACAGTCGTCCTGGCCTTTGATGTCCACGTGGACCCTGACATCATAGGAACACGAATTGGTGATGACCCGGACCTTGTACCCGGGGATATCCGCATCGTGCCAGGAGATGCAGCCGGCACCGGACTGCATCGGCCCGCACCGCTCGCTACGCGAACATTCCCCTCCACAACTGATGCTCGTCCAGGGGTAGTCATCGGGCCTGAATTGCCCCTCCGCAGGCGTGGCCAGCACGGAGATCAGGAGAACGCAGAAGATCAAACGCTTCCTCGCTCGGATGCTCTTTTTCGCTTCGTTCATTGACGCGCCCCCCTTCACTGCCCCTTACACTTCCCCTTGAGGGTATGGAAATTCCCCCTTCCTGGTACGGGACAAATTATCCGAGAATTGGCGCTCGGGTGTCAATTTCCCGGCGGCCTCCATCCGGATGGCATATGCTGCCGTGATGGCGACGGTGGAGTAGCTGGCTGACGCGGGCTACGACGTGGTGACCACCTGCGGCGGCTGCGGGAATTATCCCGCACGGCAAAAAAGGGAGGGGGAATTTCCGGACCCGTAAAAGGGGAAACTCCAGGGGCAAAAAGTGCCCCATAGGTGCCCCAGACCAAGACAAAGAAAAGCCCGACACGTTGGTCTGGGAATTTTCTGTTAAATATCAATTGTGTAGATGGTGGGCGCGGCTGGGATTGAACCAGCGACCCCTACGATGTCAACGTAGTGCTCTCCCGCTGAGCTACGCGCCCGTCCCGACCCGGCCCCAATCCGGGGGCGGCCAAGAGCAGAGGGTTTTAATGCCTTCGCCCCCGCTTGGCAAGGCCCGCGGTGGACCTTCGCGAGGGCCTTTCAACGAGGCGCCCGCGGCCCCGCCGATCCGCAAGAAACCGTTGCACCCCCCGCGCCGGGAGGTTAACAGATTAGGGGGGTGTGTCGAACCAGACGACGAGGCGTTGTCACATGGATACAGGCCGGAACGGAGACGGATCCGCCGCAACGCCGTCTTCCGCCGAGGCGGCCCGGGCGAACGCGGTCGACGTCTTCCGCCCCCAGGTGCAGACGGCGCCCGTGGTGTTCGCCTCGCCCCATTCGGGCCGCGACTATTCCTCCGACTTCGTCCGCCAGTCCTGCCTGGACGCGACGGCGCTGCGCCGGTCCGAGGACGCCTTCGTCGACCGGTTGTTCCGCCGCGCCCCCGAATTCGGCGCCCCCCTGATCCGCGCCAATTTCCCCCGCGCCTATGTGGACGCCAACCGCGAGGCCTACGAGCTGGACCCCCGCATGTTCGCGGCCCCCCTGCCCGGGCACGTCGTCACCCGCTCGCCGCGCATCGCCGCGGGCCTGGGCACGATCGCCCGCGTGGTCGCCAACGGCGAAGAGATCTATGCCCATCCCCTGACGTTCGCCGAGGCGAGGAAGCGCATCGAGGCGACCCACCGCCCCTATCACACGGCGCTGCAGGGCCTGATCGACGAAACCCGCCAGGCGTTCGGCGGCTGCCTGCTGATCGACTGCCATTCCATGCCGTCCAACATCGCCGGCACGCGCGGCGACCACCCGCTGGGCGACGTCATCCTGGGCGATTGCCACGGCACCTCGGCCGGACCCGCCATGACGGCCCTGGCCGAACACCTGTTGAAGGACCAGGGCTTTTCCGTCACCCGCAACCGGCCCTATGCCGGCGGCTACACCACGCGCCATTACGGGCGGCCGCGGGCGGGCGTCCACGTGCTGCAGATCGAACTCAACCGCGCCCTTTACCTGGACGAGGCGGCCATCGAGCCGCTGCCGGGGATGGCGGAGGTGGCGGCGCGGCTCGACGGCTTCATGACCCTCCTGTGCGCCGGGGCGCGCCGCCTGGTGCTGCCCCAGGCGGCGGAATGACCCCGGCCCCGCCCCAGACACCCGCACGCCAGATGACCGCCCCCGCCCCGATCCTGATCCGCGACGCCGCCGAAGCCGACATGCCGGCGATCCAGGCGATCTATGCCCATCACGTGGCCACCGGCGGCGGCAGCTTCGAATACGACCCGCCGGACGTGGCCGAGATGATCCGCCGCCGCGCCGCCCTTGTGGATGCGGGGTATCCCTACGTCGTCGCCGAGGACGCCGGGCACATCCTGGGATACGCCTATGCGGGCCCCTACCGGCCGCGCCGGGCCTATCGCTATACGGTCGAGGATTCGGTCTATGTCGCGGCCGACGTCCACCGCCGGGGCGTGGGCCGGGGGCTACTGGCGGAGCTGATCCGCCGCTGCACGGAAGCCGGCTACCGGCAGATGATCGCGGTGATCGGCGATTCCGGCAATACGGGGTCGGTCGGTTTGCACCGCAAAATGGGCTTCCGCGAGGTCGGGATCATCCGCGACGTCGGTTTCAAGTTCGGCCGGTGGCTGGATTCCGTCACCATGCAGCTTCCGCTGGGCGACGGCGGAGACACCCTGCCCGAAGCCTAAGCCCCCATAGAAAAATTGGAATTTTCCCGGAGTGGACAAAAAAAGGGGCCGTGTCGATGACACGGCCCGAGTCTTTGGGAGGAAACATCCAAGTAAAGGCAGGTACGGAAGACCGTCTGGGAGGATCCGTCTCCCGTATGCTGCGATGCAATATATACGGCGTTTCCTTCGCAGGTGCAAACAAAAAATCGCCTGTTCCGGCTCTTTTTTCTCCCCGGCAAATCCGGCCGCCCCGGCGCCGCCCGCCCAAAATTCAACCCCTTGATAAACAAATGGAATTTCTTCCGGCAGGCTGGCACGCCCCTTGCGTGGATCCCCCGTAGAACGGGAGAAAAACCATGGCGTGGCGAACGCGCTTGTTCCTTTGCTGGCTTGCGGCCGGGCTTCTGTCATGGGCCCCGGACGCCGTGGCCGAGCGCGGACAAGCCCTTGAAAAACCGGAAAACATCTGCCTTGAGGCGGCGCGCGCCGTGGAGCGGCGCGAGGGCATTCCGGCCAACCTTCTGGCCGCCATCGCGCTTGTCGAATCGGGCCGCTTCGATGCGGAAAGCGGGGAAAATTTTGCCTGGCCCTGGACCGTGACCGCCCAGGGCAAGGGCCGCTACTTCGCGACCGAGGCCGAGGCCCGCGCCGAGGTCGAGATCCTGTTGAGCCAGGGGGTGCGCAACGTCGACGTCGGCTGCATGCAGATCAACATGCATTACCACTGGCACGCCTTCGACACCCTGGACCGCGCCTTCGACCCGGCCGCCAACGCGGCCTACGCGGCCAAGTTCCTGAAGGCCAAGTACGACGAGACCCGCGACTGGCTGACCGCGGCGGGCCAGTACCATTCCCAGACGCCCGAGAACTTCCGCCCCTACCGCATCAAGGTGCTGAGCTACTGGAACCGCCTGAACCGCGGCGACG
>Ga0210038_1001532_pt1 | contig 11345 bp, 12 predicted proteins | sample CryGeyCG2114_020_FD_183970 | JGI IMG/M metagenome (GOLD analysis project Ga0210038, IMG submission 183970) | Groundwater microbial communities from aquifer - Crystal Geyser CG15_big_fil_post_rev_8/21/14_0.20 (SPAdes) (version 2) | ecosystem: Environmental > Aquatic > Deep subsurface >... | reverse complement strand
GTATTCGGGGTTATCAACCGTGGTCAGTTCAACGGTTAGATAATTGTTGTTTTTCATGAGCCACTTACCTGGCCCGGCCGCTAGGTTGGCTTCAGCCTGGGTTTTCACCGCCTGGTCTTTAGCGGTTAAATCCTCTTTGGCCTTGACGATATCCTCCTCTTTCAGTTCAACGATTTTCCAGCCGGCCGACATAAGCAAGCTGGTCGAGATGGCAACGTCATAGTTATACTTTTTGACAGCGGCGTTGTAGGCGAAACTCTCGGGCAAGATTGGCCCGTCAATCGCTCGGCCGTTGCCGGCTAAAACTTCGTCGATGACCTTATTTTTATCAATGGCATAGGCCAGGGCTTGGCGCACTTTTTTATCGCCTAAAGCCGAATTAGCTTTGGCGTTGAAAAACACCGCGGAAATTTTAGGCAAAGTCAGATTGTAAAGATTTAAAGAATCCTGCGCCACCAGCTGATTTTTGTTTCCCGCCGGCAGATAACCAATTCCCTTGATTAAATTATTATTCAGGGCGGCGATCGCTTCCTGGGCGCTGCCGAAGAGTTTAAAACTGACAGTATTGATGTAGGGCGGCTGGCCGTAGTAATTATTGTTGCGGGTTAAATTATAGGCCCGGAGATTGCCGGCCTTATCTTTCACCAATGATTTAAATTTATATTCTCCGGAGCCGACCGGCTTCAAATTTAATTCCGCCAGGCTGGCCGCGGTTGGCTCAATCTGCGACCAAAGCTCCGCCGGCAAAATGCCAAAGGTTAAGAGGTCTAAAAACGCCGCGTACGGTTCGGCTAAAACGAATTTAACCGTCTGCTCGTCAACCTTTTCAATTTCCACGCCGGTAAAACTGGCGTAAAGCGGCGACTTGTAATCAATGTTCTTTATGGCCTGAAAAGTAAAAACCACGTCATCGGCGGTGACGGCGCCGCCGCTATGCCAAACCGCGTTAGTTTTAATCTTAATGACATAAGCTTTTCCATCCGGGCCGACTTCGTAACCGCTGGCCAAATCATTTACCAGCTTGGCAGCGGCGTCGCGCTTGAATAAAGCTGAATAAACCAACCTGACGATATCGTTGTCCAAATCAGAAACCGATGAATATAGCGGGTTGATGTATTTTACCGCGCCGACCACGCCTTCAACATAATCGCCGCCGGCCACCGGGATAATCTGCAAATGAGTTTTATAAAATCTGAAGCCTAAAAATAAGGAACTTAAAAGAATTACCAACAAACAGCTGCCGACCGCCAGCCGTTCGCCGCGGCTTAAATATTTTTTAAGATACTTAAGCTGCCGCCAGTTCGGCCACCTTGATTTAGCCAAGGAAAAAACCAATTTTTTATCCAATTCGGTTTGTTCCAAGCCGTTTCTAAAGCCGGCTTTAGCCGTTTTTACCGATTCCAAAAAACCAAAGAAAGGCTCTTTGAGCCGACCGAATAATTGGACTATTTTTTTAAACGGATTCACACTATTTATTATTTACTCCTTGAATTAGCCTTGATAGATTAACACCACGGCTAACGAGACCAAAAAAAAGATAACGCTTAAAGCTATGGTAGCCACGAATAATTTTTTTTCCAAACCGCGCTTGGCGCGGTAGATGTTGCCGCTGCCGCCGAAAATACCGGACAAGCCCACGCCGCGATTCTGCAGCAGGATGGACGACATCAATAAAACCGCGACGGCGATCTGAATAATTTGTAAGTTTTTAATGCTCATGGAAAAAACTTATTTTTCACCCCGTTAAATACGCTTAGCGTCCCGTAGGGATTTAACGGGGTAAATTTGCTCCAAAATTTTAGCCAAAACGGCCTGGTGATTAGCCGCCAAATCGGCCAAAATTTTCCGATCCAGTTCAATCTTATTTATTTTTAAAAGATGGGTGAATTTGGAATAAGACAAACCCCGCTCTTTAGCGAAGGCGCTGATGTTAATCTGCCATAAAGCCCGCCGGTCGCGCTTTTTCAGGCGGCGGTCAATATAAGACCGGACGCCGGCCTTAACTACCGCGGTCGCGGCTAAACGAATCAAGTTTTTCCTGCCCCATTTATAGCCTTTGGCGCGTTTTAATAGGTTGCGCCTTTTTTTAAGATGAACTTTGGCTCGTTTTACTCTTGGCATATTTATTTGTACGGCATTAACTGCCTGATGATTTTATGTTCAGTTTCGGCGATGCCAATATCCCGGCGCTTGCCGCGCGTTACCACGCCTGATTCGCGCGAATTAAAATGGTCCTGGCCGGCTTTTCTTTTTATTATTTTATTATTTTTAGTTATTTTAAATCTTTTAGCGGTAGCTTGATGGGTTTTTATCTTTGGCATATTGCGTCCTTAAACAAAAAACAGGCTAAAATACCTGGTTTTTTGTATTCTTAGGTTTGCTTATTGACCACTATTATATTAAACCTTCCGCCCTGTTTTGTCAAGGCCTGCTCCAATTCTACGCTAAAACCAGGCGTTTCTTTAAGTAAATAATAGAATTTTTTCATTAACTCCTCGGCTTTTTCCGGGTGCTGGCGCTCCCGGCCTTTCAATATCAGTTCCAGCCTTAGCTTATTGCCTCTTTCCAAGAATTTCCTGGCCTGCTCCACCCGGATGTTAAAATCATGCTGGCTAATCCTGACTGACAGCCTTAAGCCCTTGATTTCCACTTTTTTCTGTTTGACTTTCTGCTTTTGCGCCTCTTTTTCCTTTTTATATTTAAATTGCCCGTAATCCATGATTTTTACCACCGGCGGCGCCGCCTTGGGGTTGACTTCAATCACGTCCAAGCCGGCTGCCTGGGCCAGGGCCAAAGCTTTGCCGATCGGCACCACGCCGACCGACTGACAATTTTCGTCAATTAAAAAAACTTCCGGCACGCGGATTTGCTGGTTGGCTTTGAATCGTTTTTCTTCATAGTCAGGCTTGGGCCTGCGGTAAACTCGGCGCATTTATTTTATTTAAAATTTTATTTAGGCCTTTGAACAAGCGTTTTTCCATGGCCTGGCCGGGCCGGCGTAAATTTTTACAAATTATCTCGGCCGTAGCCGCGCACCGGTGCTTAGGCGAAAAAAATATCTTCTCAACTTTATACTTTTTCAAAAGCAAAGCCAGTTTCTTCGCCTGTTTCTCGCCTTTAAAAGTTAGTCTGGAATTATCATTGAGTCCGCGCTAAATCTTTTTTGACATTATTCAAACTTTCGCCATGTCTGCATAAAATAATTTTCATCGCCGAATGCTTAAGTATTATATATATTTATATACTAAAATGGCGAAAAAGTCAACAGTAAAATTAAATTTTATGGAGAAAATTACTGGAGCGGGTAACGGGAATCGGACCCGTTTCTTATCCTTGGCAAGGATACATAATAACCATTATACGATACCCGCGGGGTTATTTACGATTTCTTATTTTCGATTTCAAATCTTAAATCAAAAATCTCAAATCTAAAATATCTTCGTGGTCCAGGTGGGAATCGAACCCACACGCCCTTACGGGCACGACATTTTAAGTGTCGCGCGTATACCAGTTCCGCCACTGGACCTCATACTGTGGTGTTTGTTGGAAAAAGTTAGAACTCATTTTGAACAAAATCCCGACTGATTGCCGAGCGAAACTCGGCAGAACCGAAACTGAATGCTCGGGCGGGCAAAAAGGACTGCCTAAGAAGGTTGCCGCCAAAGAAATCTTTGGCTCGAACCTCCGCTTGGCGAGTCGCGCTGTGCGCGGCGAGCCAGTGTTTCCATACCTTTCCGCGCTTCGCGCGGCCAATCTCGTTGGCCAAAAATCTGAAAGTTTAATTCTGGTACCGCTACGGGGAATCGAACCCCGGTTACCAGGATGAAAACCTGGTGTCCTAACCACTAGACGATAGCGGCAAATGTAAAATAAATAGCCCTATAATGGACTAAAAAAATTATAATCTAAAATACCTGTCTAGTCAATATTATAAAGTTGTCATTCCCGCGCTTGCCCGCCTCTGGCGGGAAAGCGGGAATCCAGGTTAAGCCCGTAGAAATTTCAGTCTGCCGAGATTGCGTTAAAATAAAATGTTTGTGCCGCTTACTCCTGGATTCCGGCTCGTCCGCCTCGGCTCGCCGACGCGAGACGGGGAGGCCGCAATGACAAAATCAGCTTATTTATGATAAAATTATAAATATAAAAAAATATAATAAATCAGGCTTCACTTTAATTGAAATTTTGGTGGTCATCGCCATCATCGGCCTGTTGGCCACGGCTTCGATCGTTTACCTTACTCCGGCCTTAAAGAAAGGCCGGGACTCCAAAAGAAAAACACCCCGCAGATACGGGGTATTTTTTGATTTTATTTTTTCTCTTCTGATTTACCGGAGAACCAATTGCAGCAATCATGGCCGCCTCTTTTTTTCATCAGGTAAAACCCTGCCAAAATCAGAATCACCGGCCAAATCGTGGGCCAATTTAGCCAAGGCAATAAGCCCAGATTTTCCAAAAGGAAAAATGTTCCCAAAATTACCAGGAGCCACGGCATGAGCATAAATTTATGGTTAAAATTAATAATTTTTTAATCCAATTCATTTTTAAACCAATCCACCCAGGGAATTTTTACCGGATTGACATTATTAATCATGGCCAGATAATAGGTCAGCCAGCAGCCAAACTGCATCATCTCCAAAGCCTGCTCCAATTTAGTCGCGCCGTAAAGCCGATGCTCTAAGGTTTTAATTTTATTTTTCTTAACCACCTGTTTGGTCAAGGCGGCGCGGCGCTGCGCCCGCGGATGATATAAGAGCGAATCAAAAAACAAAAACAGCAAGTTGTTTTTATTGCTTTTGGGATTAGCCAGACTTTCCAAAGCAAAATGATTCAAATCCGGCAGTTCCAAAAAGGCGGCGAAATTTTTAGAAGTTTCATTAAACTGATTGCGCAAAATATTTAAATTGCCGGCTAAAAATTCAGCGGCCACGATGACCGGAAGTTTACCCGCCAGTTTAAGCGCCAGTTGCTTAGCCTTATTTCTTTTTACCGGCACCAGCGGCCTTAAAAGCTGATCATTAAATTCAAGCTTAATAACCAGCTCTTCCAGCTCTTTCTCTTTAACACTGAATAGTCCGGCCTTAGCCAAGAGTACGGCCGCGCCCATTACCAAATAGCCCAGGCCCAGGCGCGGCTGGCCCGACGGATTATTTTCCGGCTTGAACATATAGCCGGGCAAATTTTCTTTAATCATCAAGCGCTTAAGCTGGCTGTCGCCCAGTTCGCAAATCGCCATAATCTTAGCGCCGCGCATTTTCACTTCCTGATAAACGCTTAAAACTTCCTCGGTCTGGCCCGAATAGGAAGACAGCAGATACAAAGTGTTTTTATCCACGTGAGCCGGCACCTGATAGCCGGGCGTGATGGCCATCGGCAGTTTCAGCCGGTCGCCTAAAGCCGCGCGCACCAGGCCGACGCCGAGATTAGAACCGCCCATGCCGTTGACCACCACTTGCGTGGCCTTAGCATACTCCCGCGGCACCTTGACCAAATGCGCCTCATCCAAAACCTGCTTCATCTGCGCCGCTAAGCTTTCAATGGACTTAGCCACCTGGTTGGTATCTAATTTTTTATAGACTTTTTGGTCATCTAAATTATTCACCATATTTTATTATAATTTTATTATAATTTTATTATATCATAACCTTGATTTTTGTCTAAACTTCTGTTAAATTAACTATGTCAGCCCTAAGCTGACTTTATTAAAATTCACGGTAAATTCCAATTTAAAATTTCGCCGGAAAAAAATATGTCAGGACACTCAAAATGGGCAACGACCAAGCGACAAAAAGCCGTGGTGGACGCCAAAAAAGGCGCGATTTTTACGAAAATCGCCAAATTAATCGCCATCGCGGCGCGTAAAGGCCACGACCCGACCGCGAACTTCAGCTTGCGCCTGGCTATGGATAAAGCGCGCCAAGCCAATATGCCCAAAGACAATATTGAGCGCGCCATCAAGCGCGGCACCGGCGAGCTGGCCGGCGCGCAAATTGAAGAATTGATTTATGAAGGCCTGGGCCCGGCCAAGGCGCAATTTATCGTCAAAGTTTTAACCGACAACAAAAACCGCACGGCCGCGGAAATCAGGCACTTATTTAGCGACTCCGGCGGCTCATTGGGCGCGGTGATGTGGAACTTTGAATTAAAGGGCATAATCGTAATTTCCAGCGACCAGTTGGCGAAAACCAATCAAGAAAATTTTGAATTGGAGCTGATTGACCAAGGGGCCGAGGATATTATCACCGAAACCGAAGGTTTAACCGTTTACACTAAGCCCGAAGACCTGCAAAAAACCAAACAATTTTTGGAAACTAAAAATATCGCCACCGAGTCGGCGGAAATTGAATACGTAGCCAAGAACTCGCTGGAGTTAAGCGGCGAAGATAAGGACAAAGTGCGAAAATTTATTGATGAGCTGGAAAATAACGAAGATGTGAGCGATTATTATACCAATGTAAATTTATAATTAGTACTGTCATTGCGAGGAGCCGACAGGCGACGAAGCAATCTCCGGTTAGACGCTTAGAACCCGAGATTGCCACGCTCCTTTTAGTCGCTCGCAATGACAATCTACGGAAAATGAAAAATTATTCTATCATTTTAGGCATTGATCCAGGCATCGCCGACACCGGCTACGGCCTGATTAAAAACGAAAGCGGCAAATTAAGCTGTTTGGCTTACGGCTCCATCAGAACTTCGGCCAAACTCGCCCTGCCCGACCGGCTGGAAATTATCAATCTGGAGCTTAATAAATTAATAAAAAAATTCCGGCCGGATTTGGTCGCCATTGAAGAATTATTTTTTGGGAGTAACGTAAAAACCGCGCTGGTGGTCGGCCAAGCCAGGGGCGTGGCCGTGCTCACGGCCAAATTAAACAAAATCAACAGCGTGGAATTCACGCCCTACCAGGTCAAACAAGCGGTGGCGGCTTACGGCCACGCGGAAAAAGGCCAGGTGCAAAGAATGGTTAAATTAATTTTAAATCTTAAAGACCTGCCCCAGCCCGATGACGCGGCCGACGCTTTGGCCATCGCCATTTGCGCCAGCAACTCTTATGCCAGCTAAACAGCTTAAAATCGTTTCCGTAGTCGCCGAAGTCGCCCCTTTTTCTAAAACCGGCGGCTTGGCTGACGTGGCCAGAAGCCTGCCTAAGGCTTTAGCCAGGCTGGGCCATGAGGTCATGGTGATTACGCCGCTTTATGGCCAGGTTATTGACGCTAAAAAGCACCAGCTTAAATTAATTCATGAGAACGTGAGAATTTATTTAAACTCGGAGGACAAGGTGCAGGTCAATTACTGGCGCGGCTATCTAATGAAAAATCTGCCGATTTATTTTATTGAAAATAAAAAGTATTTTTCCGCTAAAAAAACCCTTTACGGCTCAACGCGTGAAAACGCGCGCTTTTTAATTTTTGACGTGGCCGCTTTGAAGCTGATCTCCCTGTTAAAATTTCCGGCTGATATCGTTCATTGCCACGACTGGCACACCGGCCTGATTCCCTACTACCTAAAAACCGACTTCCGCTATTCCAAGACTTTACGCAAAGCCAAAACGGTTTATACTATCCACAATTTAGCCTTCCAGCTGGGGCATGACTGGTGGGAAGTGCCGGCCCGGAAAAAAGATTATGGCAAAAATAAAATTCCGCATTTAAACGACCCGGGCCTTGAAACAATTAATTTTGCCAAACGCGCCATTCTCTCCGCCGACATCATCAACACGGTGAGCGAGCAGTACCGCGAAGAAATCATGACCAAAAAATTCGGCCAAGACCTGCACCGCATTTTAAAAAACCGCTCCGACCGACTCTATGGTATCATCAACGGCATTGATTACAAAGCCTATAACCCCAATAACGACCAGGGCTTATTTAAAAATTACAGCTATCAAAAAATCCACCGCAAAAAATTAAATAAAGAATACTTGCAAAAAAAAGTCGGCCTGCCGGTTGACCGGGAAATCCCGCTGATTGTCTCCACTTCGCGGGTAACTTTGCAAAAAGGCTTTGAATTAATCATGAAAATTTTGGGGCCGCTGGCCCACTTGGACGCCCAAATTATTATCATGGGCGACGGCGACAAGCAATATATCTTAGAACTCAAAAAATGGCAGAAAAAATATCCAAAAAAAATCGTCTTTTTGCCTTTCGGAGAAAACGCCAAGTTAGAAACCATGCTTTACGCCGCGGCCGACATTTTTATTCTGCCGTCGCACTATGAGCCTTGCGGCATCAATCAGCTAATCGCCATGCGCTATGGCTGTATTCCGGTGGTCAGGCGAGTGGGCGGCCTGAATGACACGGTCACAAACTACAACCCCAAAACCAAACGCGGTTCCGGCTTCAGCTTTTCCAACTATTCCGGCTACTCGTTATTCGCCGCCATCGTCCGCGCCCTGGAAAACTACCGCCATAAATATAACTGGCGCGAACTGGTCGTTCGGGTAATGGAAGAATCCAACAGCTGGGAAATACCGGCTAAAAAATATGTTGCCCTATACCGGAAAGCTCTGAAAGGAAATAAATAATATGGCCCGCATAACCTGGATAAATTTTCTCCACTTTTACCAGCCGCCAACCGCCGACAATGAAACTATTATTGAAGCGGTTGAAAAAAGTTATAAAAGAATTATTAGCGCGCTTAAGCGCAACCGGCGAATTAAATTTACGCTTAACCTAACCGGCTGCCTTTTGACTAGGCTCGAAGCTTTAGGCTACGGCGGACTAATCAACGACTTAAAAGAAATGACGGCAAGCGGTCAGATTGAATTAACCGGTTCGGCCGCCTTTCATCCGCTACTGGCTTTACTGCCGGACGAAGAAATTATCAGGCAAATTAAAATTAACGAGGAAATCTTAAAAAAACATTTCGGCTCGGAATTTAGGTCCCGAGGCTTTTTTATTCCCGAAGCGGCCTATGGAATCAGGGTGGCTAAAATAGTAAAAAAATTAAACTATAGCTGGATTATGCTTGATGAAATCAGCGCCGGCCTGAAATCAAACCGGCTTGATAATGGGCGCCTTTATATTGATAAAAACTCCGGCCTTAAAATACTTTTTCGCCAAAGGCAAAATTCAAAAAAATACGCGCCGCAAGTAATTTTTAAATTAATAAAAAAATTAGAAGATAAAATAGTTATTACGGCGACTGACGCCGAGCTTTACGGCTTAAGGCACTCCGACTTTAGTTATACTTTTGAAAAACTATTAAAACGGCCGGAAATTAAAACCCTAACAGTCGGCGAATATCTGGCCGGATTAAATAAACCGGAAAAAATCGCTCCGCGCGCTTCGTCCTGGGAATCCACCGAAAAGGAATTAAAAAATAATCTGCCCTATTTTCTTTGGCACAACAAAAAAAATAAAATTCAAACTATGTTTTGGCAATTAGCCAACGCGGCAATCGTGAATGTTAATAAATACCCTAAAGACCAAAATTATTTTTGGTCACGCCAGCACCTAGACCGAGGCTTGGCCAGCTGCGCTTTTTGGTGGTCCAGCGCCCACGATTTTAAGCTTTACGGCCCTTTAGCCTGGAACCCCGATGAAATAGAAAAAGGCGTTAACGAATTAATCAGAAGCATCCGCTCCCTGGCCAACCCAAAAACCAAACCGGCTAAAATTAAAGCCGAAAAATTATATATTAAAATAAAACAATTAATTTGGCATAAGCATTGGCATTATTATTGGTTAAAATAAAATATGAACAAAATCAACCATTTACTAGACGAAAAATTCGTTTTTGATTTATTTAAAAAAGAAATCTTGCCTAAATATCCGGAATTTTCCGATATTAAAAAAATCCAAACTCACTTAATTAAAGACAACATTTGGACTTCTACCTACCATATAGTGATTGAATATCAAACCGCCTTTGTTGATATGGAAAATAATCTAAAGACCCTGCCGATTTATTGCACGGCCCACAGCGATGAACCGCGCCTAAATTCTTTTGAAGCTTTAACTTTTCTTTGGCAAAACGGCTTTAACCGGGAAAATTTAACCATACCCAGGCCCCTGTTTTATTCGTCCGATTTTAACGCTTTTTTCTATCAAGGCATCAGCGGCGAAAATCTTTATCAATACATACGCCGCCGAGATGTAACCACAGTGGAAGACGTCGCGGTTAAAGCGGCCGCCTGGTTTGCCAAATTACACCATTTAAGCGCTATCGCGGCCAAAGCGAAAAATTTCAACCCTTTAAGCAGCCGCATTGAAACTATTATCCCGGGCATGGCTCATACTTTGACTAAAGTGCGGGTAGAGCAACCGCGTTATTATGAAATTTGCCGCCAAGCTTATGAAAAAATAAACCAGGAGGAAAAAAATTTTCTCTCTGCCACTGAAGAGCGCTGGCTGATTCATGGCGACGCTCACCCGGAAAATATTATTATCATTGATAAAGATAAAATCGGCGTCATAGATTTTACCGATATTTGTCTGGCGGATTTTGCCCGCGATTTAGGCACTTTTTTGCAACAATTGGAATTTATGATGCTTCGTAAAATTGAAAATCAGGCGGAAGTGGAAAAAATAAAGCGGCTTTTTTTGGATAGCTACTTTAAAAATGCTAAAATAACTTTAGATGATAATCTGCAAAAAAGAATTAATAATTATTATAATTGGACCGCTCTGCGTACCGCGATTTTTTTCCTGTTAAAAGATAAGGTCGAACCGGAGCGGGCGCATGGCCTACTTATAAAAATCGGCCAGGATTTAAAATTAGATACCGTAATTTAAAATTATGTTAATTGATTTGCAGCTTCATTCAACTTATTCCGACGGCTACCTAACGCCTAGCCAGCTGGCTGATTTTTTATCGGCCAACAATGTAAAAATCGCCGCCTTAACCGACCATAATACCATCAGCGGGCTTGACGAATTCAAGCTAGCTTGCGAAAAGAAAAAAATTAAAGCTATCCCGGGCGTAGAGCTTTACGTTAAACTGGGCCATAAGAAATTTAATCTCTTATGGTATAATTTTGACCGGCGCGACGCGGAATTGCATAATCTTTTAAGAATTAGCCAGGCGCGCCGCCGACGGCAAATCAGAAACGCTTTGAATAAATTGAAACAGCGCGGTTTTCAGATAGACGAAAGCCGCCTGTTGGATAAATTTAACCACTATATTCCGCTTAATCACCTAATCGACCAAATTTCCAAAATACCGGCCAACAAAAAAATAATCGTTAAGAAATTAAAAACAGCCAACCCCAGCCAAGATAAAGTCTTAATAAAAATTTTCAAAAATAAAGCGTTTGCCAGAATCAGTGAAAGCTATATCGGGCTAAAACAAATTTTAAATTTAAAAAAAACCATCCGCGGACAATTAATTTTAAACCACCCGGG
>Ga0210038_1001531_pt1 | contig 11347 bp, 14 predicted proteins | sample CryGeyCG2114_020_FD_183970 | JGI IMG/M metagenome (GOLD analysis project Ga0210038, IMG submission 183970) | Groundwater microbial communities from aquifer - Crystal Geyser CG15_big_fil_post_rev_8/21/14_0.20 (SPAdes) (version 2) | ecosystem: Environmental > Aquatic > Deep subsurface >... | reverse complement strand
CGTGGAGGCCGCGGTCAAGGCGCGCAAGATCACCCCGGCCCAGAAGGATTGGGCGGTCGACTACTGCACCCGCGACCCCGAAGGCTTCAAGGCGTTCGTCGACAAGCAGCCGACCCTGCTGGCCGACGGCCGCCAGGCCACGGGAGAACCCGGCGACACCGATGCCGGCGGACTGACGGCGCGGCAGAAGGAGCTGTGCGCCATGGCCGGCGTCGACCCCGAAAAGTTCCTGGCCACCCGGAAGGCTGACCAGGACAAGCAGAAGGAGATCGCGGCATGACCGCCCAGACCAAGGACACCCCGCGCAAGGAACGCGACGGCAAAGTCTTCGTCGATCCCGTCGAAGAGGCCGTCACCATCTTCGCCGGCGCCCTCGTGTGCCTGAACGCGGCGGGCAACGCCGTGCCCGGATCGACGGCCCTCAACCTGACGGCCCGCGGCGTCGCCAAGCGCCGGGCCGACAACGCCGCCGGCGCCGACGGCGCCGTGAGCGTCGAAAGCGAAAAGGGCGTGTTCCATTTCATGAACGACGGCGGCGATCCCATCGACCGCGCGGACATCGGCGGCACCGCCTACATCGTCGACGACCAGACCGTCGCGGCGACGGACGGCACCGGCACCCGCTCCGCCGCCGGCACCATCGAGGACGTGGACGCCACCGGCGTCTGGGTCCGCATCTAGCAAGGAGGCCCCGATGCCCCAGACCATCACTCCCGCCCTGCTTCAGGACATCAACACCCTCTATCAGACGATCTTCAACGGCGCCATGGAAGGCGTCGAAAGCTCCTGGCGCAAGATCGCCATCCCGGTGCCGTCGACCAGCAAGAAGAACGTCTACCCCTGGCTTGCCACCACGCCGGGCATCCGCGAATGGATCGGCGAGCGCTTCATCCACTCCCTGGAAAAGGACGCCTTCGAGCTGGTCAACCAGAAGTGGGAAGAGACCATCTCGGTCGACCGCGACGACATCGAGGACGACCAGGCCGGGCTTTACGGACCCGCCGTCGCGATCCTCGGCGAGGACGCGGCGCAGCACCCGGACGACATGGTGTGGCCGCTTCTGCCCGGCGGCTTCACCAGCCTGTGCTTCGACGGCCAGTTCTTCTTCGACACCGACCACCCGGTGAAGGACAAGAACGGCGTCGAGCAGTCCGTTTCCAACCACATGGGCGGCGCCGGCACGGCCTGGTACCTGCTGGACACCACGAAGACGCGCAAGCCGTTCATCTATCAGACGCGGACGGAGGCGCAGTTCGACGCGCTGAACAACCCCACGGACCCCAACGTCTTCATGCAGGACAAGTTCCTGTGGGGCCTGCGCATGCGCAACACCGCCGGTTACGCCTTCTGGCAGACGGCCATGGCGTCCAAGCAGACCCTGGACACCGCCAACTTCAACGCCGCCTACGCGGCCATGCTGGAGCTGCGCGGCGAGTACGGCAAGAAGCTGAACATCAAGCCGAACCTGCTGGTCGTGCCGGCCAGCCTGCGCGACGCCGCCAACGAGGTGGTCGTGTCCGAACGCCTGGCCAACGGCGCCACCAACACCAACCGCAACGTCGTGGAAGTCCACGTCGAAGGCCGCCTGGCGGCCTAGGCATCGAAGGAGAAGCCACATGAGCGACAAGACCATCACCATCGTTGCCAAGAAGGACGGCTGGCGGCGCTGCGGCACCGCCCATCCGGCCACGCCGACGCAGCACGCGGCGGATGCCTTCACCAAGGAGGAATGGGACCGGATCAAGGCCGACCCCATGCTGATCGTCTACGGCGAAGGCCAGGCGCCGGCGGCGCCGGCGGCGGACGTGACGGCGCTGCGGAAACAGGTCGAGGATCTGACGGCCGAAAACGCCGCGCTGAAGAAGCGGGTCGCGGACCTGGAAGAACAGCGTGCCGACAAGACGGGCTCCTCGCCCGACGCCGGCGGTGGCGGCGGCAACGCCAAAGCCGCCGGCGCCCCTTCCGGCAGGAAGGGGGGCGGCAAGTAGGGATACTGCGGAGAGGGGCGGCGCCCGGTCCAGGAAACGGGCCGCAAGGCTCGCGGGTGACCGCCCCGTTTCGTCAACGTCCCACGGCCACCGGGAGCGCCCGCGCGCTCCCTGACCAAAGTTGAACGAGGGCGCCATGCCTTACGCCACCAAGCAGGACCTGATCGACCGTTTCGGAGAGGATGAGCTGATCCAGCTTACCGACCGGGGCGGCGCCGGCGTGATCGCCGACGCGGTCCTGAACATGGCCATGGCCGACGCCGACGCGACCATCGACAGCTACCTTGCCAAGCGCTACGACCTGCCCCTGGCGGAGGTGCCGCCGGCCCTCGTGCCGAAGGCGGCGGCCCTCGTCCGCTACCTGTTGCACGACGAAAGCCCCACCGAAACCGTCGTCAAGAACCACGAGCTGGCGCTTGCCTGGCTGCGCGACGTGGCGGCCGGCCGCGTCGAGCTGGACGTGGGCGGCAGCACGCCGGCCGAGGCGGACATCGTCCTTCAGGACGGCGCCGGCCCCGTGTTCACCGACAAGACCATGAAGGGGTTCTAGGCCGTGAGCGTCCGCCTTCGCGTCGATGTCTCCCAGTTGACCCGCGCCGGCCGGGCGGTGAACGCCCTTCTGGCCCGCGGCGAGAACATGCGCCCGGTCATGGAGGACATCGCCGCGCACTTGGAGGAGAGCACCCGGGAGCGCTTCGAGACCCAGCGCGCGCCGGACGGCACGCCCTGGATGCCCTCGGGCCGCGCCTTGCGCCAGGCCGGAACGACGTTGACCAGGGACGGGCACCTGAACGACGACATCACGCGGCGGGTCACCGGCCGGCGCATCGACGTGGGCACCAACATGATCTACGCGGCGACGCATCAGTTCGGCGCGACGATCCGGCCGAAGACGGCGAAGGCGCTGGCCTTCCGCATCGGCTCCGACTTCATCATGACGCAGAAGGTGGAGATCCCGGCGCGGCCGTTCCTCGGAATATCGGCCGCCGACGAGGACGCCATCGGCGACCTTGTTAACGACTATCTGACCGGGGCGCTGCAATGATCGGCGCCATGGAACAGGCCCTGGTGGACCGGGTCAAGACAGCCGGCGACGGCGGCGCCCTGGGCTACGCCATCCGCACGGTGGCCAGCTACGGCAATGAGCTGGACGATCCCCTGGCCGAACTGGTGAAGGGGCAGTTTCCCGCCGTGTGGTTCGTGTTCCGCGGGCGGACCCGGCCGCGCCCGGCGGCCGGCGGCGCGTTCGAGGCCCAGACCACCTTCGCCGGCCTGGTCGCGACGCAGAACCGGCGGAACGAACGCGCCCGCCGGCGCGGCGCCACCGGGGATGTGGGCAGTTACCAGATCCTCGAGGACGTGGAGGCGCTGATCGCCGGCCAGACCCTGGGGCTGGATTTCCTGACGCGGCCCATCGAGCCCGGGACCATCGACAACGTCCTGAACGGCAAGCCTGCGGGCAAGTTGAACGTCTCGATCTACGCCATCGAGTTCATCCTGAGCCATTACGTGGGCGTGACGCCCGACGCCCAGGGCCTGGACGACTTCGCCACCCTGCACGTGGATTGGGACATCCCGCCCCACGGCAACGTGACCACCCAAGACCCGGCCGGCAACGGCGGCAAGCACCTGCCCGCGGAAAATCCCGACGCGGAAGACGCAACCACCCTGGAGACCGAAGCATGACCTACGACAACATGATTTACGCCGTCCCCGTGGGCGGCCTGAAGGTCCGCACCCCCAACGGGCGCGGCCACCTTCCGCCGGAGGGCGGGAAGATCGTCCTTACCCCGTACTGGCGCCGCCGCGCGGCCGAGAACAGCGTGGCCCTGGGCGCAACGCTCAGGGAAGCGCAGGCCAAGGCCAGGGAAACGGCGTCCGGACTTGAGCCCGGCGGCGGCAAGGCGCCGGCGAAGGCCGCATCGAAATCCACGACCGCGAAGGAGGGCTAACCCATGGCCATCACGTTCGATCAAGTTCCGGCCGGCATCCGCACGCCCGGCAATTTCGTCGAGATCGACGGCACCGGCGCCGTGATCGGCCTGGTCGGGATGCCGTCGCGCATCCTTGTCCTGGGCCAGAAGCTGGCGGCGGGCACGCAGGCACCCCTTGTCCCCGTCCGCATCCTGGACGAGGCCGAGGCCGAGGCCGCGTTCGGCCGGGGCTCCATGTTGGCCCTGATGTTCCGCGCGCTGAAGCTGAACAACCGCATCACCGAAACCTGGGCCGTCGCGCAGGTGGACGACGGCGGCGCCACGGCCGCCGCCGGGTCCATCGGGTTCGGCGGCGCGGTGACCCGCGCGGGCACGCTGACCCTCTACATCAACGCGCACTTCAGCCGCGCCGGCCTGCACGGCCGCATCCGCCTGGCCGTCGCCGCCACGGACACGCCGGCCTCCATCGCGGCGTCCGTCGCCGCGGCGGTGAACCTGCAAACGGACCTGCCGGTGACGGCGGCGGTGAACGGCGTGGACGACGCGCAGGTCGACTTCACCGCGCGCAACGCGGGCGAGGCCGGCAACGGCATCGACCTGCGCCACAGCTACTACCAGGGCGAGGCCCTGCCGGACGGGCTGACCGCGACGGTCACCGCCATGACCGGCGGCGCCGGCAACCCGGACATCGGCGACGCCGTCGCCGCCTTCGGCGACCAGTGGTTCACGGACATCGCCATGCCGTACACGGACGCGGCCAACCTGACCGCCCTGGAAACCGAACTGGCCGACCGGTTCGGCCCCACGGTGCAGAAGGACGGCCATGCCTTCGCCGCCGCCCGGGGCGCCCACGCGGCCCTGACCACGCTGGGCAACGGGCGCAACAGCCCGCACCTGTCGATCCTCTACGCCTCGGGCAGCCCCACGGCTCCCTTCATGTGGGCCGCCGCGCTTGCCGGCATCGCCGCCTTCGAGGCCAAGCAGGATCCGGCCCGGCCGTTGCAGAACCTGGCGATCAAGGGCGTCCTGGCGCCGCTGCCGCAGGACCGGTTCACGCGCGAGGAACGGAACCTCCTGCTGTACGACGGGATCGCCACCTTCAAGGTGACGGAACAGGGCGACACGGTGGTGCTGGAACGCTGCATCACGACCTACGAACAGAACCTGGCCGGCGTCGACGACCCGGCGTTCCTGGACGTGGAGACGCTCAAGACCCTGGCCTACCTGCGCTTCACCTACAACGCGCGTTTCGCCCTCAAGTATCCGCGCCACAAGCTGGCGGACAGCGACACCCAATTCGGCGCCGGCCAGGCGGTGATGACGCCGCGCCTGGCGGATGCCGAGGCCATCGTCCTGTTCCGCGAATGGGAGGCGCTCGGCCTGGTCGAGAACTTCGACCAGTTCAAGGCCGACCTTCTGTCCGAGCGCGACGGCAACGACGTGAACCGCCTCAACCAGTTGCTGCGCCCGGACATCGTCAACCAGTTCCGCGTCCTCGCGGGCAAGATCAAGTTCATCCTGTAGGGAGCCCCGACCATGAGCAAGAAACTCGGCAAAGCGACGATCAAGGCGGACGGGCGCAAGTTCGACAGCTACCCCGGCGCCAGCTACGACCCCGGCGGCACGGTGCGCGAGGCGCGCGTCGGCCACACGGTGCACGGCTTTTCGGAAAGCGAGCGCGAGGGCAGCATCGAGTTCGAGATCGACTACGACGAAACCGTGTCGATCACGCAGCTGCGCAACATCGCCGGCGCCACGGTGACGTTCGAGCCCGACGCGGGCCCGGCCCTGGTCGGCCGCGCCTGGTGGGTGGCGGAACCGCCGACCTGGACGGACGGCTCCGAAAGCCGCGTGAAGATCGTCATGAAGGGCCCGGCCCTCGAGGAAGTGGGGGCGGCCAATGGCTGAGGTCAGGGCCACCCTGGCGCGGGGCTTCCGGATCGGCGACGCGGTCTACACCACCGTCGTCCTGAAGGAGGCGACGGCCGGCGACGTTCTGGACGCCGAGATCGCGGCCGAGCGCGTCTACGCGACGGCGGCCGGCCCGGTGGTGCATTCGAGCCCGGCGGTCGCGGCGTTCGAGCTGCTGGCCCGCCAGGTCGACAGGCTGATCGGCGAGGGCGGCGAGGAATTCGAGGGCGCCGTCACGGCCAAGATGCTGCGCGCGCTGCCGCGCCTCGACCTGGATCTGCTGATGGCCGAAAGCCGGACGCTGGAGAACGCCGCCGAACGGGAGGTCCTGTCCGAGCGGGGGCGAGAATAGGCGCCGCTGGGAGGGGCTCGACCTCGCCGTGGTCAGGTTGTCGCAGATGACCGGCTGGACCCGAAGCGAAGTGACGGCCCTGACCCCGCGGCGGATCGTCCGCGCCCTGAAGCAGGCGAATTGGAAGGCCCGGTAGCCCATGCCCGACATCCGTACAGCCCTGATCGTCGACCTGGCCGGCAACCTGGTCGGCCGGTCGCGCGGCTTCGGCCAGGCCATGACCGGCCTGAGCCGCACGGGCGTGCGCTCCTTCAACCGCCTGGGCCGCGCCGCCAGCATGGCCGGCGGCCTGCTGGACCGCGCCGGCAACCGCTACGTCGCCCTGGCCACCGGCGCCGCCGGGATCGGCGCCGCGCGGGGCGTGGTCACCCTGCAACGGCGGTTCACGCGCCTGGGCCGACAGGCCAATATCAGCGCCGACCAGGTGGCGGCGCTGAAGAAGGAGATCTTCGACACCGCGCAGGCGCCGGACATCCGCCTCGATCCCTCTCAGATCACCAGCGCCTTCGAGGCCATCGTCGAGAAGACCGGCGACCTGAAGTTCGCGCGCGACAACATCGGGACCATCGCCCGCGCAATCCAGGCCACGGGCGGGCAGGGTCACCACATCGGTTCCCTGATCGCCGAGTTCAAGAAACTGGATCAGGCGACGCCGGACGAGCTGCTGCGGTCGCTGGACACGTTGATTGTGCAAGGCAAGGCTGGCGCCTTTCCTGTTGCGGCGCTGGCGACGCAAGGCGAGCGCCTCTTCTCCGCCTACGCCGCCACTGGCCGCGTCGGGCCGAAGGCGGTGCGGGAGATCGGCGCAATCATCCAGGTCGCGAAGCAGGGTGTCGGCAGTTACGAGCAGGCGGCAACTGCATTCGAGGCAGTCATCCGGGAGCTTCAGAACGTCGACAAGATCAAGTTTCTCCGTGACCAAGGGATCGAGGTGTTCGAGAAAGGCCAGCCCGGTGTCATGCGAAATGTTGCAGACATCATGAAGGAGATCGTGAAGACAGCCTCCGCCGGCCTATCCGACAAAGAAAGCGTGATGACCCGCCTTCGGAAGGCGGGAAGCCAAGAATTATTCGGCGATGAAGCGCTACGCGCATTCAATAATCTGGTCGCCGAGTATCAGAACACCGGTGGTTTTGGCAGCATGGACAAGTTCCTGGCCATCCAAGCCACCGGCGCCGAGTTGATGAAGGACAGCGCCATCGTGGCCGACGACGCCGCCGGCGCCATGCAGAACCTGTCGACGGCGTTCCAGCAGTTCGCGGACAACGAGCTGACCGGCCCGATCCAGGATCTGGCCGACGCCTTCAATTCGCTGGACAGCGCGCAGGTGAAGGAGATCATGGGCGCCCTGAAAACGGGCGCCATCGCCGGCGGCGGCTTGATCCTGGCGTCGAAGGCGATCCGCACCATCGCCGACGTGCGCGGCGCCTTCGGCCGGCGGGGCGGCGCGGGCGGGGGCTTGGGCGGCATCGCGGCGGCGGCCACGCCGGTGCCGGTGTTCGTCACCAACCCCGGGTTCGGCGGCGCGGGACAGGCCGGCGGCGGCGGCCGGCACACCAAACCCGGGCGGCGGGTGCCGTCCTTCGCCGGCAACGCGGCGCCGTCCATCGGCGCGGGCGCGAACCCCATCGGCGCCGGGGCCCGGCCCATCGGCCGCTTCTCCCGCGGCCTGGGCCGCATCGGCGGGCGGGCGCTGCCGTTCCTCGGATTGGGCCTGGGCGCCCTGCACATCGGCCAGGCGGCCGCCGCCGGCGACGTGCGCGGGGCAAGCCGCGCCGGCGGCGGCCTGGCCGGCGCCTTCGCCGGGGCCGCCATCGGCCAGGCGGCTATCCCCATTCCAGTCGTCGGCGGGATCATCGGCGCCATCCTGGGCGGCCTGGGCGGGGACAGCCTGGGCGACCTGCTGGGCGGCAAGCTGGAAATCGCCATCAAGTCCGACCAGCCCGTGTCCGTCACCCGCCTGGAAAGCAACGGCAAGGGCATGGACATCGAGGTCGACGCCGGCATGACCACCATGGGATCAGGGGCCTAGGGCGATGGCGTGGCGGGACCAACTGCGCGAGGCCAGCTTCCGGGGGGTGGCGTTCCTTTACGACGAGGCCAGCGACCGCTTCGGCAAGCGCCTGGCCAAGCATCAGTATCCCGGCCGGGACGAAGGCTACGCCGAGGAAATGGGCCTGGACGACGACGGCTTCACGATCTCCGCCTACCTGCTTGAGCCCGATCATATCGGCAAGGCCCAGGCGCTGGAGGCGGCGCTGAAGAAGCCGGGCGCCGGCGAGCTGGTACATCCCTACCTGGGCACGCGCCTGGTCAAGTTCGAAAACGCGACGCGCCGCTTCGGCACCCGCGAGGGCGGCATGGTGCGCTTCGACATCACCTTCGTTGCCGCCGGCCGCAACCAGTTGCCGACCGTTCGCGGCAACACGGCCGCGCAATTCTCGGGCGCGTCCGACGATGCCTTGGAGGCGGTTAAAAGCGCCTTTGAAACCGATTTCAACCTGGCTGGAACGCCCGGTTTCGTCGCCGAGGACATGGCCGAGTTGTTGACGGACGCCCTGACGGAGACGGAAGCCGCGTTGTCGCCCCTGGCACAAGGCCAGGACCTGGCCCGCTTCGTGCGCGATGCCGCCGCGATGGCCGGCAATGTCCAGGATTTGATCTACGCGCCGGCCAGCCTGGCCGACGGTCTGGGAGAGATCATCACCCGCCCGTTCGGCGCCAGCGCCGTGCGGGCCGCGCGCCTTCTGGACCTTGCAAAATTCGGCAACGGGTTGCCCTACATCCCCCAAACGACGGCGACGCGGGCGCTTCAGGCCGCGGCGCGAGACGCCCTGACCGGATTGGTTCGGGGGGTCAGCCTGGCCGGCGCCGGCCGCGCGCTGTCCACGGCCGGGTTTGAAACCGGCGCCGATGCATTCGCCATGCTGGAACGGTTTTCGGCCACGGCCGACGACCAGATGGCGACGGCTTCGGATGCGGTCTATCCGGCCCTTCAGACCATGGTGACGGCGGCGACGCGCCATGTTTCCGGCATCGCGCCGTCCCTGCCCCAGCTGCGCCGCCAAATCGCGCGCACCACGGAGCCGGCGCTGGTGACCGCGCAGCGCCTGTTCGGGGACAACCCGGAAACCCTGATGGACCGCATGGAGGAAATCGTGCGGCGCAACGCCATCCGCCACGCCGGCATGATGCCCGGCGGCGAAACCTTCGAGGTCCTGGTCAGGCCGGGAGGCGTCGATGGCTGACACCGTGAGCCTGTTCCTGGCCGGTGCGTCCTACGAAGGCTGGACGAAGTTCCAGGTGACCCGCGACATCGAGACCCTGTCGGGCACGTTCGAGCTGACACTGACGGAGCGCTATCCGTCGCGCCCGGCGGCGCGGCCGATATCTCCCGACGACGCCTGCACGGTGAAGATCGGCGGCGACACCGTCATCACCGGGCATGTGGACACGGTGAGCCCCCGGTTCGACGCCACCGCGCACGAGGTCACCGTGAGCGGGCGCGACGCGGCCGGCAACCTGGTCGATTGCAGCGCCGTGCACAAGCCGGGCGAATGGAAGGGCCGCCGCCTGGAACAGATCGCCGCCGATCTGGTGAAGCCCTTCGGGGTTTCCGTGATCGCGCGGGCCGGGACCGGCAAGGCGTTCGAGAACTTCCGCGTCCAGGAAGGGGAGACCGTCTACGAGGCGCTGCGCCGCCTGGGCCGCGCCCGCGGCGTGCTGCCCATGTCGGACGGGCTGGGCAACCTCGTCCTCACGCGGTCGGCGCAGGCCGCGCGGGTGGCGGACAAGCTGAGCCGCGGGCCCAAGGGCAACATCCTGGCGGCCGAGGGCGAATACGACCACCGCGAGCGGTTCAGCGAGTACCTGGTGAAAGGGCAATCGGCCGGTGCCGATTGGAAGACGCCCGCGGATACCGGCCAGGGCACGGGCCGGGCCGAGGACAAGGCGGTGCGGCGTTTCCGGCCGCTGGTCGTGATCGCCGAGGAACAGGGCGACGGGCCGACGTTCACCGACCGCGCGAAATGGGAGGCCAGCGTGCGCGCCGGCCGGGCGCGGCGGGCCACCGTTACCGTGCAGGGGTTCCGCGACCGTTCGGGCGAGCTGTGGCGGCCGAACACGCTGGTCCCCGTGTCCGACGATTGGCTGGCCATCGACCGCGAGATGCTGATTACCGGCGTGCGGTACGCACGGGACGAACGGGGCAGCCGCACCGACCTGCGGATCAGCCATCCGGCGGCCTTCGACCTTCTGCCCCTGCCCGACGACGAGGAGGTGGGCTGGTGACCACGGCGGAAGCCATCGCGCGCCTGGTGGCGCGCCTCGTGCAGCCGCTTCAGCGGCGGGTGCTGCTGATGATCGGCCGCGCGGTGATCGAGGCCGTGAACGACGGCGCCAAGGTGCAGGTGCTCGGCCTGACCGCCCTGAAGGACGAAGTCCTGGGCGGCGCGGAGCGGTTCCAGGAATACGGCTTCACGTCCGTCCCGCACCCCGGGGCCGAGGCAATCTTGCTCGCGGTCTGCGGCAACCGCGACCATCCCATCGTCGTCGCCGTCGAAGACCGGCGTTACCGCCTGACGGGCCTGGCCGGGGGCGAGATGGCGATCCACGACGACCTGGGCCAGAAGGTGCACCTGAAGCGCAACGGCATTCAAGGCTACAGCCCGCTCAACATCCTGTTCCAGACGGACGGCGTTCTGCGCCTGGAAGGCGACGGCGTGGAGATCCACGGCCGTGCCTATGTGCAGACGGACGTTCATGGCAAGGGCCAGCGGGAGACTTGGACCGGCGGCGTTGACTATCACACCGACAGCTACGTCGACGGCGTGGGGCTGGCGACCTCGACCGAGCACGGCCTCGACCAGCCCGCCGTTCCGTCCGATCACCCGGACGCGGAGGGGGCGTAGGCATGGCCGATATCGCCCATGTGTACCGCCCAGACCTGATCGCGGCCGACCTCGGCCTGCAAGGCGGCGTGCTGGCGGCCGAGGAAGGCTTGGAGACGGCAATCATCCACTCCCTGTTCACGGACGCCCGGGCGCTGCCCGACGACCGCCTGCCGGAAGCCGAGGCCGACCGCCGGGGATGGTGGGGGGACGCCATGCCGCCGAACGTCGACGGCGCGCCGGCGGACGGCGACAAGTACGGGTCGCGGCTGT
>Ga0210038_1001530_pt1 | contig 11349 bp, 8 predicted proteins | sample CryGeyCG2114_020_FD_183970 | JGI IMG/M metagenome (GOLD analysis project Ga0210038, IMG submission 183970) | Groundwater microbial communities from aquifer - Crystal Geyser CG15_big_fil_post_rev_8/21/14_0.20 (SPAdes) (version 2) | ecosystem: Environmental > Aquatic > Deep subsurface > Groundwater... | reverse complement strand
TGGGGCATCGGGTCGCTTGCCAATCCGGGGCTCGAGGCGAGCGCCCGCGCCGCGCCGGTCACCGTCAGCGGAGCGCAATGCGAATACGATCCCTTCGCCGAGGTTCAGGCCAGCCCCTGCGGTCGAGCGCTGCAGGATCTCACCGCGCTCGGCGTTCCCTATGCCATCGGCGACGATACCAAGCCGGAACTGGCGGTCGGCAGCGAAACATACAGTTATGAAGACCTGCCCGACACCACGCGCCGCGCGATCATCCAAGCCTGGCTCGAAGGCAATGGCTATGATTTCGCGCGCCAGACACCGCCGCTGGCCAGTGTCGTCGGGATCATCGCGCTGCTGCTTGTGCTCGGCATGCTCTCGGCGCTTACCTATGGGTCGGTCGCGGCATTGTTGACCGAGATGTTTCCGGCCAAGATCCGCTACAGCTCGATGTCGATCCCCTACCATATCGGTGCGGGTTATCTGGGCGGCTTCCTGCCGCTGATCGCGGGATACATCGTGGCGATGACGGGTAACGCCTATGCCGGGCTGTGGTACACCATGGCCGTGGTCGGCTTCGGGCTCGTCGTCGCCTGGTGGGGCCTGCCCGACGGACCGCCGCGGGACTTTGCCGACAGCGGGGAGGACCCGCCTGCATCGCCCGTCCTTCCGTGAGCCCCGCATGACCGAGCTTCCGCCGCCGACCCTGCGGCTGCGCATCGACGGCGACGCGCTCGCGCGCAACTGGCAGGTGCTCGATACCTTGTCGGGCGGCGCGCGTGCGGGCGCCGCGGTCAAGGCGAATTGCTACGGTCTCGGCGTCGATCGCTGCCTGCCCATCCTGCGCGACACGGGCTGTCGCGACTTCTTCGTCGCGCATTGGAGCGAGGTACCGGCGGTGCTGCGGCATGTCCCGGCGGAGCAGGTGTCGGTCCTCCACGGCCCGCTCGGCGCCGACCACGTCGCCTATGCCCGTGCGACCGGCGTGCGTCCGGTGATCGACAGCCTGCGACAGGCGAGGTTGTGGGCCGACGGCGGTGGAGGGGCTTGCGACCTGATGGTCGATACCGGGATCAATCGGCTCGGCGTGGCTCCTGCGGAGCTGTCCGATCCGGTCATCCAGGCGCTCGAAGTTGACATACTGATGAGCCACCTCGCCTGTGCCGACGAAGACAGCGCGATGAACGCGCGGCAGCTCGCCAGTTTCCGGGCCTGCCTGCCGATGGTGGATCGCAAGCAAGTGAGCCTCGCCAACAGTGCGGGCATCGCGCTGGGCAAAGACTATGCCTTCGACCTGACCCGGCCGGGCCTCGCGCTCTATGGTGGAACGCCGCGGGCGGAACTCGAGGGCCGCATTGGCCAGGTCGCCTTTCCGCAGGCGGCGCTGATCCAGACGCGCGATCTGCAGGCGGGCGACACGGTCGGCTACAACGCGACCTTCACGGCCCCCCGCGCGATGCGTACGGGGGTGGTCTCGCTTGGCTATGCCGACGGCATCCTGCGCAGCTGGGGCGGGGGACACTTCCTCCATGGGGAACGCAAGCTGCCGATCCTCGGCAAGGTCTCGATGGACATGATCGTGCTCGACCTCACCGGGGCCCCGGAGTTGGCCGAAGGCGACTGGGTCGAGCTACCCTATCGCCTGCCCGATGCTGCGCAGCAAACCCTTCTTTCGCAATATGAATTGCTCACCGTCCTGGGCCGTCGCTTCGGTTGACCTTCGCGTCATGTTGCGCTGCGGTTTGTGCACGTGCTAATCTTCTCGCAGCGCACAATTGGGGAGCATGTGACCATGGCCAAGCGGACCGCCGACGGCGAACCGATCATCATCAAGAAATACGCCAACCGGCGACTCTACAACACCGATACCAGCAGCTACATCACGCTCGACGACCTCGCGAAAATGGTCCGCGAGAATGTCGACTTCCACGTGCTCGACGCCAAGACCGGCGATGATATCACCCATACGATCCTGACGCAGATCATCGTCGAGGAAGAAAGTCACGGGGCGCAGATGCTCCCCGTCAGCTTCCTGCGCGATCTCATTTCCATGTACGGCAATTCCATGCAGGCGATGATGCCGAGCTATCTCGAGGCGAGCATGGCGAACCTGCGCAAGAACCGCGAACAGCTGCAGGCGGCCTTTGCCAAGGGGATGGAAAACAATCCGCTGGCCAAGATGGCCGAGGCCAATTTCAAGATGATGCAGAACGCGGCCGAAGCCTTCATCCCCGGGCGCAACAAGTCGGGCCTGGACAGGCGCGGGCCCGACCAGTCGGACGAACTCGCCCAGATGCGCGAGCAGATGGCGGCGATGCAGAAGAAGCTGGACGAAATGAGCAAATGACGGCATCGGCCCGCGCGCCGATCCGACCAGCAACAACGGGAAATACATCTTGGCCCAGATCCGCCATGCCTTGAACACTAGGCGCGAAGACGATTTCGCCGCCTGGTACCAGGAAGTCATCAGCGCCGCCGAAATGGCCGAGGAATCGGGCGTACGCGGCTGCATGGTGATCCGCCCGTGGGGCTATGGCATCTGGGAGCGGATGCAGCGCCTGCTCGACGACCGGATCAAGCAGGCCGGCCACGACAACGCCTATTTCCCGCTGTTCATCCCGCTGTCGAATTTCGAGCGCGAGGCCGAGCATGTAGAAGGCTTCGCCAAGGAAATGGCCGTGGTTACGCACCACCGCCTGATCGCGGGCAAGGACGGCGGGCTGGTGCCCGACCCCGAAGCCAAGCTCGAAGAGCCGCTGGTCGTCCGCCCGACCTCGGAAACGATCATCGGCGATGCCATGGCGCGCTGGGTCCAGAGCTGGCGCGACCTGCCGCTGAAGCTCAACCAGTGGGCCAATGTCGTGCGCTGGGAAATGCGCACCCGCATGTTCCTGCGCACCAGCGAATTCCTCTGGCAGGAAGGCCACACGGCGCATGCCGACGAGGCCGAGGCCAAGGAGCACACGCTGCGGATGCTCGAGGTCTATCGTGCCTTCGCCGACGAGGATCTCGCGCTGGCGGTGATCCCCGGCGAGAAGCCCGAGAACGAGCGATTCCCCGGCGCGGTCGAGACCTGGTCGATCGAGGCGATGATGCAGGACGGCAAGGCGCTCCAGGCGGGCACCAGCCACTATCTCGGCACCAATTTCGCGCAGGCGAGCGGGATCAAGTTCCAGAACAGGGAAGGCAGCGAAAGCTTCGCCCACACCACCAGCTGGGGCGTGTCGACGCGCATGGTCGGCGGCGTCATCATGACGCATGGCGACGATGACGGATTGCGCCTGCCGCCCAAGATCGCGCCGCAGCAGGTCGTGATCCTGCCGATGCTGCGCGACAAGCCCGAAGACCAGGAACTGATCGACTATTGCGAGGTGCTGCGCGTGACGCTCGCGACCCAGAGCGTGTTCGGCGAGCGTTTGCGCGTCCTGCTCGACACGCGCCCCGGCAAGGCCGCGCAGAAGCGCTGGGACTATGTCCGCAAGGGCGCCCCAATCATCGTCGAGGTCGGCGGCCGCGACATGGAGAACGGTGTCGTCTCGATGCTGCGCCGCGACCGGTTGTGGGACGAGGAGAGCGGCAAGCCCGCGTTCCAGAACCCCACGCGCGAGGTCGCGGGCCAGACCATCGCTGACGTGCTCGCCGATATGCAGGCCGCCTATCTCACCGAAGCCGCCGAGCGGCGCGATGCCAACATCACCCGCGGTGTGACCGATTTCGCGGAAGTCGAGAAGCATTTCGCCGCCTCGCGCTATCCGGGCTGGGTCGAGGTCCAGTGGTCGAAGCCGACCGGCGATGCGCTCGAAAAGGTCGTCGAACGGCTCAAGGAGCACAAGCTCACCATCCGCAACGTGCCGATGGACGCCGCCCCCGCCGCCGGGACCTGCATCTTCACCGGCGATGCGGCGGTCGAGCGAATCCTGCTGGCGAAGGCCTACTGAGAACCCTCTAACGTCACCCCGGACCTGATCCGGGGTGGTGCTATTTTCCCGCGCGGGCCGGTGCTCCCAGCACCGGCCCGGATCGAGTCCAGGCCGACGAGACGGTTGTGTTTGTTTCCAAATCCGGCGAAGCAGGCGCGCATGAAGAAACTGCTCCTGCTCGCCGCCCTCGTAGCCACCCCGCTTGCCGCCCAGGAGAGCGATCCGGCGGCAGGCGTGTCGCAGGAGCGGCTGCGCGCCGATATCGATACGCTGGTCGGCTTCGGCACGCGCCACACTCTGTCCGAACAGGACAATCCCGAGCGCGGGATCGGCGCGGCGGTAGACTGGGGCCTTGCCGAATTCGGCCGGATTTCCGCAAATTGCGGCGGCTGCCTGACGGTGGTTGCGCCCGAGCGGATGGTGACGGGCGCGCGCATTCCCGAGCCCGTCCGCCTGCGCAATGCGGTCGCGATCCAGCGCGGCACCGAGCGTCCGAACGAGGTGGTCATCGTCCAGGGCCATATCGACAGCCGCGCCAGCGACGTGCTCGACTGGCAAAGCGATGCCCCTGGCGCCAATGACGACGGTTCGGGCACCGTGCTGGTGCTCGAGGCGGCGCGCAACCTGTCGCAGCGCCGCTATCCGGTGACGATCGTCTATGCGCTACTCTCGGGCGAGGAACAGGGGCTGTTCGGCGGCCGGCTGATGGCCGACTATGCCCAGGAGCATGGGTGGCAGGTCAAGGCAGTGCTCAACAACGATATCGTCGGCGGCAGCTGCGGCAGCGATGGCTGGTGCGACGATGCCCATGTGCGCGTTTTTTCCGAAGGTCCGCGCGCCGATTTGACCGAGGACTTGCGCGCAGCGCAGCGCCGCGAAGGCGGCGAGAACGATACCCCCAGTCGCAACCTCTCGCGCTATATCGACAGGCTGGCCGATGAAACCGACGGCGGGCTCGACGTGCGCCAGATCTGGCGAACCGACCGCATGGGGCGCGGCGGCGACCAGATCCCCTTCCTCGAAAAAGGCTATCCGGCGGTGCGGTTCACCGTCGCGGTCGAGAATTACAACTGGCAGCACCAGGACCTGCGGACCGAGGACGGCATCGACTATGGCGACACGCCCGACAAGATGGACTTCGCCTATCTCGCCAAGGTGACCCAGCTCAATATCCGCACGCTCGATGCGCTGGCCCGCTCGCCCGTGCCGCCCGCTTCGGAGGCAAAGGCAGCGGTGCAGACCTTTACCGACGTCGCCTGGCAAGAAGTGCCCGGAGCGATCGGCTATACCGTCTGGCAGCGCCGTACCGACGAGCCTTATTGGCGCCCCGAACCGGTGATCGAGAATGTCGTCGCGACCAATGCCCGCCTCAGGGGCGTGCGTGGCGACGACTGGATCTTCGGCGTCAGCGCGACGGGTGAAGACGGGACGCAGAGCCCCGTATCGAGCGCAGTACCGGCGGGACAATTCGCGCCCAATCCGGCACCGGAGGGTGAAACCCGCTAACCGCATCCCCATATGCCGCGCATGACAAAACAGAACAAGTTCCGGAAGCCCAAGGGGCTGCCGTCGAAAGACCAGATACTCGAATTCATCCAGACCTCCGACACCCCCGCGGGCAAGCGTGAGATCGCCAAGGCCTTCGGACTGAAGGGGCAGGAAAAGATCGCGCTGAAGAAGCGCCTCAAGGACATGGCCGAGGAAGGCCTGATCGACGGTAAGCGCACCGCCTATCACCGGATGGGCGGCGTGCCCAAGGTGACCGTGCTCAAGGTCGTCGCGATCGAGGATGGCGAGGCGATTGCCGAACCGGAAAACTGGGCCCCCGACAGCAAGCAGAAGCCGCCACGGCTGGTGGTGAAGGACAGCAAGAAGATCGCCGCGGTCAAGCGCGGCGATCGCATTCTCGCGCGCAACGAGGAAACCGGGCGCGGCTGGATCGCGCATCCGATGAAGAAGCTGCCCGCGCGCACCGAAGGCCTGATGGGCGTGGTCGAGTTCGACGGTGCGGGCAGGCCGTGGCTTGCGCCGGTCGACAAGCGCGTGCGCGACAGTGCGCCGATCGGCGATCTGGGCGAAGCCAAGGAAGGCGAGCTCGTGCTCGCCGAACGCATGGGCAAGTCGGCGCGCAGCAAGGTCAAGGTGGTCGAAGTGGTGGGCGATCCGCTCGCCCCCAAGGCCTTCAGCCTGATCGCCATCGCCAAGCATGGCATCCCGCATATCTTTCCGCAGGAGGCCATTGCCGAGGCCGAGCGCGCGGTCGACCTTTCGCTGTCGCCCGACCACCGCGAGGACCTGCGCGATGTCCCCATCGTCGCGATCGACCCCGCCGACGCGCGCGACCACGACGATGCGATCTGGGCGGAGCCCGACGGCAAGGGTGGCTACCGCGCGATCATCGCGATCGCCGATGTCAGCTATTACGTACGGCCGGGCGGCGCGCTCGACCGCGAGGCGCGCAAGCGCGGCAACTCGGTCTATTTCCCCGACCGCGTCGTGCCGATGCTGCCCGAAGTGCTCAGCGCCGACGTCTGCAGCCTCAAGCAGGACGTCGACCGCGCGGCGATGGCCTGCCACATCCGCATAGACAAGGACGGCAAGGTCACCGACTGGCGCTTCACCCGCGCCATCGTGCGGCTCGCGAGGAACATCGCCTATGAGGACGCCCAGGCCGCCATCGATGCGGGCGACGCGCCCGAATATCTGCAGAATCTATGGGGCGCGTGGAAGCTGCTGTTCAAGGCGCGGCAGGCGCGCGACCCGCTCGATCTCGAATTGCCCGAACGGCAGGTCCGCCTCAACGACGAGGGTAAAATCGAGGAAATCGCCGTGCGCGAGCGGCTCGATGCGCATCGCGTGGTCGAGGACTTCATGATCGCCGCCAATGTCGCCGCGGCCAAGGCGCTCGAGGCCAAGGCGGCCCCGGTGGTCTATCGCATCCACGAGCAGCCGAGCCGCGAGAAGCTGCTCGCCTTCCGCGAATATCTGGCCAGCCAAGGCCGCAAGTTCGCGCTCGGCCAGGTCATCACGCCGGGCCTGTTCAATCGCATGCTCAAGGACATCGCCGATCCGTCGGAAAAGGCGCTGATCATGGAGGCGGTGCTGCGCAGCCAGACGCAGGCCTTCTACGGCCCGCAAAACGCCGGCCACTTCGGGCTGTCACTGGGCTCCTACGCGCATTTCACCTCGCCGATCCGGCGCTATGCCGATTTGCTGGTCCACCGCGCGCTGGTCGATGCCTACAAGCTCGAACAGCCCAAGCCCAAGCTTGACCTTCCGGAGGGGACCGGCCTGTCCGAGCGCGACAGGACGGCGCTCCACCAGATCACCGACGCGATCAGCCAGACCGAGCGCCGCGCGATGGAGGCCGAGCGCGACACGATCGACCGCTATGTCGCCGCCTGGCTCTCGGGCCGAGTCGGCGAAACCTTCGACACGCGCATCACCGGCGTGCAGGGCTTCGGCTTTTTCGCCACGATCGAGAAGCTCGGCGGCGACGGGCTGGTCCCGGTCAGCACTCTGGGCCGCGAATATTTCAGCTATGACGAGAAGGCGCAGAAGCTCGTCGGCGAGCAGAGCGGCACCGAATATGCCGTGGGCGACCGGTTGAAGCTCAAACTCGCCGAAGCCAATGCGCTGACCGGCGCGCTCAAGTTCGAAGTGCCCGACAGTGGTGGTTCGGGGATCGAGCCGCGGGGCAACCGGGTGGCGGAGAAGAAGCGCTCCCACCAGAAACGCGGGCCCAAGAAGGCACCCGCGAAGGGCAAGGGCGCGCCGCGCCAGTCGCACGATCAGGGCAAGCGCGGGCGTCCGGGCAATATCCGCCACCAGGGGCGCAAGAAGTAGGCACGCATTCAACCAGTCATTGCGAGCGGAGCGAAGCAATCCAGGCCCGTCCGATCTGGATTGCCGCGTCGCCTGCGGCTCCTCGCAATGACCGGGAGGATTTCGCTACGCCAGCTCGTCGATCTGTTCGCGACTCAGCCCGCCGGGGACGAGATAGAGCGGGCAGGGCAGTTGCCCTGCGTGCCCCGCGAAATGCGTCACCAGCGGGCCCGATCCGCCCTCGGCGCTGGTCGCCAGCACCAGCGCGGCGATATTGCCGTGTTCTTCGATATATTTGCGGATAACGTCGGCGGGCGGGCCGGGGCGCACCGCGATGGTGGGCATCTTGCCCATCTCGCCGAAGATATTGCCCGCGGCCGAATTGGCCATTACCTCGGCGCGCTGGCGCGCTTCCTCCTCGATCGTCGCCTGGACTCCGCCGAAAGCGTTGAAGGTCTGCTGCGGCACCAGCGCGAGGATATGCACCGATCCTCCGGTCTTCTGCGCGCGCAACGAGGCGAAACGCAGCGCGGTCTTCGCCTCCTCGGTCTCGTCCATCACGACAAGGTATGTACGCATGTTTGCTCCCGGCTCCCTTGCGACAGCGCCTATCCGGTAATTCGTATTCTACGCAAGGACCTTGCGGCGCATCGCCCTTTTCGCCAGAGGTGCCATCGAACTCACTCCCCAGCGAGGACGTAACGTCACAACCATGCCCACGCCGATCAAAATGCCCGCCCTGTCGCCCACCATGGAGGAAGGCACGCTCGCCAAATGGCTGGTCAAGCCGGGCGACAAGGTCGAAGCCGGCGACATCATGGCCGAGATCGAAACCGACAAGGCGACGATGGAATTCGAGGCGGTGGACGAGGGCACGATCGCGAGCATCGCGGTCGACGAAGGCACCGAGGGCGTGAAGGTCGGCACGGTCATCGCCATGCTCGCCGAAGAGGGCGAGGACGTGGAGGAGGCAGCTGCGGCTGCGCCTGCCGAAGCGAAGAGTGAATCCGAAGCCAAACCCGCACCCACCCCCGCTCGGCCTGAGCCTGTCGAAGGCCGCGGCAAAGCGGCGGCGGCGAGTGACAGCCCTTCGACAGGCTCAGGCCGAGCGGATGTTGCTCCAAGCGGCGACCGCATCATCGCCTCGCCGCTCGCCAAGCGCATTGCCGAGCAGAAGGGCATCGACCTCGCCAGCGTGACCGGCACCGGTCCCAACGGCCGTATCGTCAAGGCGGACGTCGAGGGCGCCGGATCCCCAGCGAAGGCTGGGGCCTCCAGCAGTCCGGCGAAACCGCAGGAGACCCCTGCCTCCGCAGGGGCTCGGCCAAGCGGCGGCGATCTCGATGCGCCCTACGAAGCGCAAAAGCTCAACAATGTCCGCAAGGTCATCGCGCGCCGCCTGACCGAGGCGAAGCAGACCATCCCGCACATCTATCTCACCGTCGACGTGCGGCTCGATGCGCTGCTCAAGCTGCGCGGCGAGCTCAACAAGTCGCTCGAGGCCGACGGGGTGAAGCTCTCGGTCAACGATTTGCTGATCAAGGCGCTCGCCCGCGCGCTCCAGCGCGTGCCCGCCTGCAATGTCAGCTTTCAGGGCGACGAGCTGTTCCAGTACACGCGCGAGGATATCTCGGTCGCCGTGGCCGCGCCTTCGGGCCTGATCACCCCGATTATCCGCGATGCGGGCCGCAAGGGCCTCGCGCAGATCAGTACCGAAATGAAGGAGCTTGCGGGCAAGGCGCGCGACGGCAAGCTGCAGCCGCATGAATTCCAGGGCGGCACCGCCAGCCTGTCCAATCTCGGCATGTTCGGCACCAAGCAGTTCGACGCGGTAATCAACCCGCCGCAGGCGATGATCCTCGCGGTCGGCGCGGGCGAACAGCGCCCCTGGGTGATCGACGGCGCACTCGGCGTCGCCACCGTGATGAGCGCCACCGGCAGCTTCGACCACCGCGCCATCGACGGCGCAGACGGCGCGCAGCTGATGGAAGCCTTCAAGCAGCTCTGCGAAAACCCGATGGGGCTGGTGGTTTGAGGTCTATCCTCATCCACGCGTTGTATGTCTCATTGGTCGCAGGCATTCTAGCGACTCTGCCATTCGCGATTTTGTTCAGCTACGGAATGGATGCCTCACTCGCACTCTTCGCCGGAATTCGGTATTTCGGCTTTGGGATCGGTTGTTCGCTTCTGATCGGGCTACCAGTCTCTTTAGCGGTGTTTCAGATCATTAAGCGTGATCCCGACTTTAGCTTTGGCGATCTCATGCTTGTTGCGAATGGGGCCGCGATCATTTTGGCGACATTGCTTGGCCTTTTTTCAGGTTGGTTCGCAGTGATTTTCTTCGGTATCCCGACAATCCTCGCTGCGAATGTCTATGCCATCCTTGGTTGGCGAAAAATCCTGGGCCCATATCAGGCAGAACAGAATGCCTGACCGCTCCCCCCAAATCCGCGTCACCGCCATGCCGACCGATCTCAACCCCTATGGCGGGGTGTTCGGCGGGTGGCTGATGAGCCAGATGGCGCTCGGCGCCGGCTCGCTCGCGAGCCGCGAGGGGAAGGGCAAGGCGGTGGTCGTCTCGGCAAGTGATTTCGCCTTTCCCGGCGCGATGCAGGTGGGCGACGAGCTGTCGGTCTATTGCGAGATCACCGCCACCGGCACCACCTCGCTCACCATCGCCGCCGAGGCGGTGGGCCGCGAGCGCAATGGCGAGGCCGAGACTAGGGTCGCGCAGGGCACGTTCAAATTCGTGCTGCTCGACGAAAACGACAGCCCGCGCGCGGTAGCGAAATGGGCTTGAGCGCTGTCCTACAGACCGCGCCCCATGCGATGATCGCGCGATGAGCCACACCGAACACGAGCGCCGGACCGCCGCAATTCGCGGCTCCGCGCGCCCCCGATTTTCTTCGCCTGGACCGTGTAACATGCGGTCCATGTCTGCGACCAAACGAGAGACTACAGAGACGACTCATGGCTGACACCAATTACGACGTCATCGTGCTGGGTTCGGGTCCCGGCGGCTATGTCGCGGCGATCCGCTGCGCGCAGCTGGGGCTGAAGACCGCCATCGTCGAGCGCGAATTGCTCGGCGGGATCTGCCTCAACTGGGGCTGTATCCCGACCAAGGCGCTGCTGCGCTCGGCCGAGATCCTCCATTACGCCCAGCATGCGAGCGATTACGGGCTCAAGATCGCCGGAAAGATCGAGGCCGATCTCGAAGCGGTGGTGAAGCGCAGCCGCGGGGTTGCCAAGCAGCTCAACCAGGGCGTCACGCACCTGATGAAGAAGAACAAGATCGCAGTGCATATGGGCGAGGGCACGCTGACCGGCCCGACCAGCCTCACGGTGAAGGGCGAGAAGGGCGAGGAGAAGCTCAGCGCCAAGCACGTAATCGTCGCCACGGGCGCGCGGGCGCGTGACCTGCCGTTTGCCAAGGCCGACGGCAAGCGCGTGTGGACCTATCGCCATGCGATGACGCCGCCCGAAATGCCCAAGAAGCTGCTGGTCATCGGCAGCGGTGCGATCGGGATCGAATTCGCCAGCTTCTACAACGACATGGGCTGCGACGTGACCGTGGTCGAAATGCTCGACCGCGTCGTGCCGGTCGAGGACAAGGACGTCTCCG
>Ga0210038_1001529_pt1 | contig 11351 bp, 11 predicted proteins | sample CryGeyCG2114_020_FD_183970 | JGI IMG/M metagenome (GOLD analysis project Ga0210038, IMG submission 183970) | Groundwater microbial communities from aquifer - Crystal Geyser CG15_big_fil_post_rev_8/21/14_0.20 (SPAdes) (version 2) | ecosystem: Environmental > Aquatic > Deep subsurface >... | reverse complement strand
ACCCGCCCCCAAGGCGGATTCGGCAATTCCCTCGCAGCCGCTGCCCAACAAGAATGCCGATCTCCCCAAGATCGTCTCGGTCGGGCCCGGCGGCTTCCTGCGCCAGGGCCCTGGCGACCAGCAGGCGCCGATCCCGCCCGCGCCGCCGCGCCGGCTGGTGCCGGCCAAGCCGAGCCCCGAGATCGCAGACAAGACCAGCCTGCTCGACCTCTCGGACAAGGTCTGCCGCTGGCCGATGGGCCACCCCGGCGAACCCGATTTCCATTTCTGTGGCGAGGCCGTGAACCCCGGCTTCCCCTATTGCGTCGAACATTGCGGCCGGGCCTATCAGGCACAGCTGCCGCGCGGTGCGCGCCGTCCCCCTCCGCCGCTGCCGTTTGGCGGCCCGCGGGTGCGCTGACGATGGACTGACAACCATCGGGTCGCTCCCGCCGTCAGCAATATTTTGCGGCGGCACCAAAACAGAGCACAGCGGTTGACCCTGCGACAGGCGGGCAGGGTGCCAGCGTGCGCATTCGGCCAGGTTGGGGCCGGGAAAGGGGGACCGAAGGCGTGGACTGGCCCAACATCATCTTCGGCGCGTTCATGGCGCTTGTCGTGGTGTTTGCCACCTCGGCGCTGTCGCTCGCCATCGTCATGCGGCAACAGTACCTGCTGTGGCTGGTTGCCCGCTGTGCGGCCATCGGCCTGGTGGCGCTCACCTTCGAACCCGTCGCGACCGACCTATTCCGGACAGCCGCACAGTGGCATGCCGCCCGCGTGTCCGCCACCGATCTCATGGTCGCGGTGACCGGCCCCCTGCTTGCCACGTATGTCGGGAACGAATCCGGGCTGAAAAAGACGCGGCTGATGCTGTGGCTGATGTTTCCGGCTGGCGTGCTGCTGTCGCTGTTTGCGGCCAGGTTCGCCGGCTCGCGTCAGCTCGACTGGTTCCACGATCTGATCCTGTTCGGCCTGGTCATGGTCCTCGTGACCGGGCTGATCAATGCCGTGCGTGCGGGGAGCCGGGCCGCCACCTTCCAGACGCTTGCCTGGGCGCCAGCCCTCGCCACCGGCTTCATCGCCTTCCATTTCGAAATCGTCCGTAACGAACCGATGCCGTTTTACGCGGAAGCCATGCTGATCGCCTTCTCGATCGAGTTCGTGGTCACCGCGACGGGCATTGGCGACGGCCTTGTCCGGGCCCAGCGCGAGCGGGACGAGGCGCGCGAAGGAATGCAGGAAGCCAAGCGGGCCAACGCCATCGATCCACTGACACAGATCGCCAATCGACGCGGGCTGGTCGAGGGGTTCTCCGATCCGAAACGTGGTAGACCGATGGGCGTGGCCGTGATCGACTGCGATCATTTCAAGCGGATCAACGACATGCTCGGTCACGATGTCGGCGACGAGGTCCTGTGTGCGGTGGCCCGCGGGCTCAAGCACCAGAACGTCTTTCCCGCCCGCCACGGCGGCGAGGAATTCGTCGCGCTGCTCTACGGGGCGAACTGGGAAAGGCTGGCCGAAAACATCCGTCGGCGGATCACGATCTCGGTCCTCGAACGTGTCCCCAAGGTACCGTTCCCGGTGACTGCCAGCGCCGGTCTTGCGGAAATCGCTGCGGAAGACACGCTCGACGCCGCGATCAAGAAGGCCGATCTGGCCCTCTATGCCGCCAAGGCGGAAGGGCGCGACCGGCTGCTGGTATATTCCGGAGCGGGAACGATCGGCCCGCAGGCGTTGCGCAGCGCCTGACCTCGTGGCAACAGCGGGCCAGGCGCCTGCGCGCCGCCCGGTCGCCCCACGCCAAAGGGAAACACAGCCATGCCGATTTCGCTTCACGCCGCCTATGTCCCGAGCGCGCTGCAAATGCTCGGCACCGCAGAGCATCTGGTCGATACGGCGGAGAAATGGTGTGCCGAGCAGGGCAGCGAACACGCCGATTTTATCGGCGCGCGGATTTACGAGGACATGCTGCCCTGGTGTTATCAGGTGAAATGCGTGGCCGAACATACGCAGGGATCGATCGAGGGCGTGCGCAAGGGCGTCTATTCGCCCGACCTCAACCCACCACCGACGAGTTTCGATGACCTGCGCGCCAAGCTGGCCGGAGCGGTCGCGGCGATGGAAGCGCTGAGCGAGGAGGAGATGGAAGCATTCATCGGCCAGCCGATGCGCTTCGAATTCAAGGATTCGCGCATGGATTTCACCGCCGAGGATTTCCTGCTCAGCTTCAGCCAGCCCAATTTCTATTTCCACTGCGCCACCGCCTACGACATCCTGCGGATGAAGGGCGTGCCGGTGGGCAAGCGCGACTTCATGGGCCGCGTAAGGATCAAGACCTGACGCGCGGCGCCTAGCGCTTGCGGGCGAACCAGATCGTGTGGCGCGGGCCCCTGTTGTTGGGCCGCGCGCGTACTTCGCGCACCTCGACGTCGAAGCCGCTTTCCTTCAGCCGCGCGGTGAATTTGTGGTCGGGCGCCGCCGACCACACGGCGAGGATACCGCCGGGCCTGAGCGCGTCGCGCGCCTTGCCCAGTCCGGTCTTCGAATAGATGCGGTAATTAGCGTCGCGCACGATCCCGTCGGGGCCGTTGTCGACATCGAGCAGGATCGCATCGTATTTGTCGGTGGTCCCGTCATTGGCATCGTCGATCAACGCCGCGACGTCGCAAATCACGACCTGCCCGCGCGGATCGGCGAGGCTGTCGCCGGTGAGGTGTGCGAGCGGCCCTTCGGCCCATTCGAGGATTTCGGGGACGATCTCCGCCACCGTCACCGAGCCGCCCTCGGGCACATGGGCAAGCGCCGCACGATAGGTGAAGCCCATGCCATAGCCGCCGATCAGAACGCGCGGGCGCGCTGCATCGAGCTCGGCCAGAGTCAGCACCGCAAGCTGCTCCTCCGAAAACTGCATCCGCGTGCCCATCAGCTCGTCGCGGCCGAGCATGATGATGAAATCGCGCCCGTGGCTGACAAGCGTCAGCGTCTCGCCATCGGGGATGTCAGCGGTAGCCAGGGTTTCGCGGGGCAGCATGGCAGGGTCTCCAAAGCAAAGGGGCCGCAGGCGGACCTGCGACCCCTTCTTTACCGATTGGCGAAGGATCAGTCCTTCAGGAAGTCGGGCACGTGGGCTTCGCCACCGCCGTCGCGGTCGCCACGGTCGCGGCGCGGGCCACGATCGCGATCGCCACCACGACCGCCACGGCCGCCGCGGCGGTCGCCGCCACGGTCGCCACGCGGGCCACGGTCACCGCGCGGTTCGCGCGGCGGACGGGTGTCCTCCAGCTCTTCGCCGGTTTCCTGGTCGACCACGCGCATCGACAGGCGGACCTTGCCGCGCTGGTCGATCTCGAGGACCTTGACCTTCACTTCCTGGCCTTCCGACACGACGTCGGTCGGCTTCTCGACGCGCTCGTTCTTCATTTCGCTGACGTGGACGAGACCGTCCTTGCCGCCCATGAAGTTCACGAAGGCACCGAAGTCGACGATGTTGACCACCTTGCCGTTGTAGATCTTGCCGACCTCGGGCTCTTCGACGATGCCCTGGATCCAGGCCTTGGCGGCTTCGATCTGGGCGCTGTCGGACGAGCTGATCTTGATCACGCCTTCGTCGTCGATGTCGACCTTGGCGCCGGTTTCGGCGACGATCTCGCGGATCACCTTGCCGCCGGTGCCGATGACGTCACGGATCTTCGACTTGTCGATCTGGATCGTCTCGATGCGCGGAGCATGCTTCGAAACCTCGGTGCGCGAACCGGTCAGTGCCTTGTTCATCTCACTCAGGATGTGCGCACGGCCGGCCTTCGCCTGCTCGAGCGCCTTGGACATGATTTCCTGCGTGATGCCGGCAACCTTGATGTCCATCTGCATTGTGGTGATGCCCGCCTCGGTGCCGGCAACCTTGAAGTCCATGTCGCCGAGGTGGTCCTCGTCGCCGAGGATGTCCGACAGGACAGCGAAGTCGCTGCCTTCGAGGATCAGGCCCATGGCGATGCCCGACACCGGGCGCTCGATCGGAACGCCGGCGTCCATCATCGACAGACAGCCACCGCAGATCGTCGCCATCGAGCTCGAGCCGTTCGACTCGGTGATGTCCGACAGGACGCGGATCGTGTAGGGGAAGTCCTCATGCGTCGGCAGCACGTTGTGCAGCGCGCGCCAGGCGAGCTTGCCGTGGCCGGTATCGCGACGCGATGGGGCGCCGAAGCGGCCCACTTCACCGACCGAATAGGGCGGGAAGTTGTAGTGCAGCATGAAGCGTTCGTACGACAGGCCTTCGAGGCCGTCGATCATCTGCTCGCTGTCCTTGGTGCCGAGCGTGGTCGAGCACAGCGCCTGCGTTTCACCGCGAGTGAAGAGCGAGGAGCCGTGCGCACGCGGCAGCACGCCGACCATCGCCTCGATCGGGCGAACCTGGTCGAGCTTGCGGCCGTCGATGCGGGTACCGTCCTTGAGGATGGCGCCGCGGACGATTTCGGCTTCGAGCTTCTTGGTCAGCTTGATCGCGGTCATGCGCGCCTGGCCGTCGAACTCGTCGCTGGCATAATGCGCCTTGACCTTGTCGCGCGCGGCATTGAGCGCGTCCGAGCGGGCCGACTTGTCGGTCAGCTTGTAGGCTTCGGCGATATCCTTGCCGACCATCGCCTTGATGGCCGACTTCATATCGTCGTTGCCGTCCTGCGAGGCGACGTCCCAAGGCTCCTTGGCGGCCTGTTCGGCGAGGTCGATGATCGCGTTGACGACCGGGCGGATGTTGTCGTGGGCGAAGGCCACCGCACCGAGCATTTCGGCTTCGGTCAGTTCCTTGGCTTCCGATTCCACCATCATCACGGCATCGCCGGTGGCGGCGACGACGAGGTCGAGGCGGCCGTCATCGGCCAGCGCGGTGGCCTGCTTCGGATTGAGGATGTATTCGCCATCCTTGAAGCCGACGCGGCAGGCGCCGATCGGGCCCATGAAGGGGACACCCGAAATGGTCAGCGCGGCCGAGGCGGCGATCATCGCCAGCACATCGGGCTCGCATTCGCCATCATAGCTGAAGACCTGCGCGATGACGTTGATTTCGTTGTAGAAACCTTCGGGGAACAGCGGGCGGACCGGGCGGTCGATCAGGCGGCTGGTGAGCGTTTCCTTTTCGGTCGCACCGCGCTCGCGCTTGAAGAAGCCACCCGGGATACGGCCGGCCGAGGAGAATTTTTCCTGGTAGTGGACGGTCAGGGGGAAGAAGTCCTGGCCTTCCTTGACGCTCTTGGCGGCAGTGACCGCACACAGAACGACGGTTTCGCCATAGGTGGCGAGGACCGCGCCGTCAGCCTGACGGGCAATGCGGCCGGTTTCCAGAGTGAGGGTCTTTCCGCCCCACTCCAGCGATACGGTTTTCGTGTCGAACATGAAGTTTCCTTATGAACCCGCCGGGCCTGATTGCCGGGCGGGGCCTACAGTGCCGGGTATGCCGTCCCGGTCCGGTTCGAGGCGTTTCTCGCCTCCATTTTCCGCTTCCGCGCTGGATTGCGCGGATGCCGGATAAACGAAGGGGCGACCTGAGCCGCCCCTTCGAGAAACTCTTACTTGCGAAGACCCAGCTTCTGGATCAGCGCATTGTACCGCTCGACGTCTTTCTTCTTGAGATAGGCGAGCAGGTTGCGGCGCTTGTTGACCATCATCAGGAGGCCCCGGCGCGAGTGGTTGTCCTTGTGGTTGGACTTGAAGTGCTCGGTCAGGTTGCGGATGCGCTCGGTCAGGATCGCGACCTGGACTTCGGGCGAACCGGTGTCGCCCTTGGCGACGGCGTTGTCCTTGATGATCTCGGCTTTTTTCTCGGCGGTAACCGACATTACATTTACTCCGCGACATCCGGTAGGTTGAAACCCCGCACGACCCTGGCCGTGCCTCCGCTGAGTTCCATCAAGGCCACCGGCACATCGTGCAGCGTCGCAAGGTGGAGCCCGTCGGCATGGGGCAGCCCCGACAATACCCGGCCCTGGCGGACCGCCTGCGCGCTGTCGGGATCGAGTTGCAAGGCCGGGATGTCGTCCAGCCCCGCCTCGAGCGGCAGGAGGAGGTTTTCGATGGCCGCGCCCTTAGCTTGTTTCTCCAGCTTGTCCAGCGAAATCGCCTGTTCCTCGCGGAACGGGCCGGCCTTGATGCGCCTGAGATAGGTGACGTGCCCCACGCTTCCAAGCGCGTGCGCGATGTCCCGTGCAAGGCTTCGGATGTAGGTTCCCTTCGACACATGCGCGACGAGCGTCACGCTGTCGGCCAGTTCGAGCGGAGCCTGCGGATCGTACGGGTCGGGCCGTCCGGCGGTGGTGGCGAAGGTCGAGCGCAGTTCGGCATCCTCGCGCTCGCCCGGGAAACCGAGCGAGTGGATTGTCACCGCGCGGGTCTTCATTGTCACCTCTTCCCCCGCCCGCGCGCGGTCATATGCCCGCTTGCCGTCGATCTTCACGGCCGAATAGGCCGGCGGGACCTGCTCGATATCGCCCGTGAAATGATCGAGCACGGCAGCGATGGCGGCCATCGGCGGGCGGCGGTCGCTGCGCTCGATCACCTCGCCCTCGGCATCGAGCGTGTCGGTCTCCTCGCCGAACTGGATGGTGAAGGCGTAGATCTTATCGCTGTCGAGCATGCGCCCGGCGAGCTTCGTCGCCTCGCCCAGCGCGATCGGCAGGACGCCTTCGGCAAGCGGATCGAGCGTGCCGCCGTGACCGACCTTGGTCCTGGCATAGCCGTTCTGGCGCAGCACACGCTTGACCGCCGAAACCGCCTGCGTCGAGCCGAGCCCACGCGGCTTGTCGAGTACCAGCCAGCCGTGGGGTGCGGGTTTCGGGTCGCTCATCCGGCGACGATCCGCGCGACGTTGTCGGCGAGGCCGAAGAAATGCATCACGATCCACTGCACCGGCGGCCACACCACATGTTCGACGATGCCGCTGTCGGGGAAGGCCCAGGTCGCGGCGACGAGCACGATGATCAGCACCATGCCGAGCTGCTGCAGCTTCTGCCACTGCGCGGCCATGCTGCGGGGCAACAGGCCGCCGACTATATGCGACCCGTCGAATGGCGGGATCGGCAGCAGATTGAAGAAGGCCAGGAAGGCATTGATCATGATGAAGCTGGCAAATGCGGTCATCGCCCAGTCGGGCATTGACGTTCCGCTGACTCCCAGCAACACGCCGACGAGGACGGCAGCGATGAAGGCGAGCAGGATGTTCGTTGCCGGACCGGCAGCCGCGACCAGCATCATCCCGTAGCGCGGATTGTCGAGCCGCCGGGCATTGACCGGCACGGGCTTGGCCCAGCCGAACACCGGCCCGCCGAACAGCGCCAGCGCACCGGGCACCAGCAGCGTGCCGACTGGGTCGACGTGGCGCAGCGGATTGAGCGACAGGCGCCGCTGTTCGCGGGCCGTCGGATCGCCCAGCGCAAGCGCCGTCCAGCCATGCGCAACCTCGTGGAAGACGATGGCGACGATCAGGCAGGGGATCAGGATCACCGCGAGGAGAAGCGTTTCGGTCATGGCGGGCTAGATAGGGAGCGCGGTATCAGCCCGCCAGCGCTTCGCGGAAATGCTTGCGGCACATGGCGACATAGCGATCGTTGCCGCCGATCTCGGTCTGAGCGCCTTCGCTCACCGCCTTGCCCTCGGCATCGACGCGCAGGTTCATCGTCGCCTTGCGTCCGCAGTCGCACACGGCCTTCATCTCGACCAGCGAATCGGCAATGCCGAGCAGCGCCGCCGATCCTGGGAAAAGCGCGCCCTGAAAGTCGGTCCGGAGGCCATAGCAGAGCACCGGGATGCCCGCGTCGTCGGCCAGCCGCGCCAGTTGCCATACCTGATCGTCGGTCAGGAACTGCGCCTCGTCGACCAGCACGCAGGCGATGGGGTCCTCGGCATGGTCGGCCAGCACGCGCGCCTCGATATCGGTGTCCGCCTCGTAGCGATGCGCATCGCTGGAAAGGCCGATGCGGCTCGAGATCGCGCCGAAACCGGGCCGGTCGTCGAGCGCGGCCGTCCACAGCGACACGCGCATGCCGCGTTCGCCGTAATTGAAGGCGGCCTGCAGCAACGTGCTGCTCTTCCCCGCATTCATGCTGGCATAGTAGAAATAGAGCTTGGCCACTCAGTCCTCTGCGTCGAGGTCGCGGGCGACCTTGGGATCGTTGAGCAAGCGCTCGATCCGATCGGCCTCGTCGAAGCTCTCGTCGGGCTGGAAGTTGAGCCGCGGCGCGAATTTGAGGCCGAGCCGCTGCGCGACCTCCTTCTGGAAGAAAGCGGTATTGGTCCGCAGCGCCTTGAGCACCACGCCCTCGTCCTCGCCCAGCAGCGGCTTCACATAGGCTTTCGCGTTCCGCAGGTCGGGCGTCATCCGTACTTCGGTGACCGCGATGTTGCTCGCCGAGAGGACCTCGTCATGCGCCTCGCCGCGCGCGAGCAGTTCGGACAGGATATGGCGCACGCGCTCGCCCACCTTGAGGACGCGGACCGACTGTTGCTCGGGGGTGGATTGCTGGTGCTTGGCCATCAGTTTTCTCCGGTCGGACGCGGTGTCGGGATCGCGGTGCTGGTCGAGCGAGCAAGCAAAGTGCCCGTCTCGTCGAACAGCTCGCCTTCGAGGAAGATGACCTTGCGCCCGCGACGCACAACGCGGCCCTTGCCCACCAGCGGACCGGCGCGCACGGGCCTCAGGAGGCTCATCGAGATTTCGAGGTTGAGCGGCGCTTCGGCCTGGTCGGTGGCCCAGACATGCGCCCAGCCCATCACCTCGTCGAGAAAGCCCGCGACGAGTCCGCCCTGCACGCTCCCACGCGGGGTGATGAAGCTGTCAGGCGCGTGAAAGCGCAAGGTGATCTCCTCGCGCTCCTTGTCGAAGCTCTCGAAGGCAACGCCCATCAAGTCGGCATGGGCATGGCCGAGAGCATGCTTGGGGTCGGTCAATCGTTCACTCCCGGTACGGGTGTCGGGATGGCGCTTGAGGTTGCGCGGGCCAGCACATTATCCTCCCGGTCGAGCAATTCGCCTTCGAGGAAGGCCACGCGCTTTCCCACCTTCACCACGCGCCCCTTGGCGGTGATGGTTTCCATCGGGACCATGCGCAGGAAGGTGAGGTTCATGTCGAGATTGAGCGGCAGACGCTGTTCGGCTGCGCCGAAACGCGCCTCGGTCACCGCGAGCAGCGCGCCGCCCATGACCTCGTCGAGGAACCCCGCGATCAACCCGCCCTGCACCGCGCCGCGCGGAGATGCGAAGCTCGGCGGCGGGGTATAGCGACAGGTGAGTTCGCCCTTTTCTGCGTCGAAAGAGACGAACTCGCTGCCCATCAGCTCGGACGATGGCGAGCGCCTGCGTTCGTAGATCCTCGCCATGCGTCCTCAGCCCCTGCTTACAGCGTGCGCTCACGCTCCTCGACTTCGAAGACCTCGAGCTGGTCGCCCGGCTGGATGTCGTTGGTGTCGGCGAGGACCACGCCGCATTCGAGACCCGTGCGGACCTCGTCGACATCGTCCTTGAAGCGACGCAGGCTGGCGATGGTGGTGGCCGAGACGATGACGTCGTCGCGCGTGAGGCGTGCGTGCAGCCCCTTGCGGATGACGCCTTCCTCGACCAGCAGGCCGGCGGCCTTGTCCTTCTTGCCCGAACGGAACACTTCCTTGACCGCGGCACGGCCGACGACGTGTTCGATCCGCTCCGGACCCAGTTCGCCTGCCATCTCCTTCGCGATTTCCTCGGTCAGGTGGTAGATGACGTCGTAATACTTCATCTCCACGCCGTCGCGCTTGACCAGCTCGCGCGCCTTGGCGTTGGGGCGGACGTTGAAGCCGATGATCGGCGCCTTCGAGGCCGCGGCCAGCTGCACGTCGCTTTCGGTGATCGCACCCACGCCCGCGTGCAGCACGCGGACCTTGATATCGTCGTTCGAAAGGTTGTGCAGCGCGGTGGTGATCGCTTCGACCGAGCCTTGCACGTCGGCCTTCACCAGCACCGGGAATTCGATGACGTTCGACGCTAGGTTGTTGAACATCGTGTCGAAACTGGTCGGCGCGAGTGCGGTGCGCTTTTCGGTCGCCTTTTCCTGGCGGTATGCCGCGACTTCGCGGGCACGCTGCTCGTTCTCGACCACGGTCAGCGTATCGCCGGCGCTCGGCACGCCGCCGAGGCCGAGGACCTCGACCGGCATCGAGGGGCCAGCTTCCTTGATCTGCTTGCCCTGGTCGTTGACGATCGCACGGACACGGCCGCTCTCGGTGCCGACGACGAAGGTGTCGCCGCGCTTGAGCGTGCCGCGGGTAACGAGCACGGTCGCGACGGGGCCGCGGCCCTTGTCGAGCTGCGCCTCGATCACGGTCGCTTCGGCCATGCGGTCGGGGTTGGCTTTCAGTTCGAGCAGTTCGGCCTGCAGCGCGATCTTGTCGAGCAAATCGTCGAGCCCGGCCTTGGTCTTGGCCGAGATCTCGACGTCCTGCACATCGCCCGACATCTTCTCGACGATGATCTCGTGCTCGAGCAGGCGCGTGCGGACATTGTCCGGATCGGCTTCGGGCTTGTCCATCTTGTTGATCGCCACGATCATCGGGACGCCAGCCGCCTTGGTGTGATTGATGGCCTCGATCGTCTGCGGCATGATGCCGTCGTCGGCAGCGACCACCAGCACCACGATATCGGTGATGTTGGCGCCGCGCTGGCGCATCTGGGTAAAGGCGGCGTGGCCCGGCGTATCGAGGAAGGTGATCGCGTCGCCGCCCTTCGTCTTCACCTGATAGCTGCCGATGTGCTGGGTGATGCCGCCGGCTTCGCCCTTCACGACATTGGCGCCGCGCAGCGCGTCGAGCAGGCTGGTCTTGCCGTGGTCGACATGGCCCATGATGGTGACCACCGGCGGACGCGGCTTGAGCGTCTCTTCGGGATCGACATCCTGTTCGGCCGAAATATCGACGTCGGCTTCGGACACCTTTTCGATGCGGTGGCCGAACTGTTCGACGAGCAGCTCCGCCGTATCCTGGTCGATCGTCTGGTTGACGGTGACCATCATGTCGAGATTGAACAGCTCCTTGACGAGGTCGGCGCCTTTCTCGCCCATGCGCTTGGCCAGCTCGCCGACCGTGATCGCCTCGGGGACGACGACGTCGCGGACCTGCTTCTCGCGCGGCTTGCTCGAGCCGCCGCCCTGCATGCGGCGCTCCTTTTCACGCGCACGCTTGAGCGCGGCGAGGCTGCGCGCACGGCGGCCTTCGTCCTCGTTGAGGGCCTTCTTGACCGAAAGCTTGCCCGAACGACGCTTGTCCGAAGTCTCGGCGCCGCGCGCGGGCTTGTCTTCCTTCTTCTTGCGCTCGGGCTTCTTCGGCTCGGGACGCGCGACGGGCGTGAAGCGC